>JAAUXT010134981.1_pt1 | contig 21765 bp, 18 predicted proteins | sample 7278171 | NCBI WGS metagenome assembly JAAUXT01 (sample SAMN14350112, study PRJNA611818) | marine sediment metagenome | isolation source: surface marine sediment (1.8m) | place: French Polynesia: Moorea | collected 2018-08 | reverse complement strand
CGAACCTTGTCAACCATAGATCTGCTTACCTATGGCCAACAAGTTTTGAAAGGTGGGGGGATGTCATGTGGAAGAGTTGGCTCTTCCCACACGTGCGATCCAGCTTTCGGACAAGGTGCTGAGTACCAATGAAGCTGTGCACTGGGCTCACAACTCGTGTCGCCTACTTAAAGCCGTGACCACTACACCCTGCATCTGTCTAGAGCTGGAAGCCTTAGACAGGAGTGAAATAAACATTTGTAAAGCATACACTTGAGTTTGACTCCACTGCGGCAGTCCGGCCGAGCCGAGGCTGCTTCCAACTGTGGTGCTGCAAGTAGTGGTGGTTGTGAGGACAGGTTCTCCCAGGACCCGAACCGCACACAACACTCTGGCAGGTGAATTTTGACAAGAGGTAGATCTGAAATGTTCGACTGAACTTGTGTGAACAGTGGCATGCACAATTTTGACGGCCTTCTTGTTCAGCTTGGATTTGCTGCCTTCTTTTGGACCATTTGTGTTGGAATTTTGGTTGGCATTGTCTTCAGAATCTGGCTCAGCCTCAGAAGAAGAGGTTTCAGAAGGAGGGGGCCTCCTTTTCTGTACCTGATGAGTAGATCTTCCAGGGCCCTCACTGCTGCTGTCTCCGCTCTGTTTTCCATTGCCAGGCATGTCACTGCACACAAACACCCAAATTCCATGATAAAGCAGCAAAACTGTGTGTGCTTGCACTTATCACTTGATGCCACAACACTTCATAAATATTCTGTAAAAACGGTGTGCAATTTCTCACCCTGTAGACTGCGAAATGCACTAATTTTGTGCTGAAATTCAGCTTTGATGCCTCTTGTTGTTTTTCAACAAAATTCTATGATATCATGCAGGCGCATCATCTGTGATGTCAGCTGTTGCTAAGGCTGAGTTTTCTGTCTCTCAAAACCTTTCATGCCAAGGCACAAAGACACATTGTTGTGGACAATGATTTACCCATTTACCCACTCATCTGTTTGAGCGAGTTTGAAGGCTGTCCAGTTTCTCTCAAGGGCCTGAAGGAATTCAATCTTCCTGGAGTGGGAGTTCAGTGGGTAACCAAATTTACCCAGATCAGAGTGAGAGTCCCCGGTGTGAAAGACTATGATGCAGATGTGATCTTTTTGATTGTACCCCCATCTGATGTCCATTTCAGCCAGAAGGTACGCCTCCTCTTGGGAACAGGAGAGTTGTGCAGGGTGGTTAGAAGAATGAGAGAGTCAGAGATTGATGAACTGGCCTTTGAATGGGACCAGGCTCAGCACGCTGCCTATCTCACCTGCCCCATTACCCACAAAGTGATGTGTAGAAAAGGATTAGACCCTCAGATCATCAAGTTGGCAGAACAGTTGGACAAGGCCGCCTTGCAGGAAGGACAAACAGTCACACTCCTTCATGAGGAGTGGATCCTTCTGGGGGCCTCCACCACCATTCAAGCCAAATTCAGGGCAGAATTCCAAAGCAGTTGCAAGTGCAATGTCATGGTAGAAGGAGTGGAAGGTCTGCCAAATGGGATCACTGTAGCAAATGGTTACACCTCTTTGCAGTTGAACCAGAAAAGGGTGCCTGTTTGTCTGTACAGCTCCACCAATATCAATAAGCTACTTCCAAATGGGACCCCCTTTGCGAGGATCACCTTGGCCAACAAGCTTCCCCTACTGACCCCTTCACCAGGCCTAGTTGCAGCTCTTGAAGAAGAAGACCTCCCCCAAGAAAAGAAGGCCTATCAGATGTCCATAGAGGAGTGTCAAGAGAAGCTCCTCCAGGAGCTGGACCTCTCCAAACTGGAGAATTGGCCTAAAGATCAAGCAAAGAAAGCAAAAGAGCTCCTGCTTCAGTACCACAACATATTTTTGTTGCACGAACTCAACTTTGGTCATGCCTGCAATGGGGAGATCACCCACACCATCAAACTTAATGACATGGAACCCTTCAGAGAAAGATACAGACCCATCCCAGCCCACAAGCTGGATGAAGTTCAAAAAACCCTTGATGAGATGCTTCAACTGGGAGTAATCCAGAAGAGCAACAGCCCCTGGACCAATGTGGTTGTCCTTGCTCAAAAAAAGGGGGGACTGTGATTCTGCATCAATTTCAGAAAGTGTTCAGAAACATGTTGAAGAAGTTTAGGAAACTTTTCAAAAGTTGGGTATGTTGGCTGGAATGCAACCAAGTGTGATTGCAAAGAAGTGATCAAATGTTTTCCATGCAAGAAGAAAACCTTTGGCTCCTGATCACATGCAAGCACTGTACAGTATCACTGATCCATCTTTACTTTCACCAATCACCGTGGAATGTGTCCAATATCCAGCAGACTTGACAGAGAGTGACAGGGTAAAACTCTTACCCAGATGATTTGCAGCTCATCACCACATCTCCCACTTGAAAGCTTTTGAACAGAGTGCAGATGTCCCTGTTGATGAGAGAGGCCTTGCCAAAACACAAGGCACTGTTTCCTGTTGGCCAAAGTTCACTTTCAAGAAGCATTTGCTCACATTAGCACATTACTGGCTCACCACAACTTTCTCCTTGTGAGAGTCCATGGCTAGTAGACCCTTCACATGTCACTGCAAGTGTGTGTTGCCACCCATACTGTCTATGACCAGTGACACCATCACTCGGAACTTGAGTGTCACCATCACCTCCTTCCATGCTTTTATCATCTTTTGTGCAAGAAAAACTTTCTGGCTTTCCTGTGATTCATGCATTTGATCTAATCTCCCAACATTGGCAATTGAGACAGTGTATGAGTCTCTAGGCATGAGATCAACATCTATCACATCCTCTTCTCATTTTCCTGTGAGTCCTGTACTGAACCATCTGGATCCACCTCAGAACCAGTGTACTGACCATCATCTGCAGCTTCATGCTACAACATCAGTGCATCCTCCTGTTGCAGGGCAATTGCATACAGATTGATGTACAAATTGCATGTCTGATACCACAAATCTGCTGCTTCTCCCTCAGCACCCTCCTGCTGCAGTATGGCATCAGACACACCAGCATAACCATTGCTTTGAGGCTGCACTGCTTTCCTCACATGCGATTGTTGAAGCACTGGCCATTTCCTTGGCCTTTGGATTGCACAAGCAAGTTGATGTTGGATTGACAGGATGGACATTGAAAACTCTGGCTTGCAGGGAAGTATGACTGGGCTGTTGTCTGTAATCCCTGTGTGGAAAGGGTTGGTTTCCCAAATGGAGTGAATGTAGGTTGGGGTCTGGTTTGCCAAAAAATTTTGACCATGGGGTAAATTGCCATGGTTTCTGTTGAGAGGGCAATCTTTCATCATGTTGCCTGGTTGACCGCAAAGGAAACACCACATGTTTCTCCTTCCACAGCCTCTTCCTCAGCCTCCCCCACTTTTGAGTCCTGATAAACACTCATCAATCATGCAGATTGCTGAATCCTCAGCACACATGAACTTGGCATCCATGGATTCACTTGATGCACCTATGTGTTTGGTTCACCCTTCCCTGTCAAGAAGTGTTTTTCACACAGCTGACAAGGTTGTGCAGTTCTGTATCCACAACACAATGTCATCAGGTGCTCATACCTTGATAAGATCCAAAATTTTGGCATCTTTCTTTTCCAACCAGTTTCCCAAACTTTCCACCTGAATGACAAATTTTTGGTATATTTTGCACTGCTGTGGTGAAATTGTATGCCACTGACATACCCAATTGTCATGACCTCCCCCCAATGCCAATGTGTCCCATTCCATGACAAAGGCTTTCCAGAAACTTTTCCAGTTGTCCTCTGTGCTGAGTCTGAGATTTTTCCTGTAGAACTCAAACTAGCTCAATGGATCACCAGATAACTGTTGAACCATCCTCTGGCTTCACAATATCATCAGGTGCACGCACCTTGATCAGGTCCACAATTTTGGAGTCCCTCTTGTCCAAATGCTTTCCCAAACTTTCTACCCAAATGACAAATTTCTGATACATCTTGAACTGTTGTGGCATTATCGCATGCCACTGACATACCCAATTTTCATGACCTCCCCCCAATGCTGACATGTCCCACTCAGCAACAAAGGATTTCCAAAAACATTTCCAGTTGTCCTCTGTTTGAAGTCCTGGGTTCTTTCAATAGGACTCAAACCAACTCAATGCACCACCAGATAACTGCTGAACCATTGCTCTTCCTCAGGCTTCACGAATTACATCTGTGAGTCCACCCTGGGGTGTGGAAAGACCATTGATGAATTTCCAAGCACTTTCAGTCTGGATTTTGAAAGTGATTGGACACTTGTGCCCTTCAGTTTCCCCATCAAACTTTGGCAATTTAGAAATTGCAGTCAGTTTCAAATCATCCCCCATTCTTCTGGGTCTGTGCGGGGCACATGAGTTTTGATGTGGATTCTGGTTGTGGTTCTTGTTTGGAACTTGACCAGGATCCAAATCAGCATTCACCTGAAAATGATGGTCCTGCAGATTCGGATTTTTAGGGATAGGTACTAAAGTATTGGTTTCTTGGTCATAACAAACACCTGGGATTCCATCCTCTTGAAACACATATGTTCATCTATGATGTTCCAAACCAAACTGTTTTCAATTTCAACTGCAATGCCTGTGGACCAATGATACAATGGAATATATATATCAAGCTGGTTGTTCCACTCAACAAAATCTGTGATTGTTTCCCAAATTGTGCGGCCTGCTGCTGTGAGTCTCATTTCAGGGAAACATTATTCAGTCAACACCCAGATGAAATCATGAGTCTTCACACATCTGCTCTTCTTGAGACTTTGTGTTCATGGCCAAAACTTTTATTGCCAAACATTTTGCTGGAAGGTTTGGATCTATAATGAGAGGGTTCAAATAAATACTGTATCTTTCATAAAATGTCTTGTCTGCAACTCTCCTTGCTCCTGTGTAGATGTGTACACACAAGAACCTACTGGTGTATCCTCAATGGTACAAGGTCACATGAACAAATTTGGCAGCAGTCAGCTTTTCAGCCAACTTGATTCATACCTCACTCACTCAATGAAATGAAACTTAGTTGCAGCTTCACAATGGAAACTGAAACAAGGTTTCAACTAACATGCAACAATTATTACAAGTCAATGATGAGGGTGAGCACTCACAACATAAAGGTTGATCAGTGGAAGCTCAATGTTATATATTGGTGTTCAGGCCAGTATCATTCCAGAGTCATTCAGCTGGCTGAACCATTTTGTGTCATTCATCTGGAGAGAGGTGCCAATCTCTCCTGTCTCCATAGACCAGGTTGCAAAAGCTGAGTCACACATGTAAAGAGTTCAGAGCTGTTTATTGTCACTTGCCTGAGCTTCAGACAAGGAAGCCCAAAGTGAGGGGTGCAAAGCATTCAAATACACCTGAAGCTGGGGCAAAGTCACAGCTTCAGAGCAGAGTGGGAAAGAATCATGTGTGATTGAACTGCTAATCAAGGGTTCAACTGACCATGGTTTGATTACACAACAGGAGATGTATGTACACACAACATTCTCACTACCAAGACATGTTGATGGTTGAAGTGTAAGGTATTCCAGTACTGAATAAGTACAGCACAACACAACACAACCTCAAGGTTTGTAATCTTGATCTAGCTGACAAATGTGCAGGAAATCTGTGCACCACAAGATGCAATCTCTCATGTGGGTATGCAATCTCTCATGTGGGTTTGACACTCTTTGCAGAAATTGCAACTGTAGTGTGAGTTTTCACACTGCATGATCTACTTGTCTCCCAACTAGCCTGCCTTCTCTTCTTGATCACAGAGCAGAAATATTCATTGTTGTTTTTTGGTGGGGTGTTTGAGGCATTGGACCAAACTTTGGCCAAAATATAAATGCCAAACTCAAGCAATCAGGATATCTATGCACAATTTTTTGTCTCTTTTTGTCAGCAAACTATTTCAAAGTAATGGACAAGTTTTTCTGCTGCAGAAAAGTTGGTACTTTTCACCATCAAAACAGAGCCAAAAATGGATATCACCAGAAACTTTGGCCATGTTGCTATTTTCTTGGTAACTGGGTATATTGCTACTAAATTGTTCTGGAACCTGCAGATGTGGATGGTTGAGCAAACAAGACATTGTGTTTCAGCCCAAACTGAAATATTATGCCACTTCTTCACTCACAATGAAAGTGAATACAATACCAGCAAGTGGAAGCACTTGTTGTTGGATTCAATAAATCTGCCATACAGTTTGGGATATGGTGAATATTTGCTTTTGTTTTGCCCCAACATGTATTGTTGAACAAGTGCTGAATGAGACACAGTCAACACAAGTGCTTGTCTTTCTCTGGTGTAGGAAGCCATAATGTTGCTCTGCATGCAGCAGTTCTCCTCACACAGGGCAGCATCCTGGAACTGGGGTGTGGATTCTACAGTACTCCATTCCTAAACAAAATATCAAGGAATTGCAAGAGGATGGTATTGGCTTGCAGTTGATTCAATCCACCAAATCACACTGAAACAAACAGTATTCTTCTGCAAATGTACCCATTTGGTTTTCCATTTTTTGAAAGGTGTTATCTGCTGACAGTGATCATATGTGGCTGAACAGGTTCTCAACATTTCAAACTGGGTTGCACACATTTCATCATGTGAACAGCAAAGGAAATCATGGTTGGGAATATTTTGGCAACAAGCATAGTGTAAGCAAATTTTATGTGTATTTTTCCACTTTAATGTGTAGAAAGAGTTTGGCAAAAATTATACTCAAAGCCAAAACTGCACATTTTCCTCTGTGTACAATTGCCTGCTTGTTCTTCAGAAAAATACTTTTTGGAGTGTGGTGTTTGTTGACCACAGACAAATAAAGCAGAGGGCATACTCAATAAAGCAGTTTGCAAATTCCTGTGAATTGATGGTGATTCATGACACAGAAGACCCCAGGTACCACTATGAGCAGGTCATACCATCATTCAAGCATGCTTTTGTGTTTGGGTTGAGAAAAACCAAAACTACCATAGTAACAAATAATAGACCAGACCTCATTGCCAAAGTGAAACACCTTTGTGATGTGAGCAAGCCATTTGTAGAAACATTGATACTAGAATGATTTTGTATGAAAGAAAATTTCATTGAAAAGTGAAAAGTCTTTGTCCTGTACAACATTCATGGTTCAGCTTTTTGGACAAATGAAACTTATAATTTGCAACACAAATATGTACAGCATATGTGGTTCTGTCTGGTTTCTTGTCCTGAAACTTCAGGAACATAACATCCTGAGTAAGCATTGCCTTGTTGACTCTGCATGGCTGATATGCAACCAAATTGTCATGTAACATGGTGCTACCTGGACAGCTTTGCTTTCCTCAACACATGGATTGTTCTAATCAATCCATTGGATTTCATCAAGTGACCTTGACCAAAAGAACTTGGTGTTGCAATTAGGATGTGCAATGGGTGAACTGACTGACCCATGTTTGTTTATGAATGAGTGGTTCAGGTGCATTGCGTAACATTTTGAAAAGAACCAAGAATATAAAGAAAGTAATAGTGAGACTCAGGGCAGTTGCCCAAGTGAACCTATTGAATGTTTGATTGATCTGTATGAAACTTATGTATAGACTATGATGTATTCTTGATTGATATTTTGGGCTTGACAATAAAGCTGGGACTATTATGCAACAGACTGAAGCACAAATAATTGGTTTGAGTTTGATTTATGAGATTGTGTAGATGTATGGTTTGGAACTTGACAAAGGGACTTCACACAACATGGAGGTTCTACCAAGATCTTTTTGCCAGAAGAGAAGGAAGCTGTAAAACCAACATCCACATCTCTGGTAATCAGAAACTCAGAAACTGAGCACTCTTAGTGCCTGTTGTAAGTTGAAGCATAGTTGTCAGCCTCGGACAGTTGAGAATTTTGTTTATGACCTGGAGCACATTCCAAGGACTGTGCAAAACTTTGTGGACTGATGAACTGTTGATGTATGGATCCATGTCAAAGCAGATAATATATTACATTTAGTTGATGGAAGCAAGTTCAACTATTGTGACCCCCATGATTTCTGGAAATAATCGCTATTCCTGGAACCAGCACAGGACTGGAGAAGTGACATGAATGGCTGAAGAACCTTTGGAAGAACAGACAAGGACAGGCACATTGTGACATTCATCTAGTGACTCATCCAGTAGCAGTGACAACACATCACCATCACTGCAGCCAGTGTGGTCCATTCCAGATAAATTGGTGTATAATTTCCTCACAGAACAGGATGTAAAATCCATTGGCATCAATTTACAACAACTGAGGAAAGTACCTTTTGCACCAAATTGCTGCTGAGGTATTGCACCTTGACAAACTTGAAATGTTGGGCAAAGAAACAAAGGATTCAATTTAATTGTTTCTTTGAACCAGCTTTCAATCTGCAATATCTGCCTACAAAGCATATCTTTTCAGATGAGCAAGCAAATCATTTAGCCCATATTTGGGCACTCAATTTCAGCCAGTACTTGCTGCATTGGGGGATACAATCTGAAAATGAAGAACATGAATTGGGGATAGTTGACATTGACCAAATGATCATTGAAGCTGATGTACCTGTCTACTCAGACAGGCCTTCACCAAAGTCAACAAAACAAAGTGTGGAAAAGCAACCTGCCAAATGTCAAACAACCAGTGCAGTTAGAAAGCACCAACTTTGACATGATCAATTGGTCCAACTGATCAACTGGTTTTTTGGATCAAAATGTGTTGCACACTGCACAGCATAATTGTACAAAGTATCAAAATTTTTATTCTAGTAATAGTAGAAGGTATTGGTGGTAGATGATGCCCGAGGTATTGAAATAATTTTCCTGTCCCATTTACGGGCACCATTGGGGTCTGAAGTTAAAAGTTTGAAAAAAGTGAAAAAATTGACTTTTTTTAAAATCATTTATTATTTATATTTTTTAGATTGTTTGGACAATAAAGGAGTACAGTAGAGTAAAGAGGATGTTGAGAGGAAGATTTTGATGTTTAGTTGTGTGAATTGGACAATTCTTTCTTGAGTTATGGCTGTCTGAGTATGATATTTGGGATTTGGCTGTTTTAGACACAAAATGTGTTGTCAAGCATAAGTGGGTGTCAAAAAATTTCCATTTTTTTCCATACACAGATGTTAGAAGGACATTGGGGGTAGATGATGTGCGTACATTAGAATGAGGCATTTATGTATTTTAATCTGGGCTACTGTTCTGTCCCCCCGTAAAGTGTGAAGTCGGGTTAATAAAAATAAGTGTACAGTCCTGTAATGTCATCAGCTTTAGTTGCACACAAATGTCCATCCAGCTGTCACATGTCTGTGACAGAATCTGAGTCAGTGTGGTGGTCCGAGAACCAATGCAGACATTTTGTGCCGAGCTGTGAGTTCAACCAGAGGAGATCACACTCTGTACCATGAGTACCCATTTTGACCCACAGCTGCTTCCTTACATCCGGGAACTTACACTTCACTACTTCACTTTGCGCAGTGATGCATATTCATGTACACACTCTGGGATACATATTTGGTCTGCTTCTGTCGACAATGCAACTTCCAAGTACCAATAATGCAACTTCCAAGTACAAGCTGATCTCCACAATATATCACAGACAATAGCGTAGGGATATGTATTTTTAGTGGCAGAACAGACCACATATCCATTCATCTACTCAACTTACTGTTGTGTAGCACAATGCCACCAGTTCATTGATTCCTCGTGAACTGGTACAACTTTAATGTGACACAACTCCCAAGACTGATTGCATCACTCGACCTTGAATGATTACATCATTCAACCTTGATGACCCCAGATGCCAGAGAGCACTGCTGTTCTACCAATTGTGACAAGACTATAAATAGTGTGCCCAACGTTAACTCGGGGCAGTTGCCATTGAAAATTTTGACTTGATTGATCTGATGCTATTGTACACTGTTTGATGATGAATTGTATGCTATCTTTGATCACATGTATGGTAAGACTAATAAACCTAAGACTGTTGGCACAACAGGCTAAAACTGAGATGATCTGGTTTGAGTGAGTGTGTACAAGCGTGACTTGGTATGGGTAAGGAACTCAAGGCGAGCCACCAAGGCTCCCAACACAACATGGAGGTTCTACCAAGATCTTTCTGCAAGAAGAGAAAGATGCCACGGCAACCCAAGAAACCCAAGGTTCATGACTCTGAAAACTGACACTCAAAAGCTGTTCTCTTGACAAGCCACCACCAATAAATCAGTTTAGGAAAAAGGTCTAACTGACACAATTGAGGGTTTTGTTATGAAATTGGAGCTCAATCCAATGAGATTGCACTGTCACTCCACAGCTAACAGATGTGGAGCACTGTAAGTTAATTTTTTGTATTTTATTATATTCAGTTGTTGGACATGAGTCCAGTCGACTGTTGTGACCTTGATAGAGTCCAGTACCCCAACTTGGTGCCCAAGTCTATCCCTGCTCGAGAGCTGTCTGACACGAGTCATGACTAATCAAGAGCTGTGCAACACCCAGAGGTTCCCAGCTTTCATAGGGAAATCCCAGTGTTGCCAACTTCAGACTCCAAGTAACTGCTTCGAGACTGAAGAAACACATCACCACCAGCAAGCAGAATGAATGGCGGAAAGAGGACCAGGCCTGAGTGACACAACTGAGACAACATGAGTGTTGATTGACAGTTCAACAAGTAGTGGTGACCTTAGTTCATCACACTCACAAGACAAGACTTTTGATATTCCCATAGATGATGTTGCGTACAACCAACTCATGGAACACAAAGTACGACTATCATCCATTTATGCAAACCAAGCAAAATATTTGCTGCACCACATCACAGCCGAAGTGCTTGACACAGAGAAACTTGTGCAACTTGGAAAAGAGACAAAAGATTTGATATATTGTTTCTTTGAACCAGCATTTAATCTGCAATATTTGCCAACAAAACAGATATTTTCTAACACACAAGCTGACCATCTTGCCTTAGTGTGGGCACCACACTTTGTTCAATATCTCCCATGCTGGAGATTGAAATCCATCAACACAGAACATGAATTGGGTATTGTCTGGAAGAGACCTTGTAAAGAATATGCTCAGGTACAAGATAATCTCACACTTCATCTATTAGGGATATCTTATCACAAGCGAGAACACGTATACATTGGCAGAGCAAGTTCACAAGAAGAACATGATGTGTGGCTGAAATTAGGTGTACCCTTACTGCATACACCAAAAAGACACTCTACTGTCACAGACACATGGTACAAGAAATTTGTAGCACCATACACAGCTACAGGTCAAACAATACATTCGTTTCCACCAGATGAGAAAATCCTTGTGAGTAAGGACATTGACCTCTGTATCATTGAAGATAACATTGCAGAATACAATGACAGACCATCTGAAAAGACATGAAAATCAACACGTAAAAGATCCAGTAAAGCAAGAACAGCTGTAGAGGTGAGACGACATCATTTGCAGGAACTGCAGCTTGCAAAGCTGATAAGACATCCATTTGGCAAAAAGTTAAGGTTTTGATCGCACCCACAAACAAAAAGTGGACCCTTATTACAAATTGACTATCAGTCAAGTGGTACATCAGAGGGCAGCACAGAGTCACACAATGGTTCCAGCGAACCTTCAAGTCTGACAGAATCACACTCCACTGGACACAAACCTAGTGCTTGGGGAGAATCTGCAGCTACCAGTGTAGATGGGGAAGTCTCTGTCTACGAACTGGAACAGGCTAAACTTGAACAATCCTGTGACCAGCCAGTAGCAACACCACTGACAGATCCGCCCGCTGTACCGGCCACTTTATTTGATTTCCCAGAACCAAGGGACGAAACAGCTCTGTACAGACCACTGCCGTTTAACCCCACAACCACAGAACAACCCCCACAGGGGAGCTGCACCGAAGCCTTGGCACAGACCAAGCCAAATGGGCCACTCCCTGCATTACATGTCGACATCATAGTCACAGGCTCATACTCCCAAAGAGACTGGTATGCCAGCATGCCACATGCACCAGTTTATGAAACATTGGGTGATTTAAGTTTTGGGCAAGTTGCAACATCCACACCACGAGCAGCGGTTGACTGAGAAACACCTGCACAAGAACCTGACACAGGTGACCAGGTTGACCAGTTAACAACCAGCTCTGATTCAGGAGCAGCAGCATATGAATCAGCAACAGAATACACAGAAACAAACCAATTTGAACCTGGAGCAATTCATGCTGACCCTTAGATTCCACAGCACAAAAGTTAACACAATGGTCAGTTGTGGAATACGGTACTATTTTTGCAGTATTGGACTACAGGAGTCGACTGGTTGGCAAACCATTGTGTCAACACCGAAACAAAAAAGGGCTACCAATCACGTTTGTTAAGCCCTTGCCAAGAACACAACATAACTCTTACCCAGCTCGATGGGTACCACAACCACTTGAGTTCAATCCAGCAGTACCACCACCTGTGAACCTGACCCTGTTTGGACAGGTTCAGCCAATTTTGCCAGTTGAACTGCAGCCACAAAATTTAACAGGTCCTCAGTACGGAACCCTGTTCACTCCAGCTGATTGGGATCAAATCCAGGGTGATTTGACCATGGCAGTAGCAGACTACATGCCACACACCAATGATGGTCCACTCAAATGGCAGGATCAGCTGGAAAGGAAGGATTGTCCAGTCTTTTCTGGAAAATCCCAGGAAGATGTGGTAGACAGGATGCATCGACTGAGGAGTTACATGAGCTTTGCTCAATGCAACCCCAACAAAGGAGAAGCCACAGATCAAAAGATCCAGGCAGCAAAATTCCTCATTCGACAATGTCTGCGTGAAGAGCCCCTCAAATGGTGGGTTGACAAGGAAAACCAGTTGACCAACCTAAATGAGTGGAATCAAGCTTTGCAAGGCTTGAAGAAACACTTCGCACCAGGTGGGAAAGTGGACATTCAATGGAGGCGAGAGTGGGATGAAATCACCTTGACCAAGTATAGTGGCAACCTCATCCTTCTCAATGATACTATCCTACAAGTGGGAGAGTATTGTGACATGTCTGAACAACAAAAGATCAATAAGATCATGAATTATCTCCCTATGGAGATATACGTGCATGTCAAAAACATGACACAACTGACCCAAATTGTGGATGCCATTTGCGAGTGTGCAGCATGATGTGCTCACACTCAGGCACCACAAAAAACCCATGGGCAGAGGGGCTGTCAAAACATCACCACCACCTGCTGCCCCACCAACAGCCGCTGTACAACCAAGTGCAGAAAACAGTGCGCAGTTTGTGCAGATACCTGGCACGGACACCTACAAAAAGGTAATGCCTGGTCAAGCAACCATGTTGGTTATTGCACAAGAAGCACCAAAGCAAGATGACACAATCAACACATTAATAACTGCAATTGCTACAAAATTGACCCCCATGCCAGAGGCATCTCCACCTCAGCCAGCACCCCTGACAGCTACACAAATAGCTGAACAAGTCCAAACAATTGCTGATGAACGGTTGACAGCATTCAACAATAGAAACGCTCCACCCAAGCCTACAAAAGACTCTCCACATCCATGAAACAAACCTGGAATGTGTCACTTGTGTAATGAAGCAGGTCATTACATTCAAGACAGCAACTTGTACAAGCAGTCGTGTGACTATCTGTTCCAAAGCAGAACCCAGCGCAAGCTGTTCTGCAGAATCACGGATGCCTATGGAGTGGATCTGGACCGCATCCTCTCCTTAGACTGAGACAGAGGATGTTCAACAGGAAGACTGCTGCGCAACGTGATCAAACATGAGTTTTGCCATTTTTCTGACCATGATTCCAAGTCCAAGGGTGATGGCAGATGTGATCACGACCAGTACAACCAAACACCTGAGGCCATTGCCTCAGTCATAGAAGAATTTGACAGCCGTTCCACTGAAGAGTACAGTGGAACATCTGAAAGCGAGGCAGAAAACTAGAGAGGAAGACTGCCATCACCAGGCAGACTTCCCAGGGACCGAAAGGTGACAGCACAGCAGGCCCATCAATTCTTCAAGTGTTGCTGGACAAGGATTTTGACGATGAAGCTACTGACAAACTAAACCAAATAAAAATTCTGAAACAGCACACTAATAGATGGGAAAGTGATTGGTTGATATTGGAAGACAAATGTTTTTTGATGTCAGTTCAGATGACTATGCATGCGCTTGACCCATATGGTCCAGTGGAAACCTGTGTTCCACTGGTAACACAATCTGTGCCAGTCTGAGACATCAGGAAATGTAGACCCAAAATAGGGGGCTTTTTAGACAACCTTGTGCAAATCCTGTTGACCCCCACAGATATCATTGAAGAGTACCCTGTATGGTCAATCCTGACTGACCATTTGGAGGTAGTACAGGGAGCTAAAGACCCAAAGGTTTCGATGATGGCAGTACGACAATGTAATGGAGCCAAGTACAAACCAAGACCACAAAATGATGATGGGGAACATGACAATGATTGTTTTGAAGAGATGATCACAAGCATCAATGCAGGAATGTTCAGACCAGATCAAGACATCTGTGGAATGTATTTGCATTCAGAACCAAAAGCAAACTGGACCAAGACCAAGGGCAGTTGGTTCAGAACAGGGCAGATTGACATGACAGAAATGTCTGTCATACAGGGACATCTGCCAGAAGCCCAAAAGCAAGACAAGCCGCTTTGAGTGCAAGTCAGGATGTTGGCAGACACTGGAGCCACCAAACCAATGTTATCTCAGAAACTGTTACAAGCAAATGAATATTTGCAGTCATGCCCCCCACACACAATAAAACCAAGACCTGTGACAATGGGAGATAACTGAACAGTCTTGGTAGATATGTGTGTGCAGTTCACCATTAACTTGGGAGGACATTGGTTTGAGTTCATTGCATTTGTGCTCAATATGATCGAGGACTATGATTTCATACTTGGAGCCAAAGCCATGTACGAGTTGGAAATGGATGTGAGCTACTCAAAGATGAGAATAGAGTTTGCAATGACAGGACTGCCATTGAAATTGCAAAGCAGTGTCATGATCCTTCCGAAAACACAGAAGGTAATTACATTGGCTTTCGAGGACATACCCCAGACTTATGAAGCAGCAGTCTGCTCATCCGCATGGATCTCAGTCAATGACAAGGATGTTGGCAGGCTATCATGGTAACAATGAGAAACAGTTGTGTCCAGGTTCTGGTCATCAACAACTCAGATAAATCCATGAAGCTGAAGAGAGGCAAACTGGTTGCCTCAGCAGACATGTGCTCAGTCAGATACTTCTGACAGACAAGAGATGCTTTACAAGCTGTGTTGCAACAAGACACACTGTTCTTGAGTGAGCATGAAACCGCACACTACATTGATCAATGTCTTGTGGGACAAGCTACACAAGTGTGAAGCACCCGGATTGTCAAAACTGAACCCAAGGAAACAAGCTTGGAAATGGAGTTTGTGGAGACAGTGATTGCCAAAAACAAGGATGAATATCCTTGGTTGAACAATGATGATCCACGCAGAACTATGACTGACAAACAAATTTTTGAGCAGTATGTGGATCTGAGTGAATCAGATCTGACCACTCGAGAAAAGTGGAAGATGATTCACCTGTTGATGAAGTATCAGCCAGCTTTCTCACTTTGAGATGAATTGGGCAAATGTCCGAAGTTAAAAGTACATCTCGAATTACATGATGAGAGCCCATTCTTCATCAGACTATACAATTGCATGGAAGAACACAAAAAACTCATTGACAAAGAAATGAGACGTGGATGTTTGCTGGGCATACTCAAGAAGGGTTTGAGCTCTTACAGCTCCCCAATTATGCTCATTCCACGCAAACACCCCAAGCTAGTTCACATCATCACAGACTTCTGAGTATTGAACTCACGACTTGTCAAATTGAATCCATCAATACCACTTGTGCGTGATGCAATACAAATGCTTGGAGCAGCCGAATTCAAAGTCATTTTGGTATGTGATTTATGGGACACATACCACAGCATGCTGCTGGATGAATACAGCAAGCGATTCTGTGGTATCCCCCCATACTATGGATCTAGTTCCTACATCTATCAAAGATTGGGAATGGGCCTTAGTGTGTCACCAGCCATTTGGCAACACTTCATCATGAAGATCATGGAAGAAATTCCTGATCAATCTCATCACTTTGCCATCATGGATGACTGCCTCATGCACTCCAGCAATGAGGAACACTGGTATCACTTGACAAATCTCTTCAAATCATTGATCAAACATGGTTTGAAAATGAGTCCTAAGAAATGTCAGTTCTTCTGAAAGAAATTGACCTATATGGGGCATACCATCATTGTAGATGGGACTACACCTTGCATTACGGCCCACAAGAGTCATATAGAGGTGACGCAAAAACTCAATCAACCCAAGTCTGCACAAGACTGCAAATCCTTTTGTGGCGTGGTAAACTTCCTCAGTATGTACCTGAAGGACCTGCAAAGCCATCTTATCCCCATTTATGAGCTGACCAAGAAAAATCGCCCATTCATTTGGGGAGAGGAGCAGCAACACACATTTGACTTGATCAAATCGATGTTGGTTGAACCACCAGTGTTAGTGATGCCAAATGCAAGAGACCCTTTTCAACTGTACTTGACACAAGTAAGGTGGCCTGTGGAACAGCCTTATACCAAGTACAGGAGGGAGTGCCACAGTTGGTGGCATACAACTCAAAGAAGCTCCAGATGCCGCTTCACAATATGGCATTTCCGAACTTGAAATGTATGCACTCTTGCAAAATATCAAATCATTCAAGACCTGGTTGTTTGGCAAGCACTTTGAGGCCATAGTGGATCACGCTGTGCTTCCACATATTCTTGTTGCAAAGAAAGAGCCCACAACCCTATGCCTCAAGAAATATGTCAAAGAACTGTTAGAGTATTCCTTTGAATGTCACTATCAGAAGGGAAAAGACCTGCAAGAGGCTGATTATTTATCATGTCACAACAATAATGATGTTTCTGAACTGAGTGACATTACTCCTATTAGTGATGTGTGTGATGCGATCACCTGGGGTCAGGCAAAAACAGCAGGAGTCAAGGTGCCTGATTTTCCATGGGATAAATCAGACCTACTTCCTGAAAAAGGTGACCAGGAATTTCTTGAGCTGCCCCAGACAGACAAAAAGGCCACAGACTCAGACAGTGACGTGCACCTGGAGAAGGATCCAGCTTTGCCAACCGATTGGCAAAGAGCTCACAAAAGAGCCATGGAACCTCATTGGGAAAACAAGTCACATCCATTGAAGCCCAGAGGGTACAAAGGTATCCTGCGGCTTATGGAACCTCCTGCACCAGACCCAGGAATCAAGAATTTGATACTTGAACCAGTGTCCACAGAGGATGCACCCTTGGTAGCACCAGATGACAAAGTCATCAAGCAGTGTCCCTAACCGCTGCTTCATCACATAGCACCCAAAGACATCCTTCTGGATCATCTGCCGAGACAATCTGAGATTGACCAGTTTGTGCAAAAACTGAAATGCACCGCCTTTCTCAATTACAAGCTGAACTTAAGACAGTATCAGCTTACCATGGAATATTCTAGGAGTGCTGATTTTGGAGATATCTACAAATATATTGACGCAAAATATCTGCCCATACAAAAACCACACTGGGCGAACATTTAAAAGAGACTGTGAAAACTATGTGGTAGTAAATTGGCTCTTGTTCAGACTGCGTGATAACAAATGCCATGAATTGACATTTGTGCTCTGTATCCCCGAGAAATACATCAGCACAGTTCTTCACAGCTACCATGACACTGTCCTTGCAGGACATCCGCAGGTCCAGGTACTATTCAAAACATTGTGTCAGAAATTTTTCTGGAAGTGCATGTATCAGACTATCCTGGAGTATGTGTGGTCATGTCACAAGTGTCAGATCTCAGATCCAAAAGACAAAAGGCCAAAGGCCAACTATTGCCGAATCCTGGAGGATTGGCGACAGCTGAAAGAGTTCAGCATTGATGTCAAACACATGCCCAATAGCAATCAAGGGTATCACCTGTTGCTTGTTTGTGTGTGTGAACACTCAAACTGGATTGTGGCAGTGCCTTTGACCGATGAGAGCACAGCAAGCATTTCTGAAGCTCTAATCTACAAAGTCATTTGCATCTTCGGAGCACCAAGGAAAATCATCTTTGATGCAGGAAAGCTGATGCAATCACAATTGATGACTGAACTGTTGGAATGATTGAAAATCAAACCAATCATGATCAGTGTGGATCACCATGGCAGTCTGCAAGTAGAGCGCTACATCCAGATGATCACTAACAAGATATGCAAGGAGTTGACAGGCCAAGGTGCTGATTGGCCACTTTTTGTGTATCCTTGTTGCTATGCCATGAACACATCTGTATCACCGCGAATCAGAGTATCACTGTACAAGTTGGTCTTCCATCAACCACCACCTTCATTGGTTGACCTAGAAGCTGATTTTGTTCTCTCTGCAGGAGAAACGACCCCACAAGAATATCTGGCACTCATGCAAGAACGTTTTCGCATGTATCAGAAATTGATGGTGGAACACATCATCAAAACACAGCAAAAGCAATTGACCCAAGAAGAAACCAAATTTCCACAAGATAGAGAAATTTGTGCAGGGGATCTGGTCATGTTCCGATATGACAAGGCGGCAGAGTTGCAAACCAACACCAAGAAATTTGTGCAACAATGGGTGGAGCCAGCTTTGTTCATACAAGTTTTGGACAAGACACATTTCCTGCTGTCTGACTGGATGGGCAGAACGCTCCCGGTGGTGTTCCATCGTGACCATATCAAGCTCTACTATCTCAGAATGGCCAAGTCCATGATAACGACACTGGAAGAGTTGCAGCAAATTCTTGAAAAAGAGGCTGCAAAAAGTGGCCTGGACCAAGACGTCAGCAAAACGGCTTCACCTGAAAAAAGCCAAAACAATCAACCACTGATCGAGCAGAGATAAAACCACCTCTGCCCAACCATGAATTATGCAATGGCCATTCATAAAAAGTGATGGGGTGCAGAACCATCAGGGTCCCGCGATCATACACCTCACCAGAACCCATGTGACCAGAATTTCAAGTCCAGGGTGCAACATTTTGACTGTAAACATTTCATCACTTTTTGCTGCTTACGGACTATAAAAGAAGGTAAGTCCCGATGCATTTTCATTCTGTGCTCCAGACTTCTTCGAGAGATCAACACCTCTTCAAGACATTGCAACCTACCAGACATCACGCATCTACTAGATGCCACAAGAAGACTTTTGTGACGAAGTCTACTGTATGGCCTTTTTGGCAAAAATGCTGAAGAAAATTGTTTCAAAACAAGAAAGGACATCAAATTGGATCAAGACCATGGATCCCAGGTTGGTGTTATTCACCTGTTCACTTCTTGCGCTCCTTGCAAGTGGAGAAGGCAAGCCGACAGAAGGAGAACCAGTGTGGTCAAAATTATATCCTGGTTACAGGGTCATCTTCACACACATCGGGGAAATTGATCAAAATTTGAATGAGTATACACTTTTCATGACAATGCCTTTGCCACAGCCAAAGCTTCTGTCATTTCGAAATCAAACCATTTAGCAAAGTTTCTTGAGTTCATGTGAAGATCTTGGTGCAAAAGTACCTGATGTCCGGGAAGTGTGTCGAAGTCTCTGGCCATTGTATGAGCACTTTCAAAAACAAGAATTGGACCATCTACAAAAATTGAGCACAATTTTGCACAATGATTTGCCAGAAGTACTCCTGTGTTACAAACTGGGGACACATTTCCAGATGATTTTGGTGAAAAGGATCAAAAGATTCAAGTTGAACATCTGAAAGCCACAGAAAAATGCGAACAAGATCAGATGCTTCAGAGAAAATGTCAAAGATCTTTTGCAAAATCTAGCTGAAGCAGCAGAATACATGGGTGTAAATGTCAGTGACAACAGGGTTTCTGAACAACTGCAATGGACCATGACAATCAGTGAAACTGTTCATGTGATTCCACCAAGAAACTGGCAGTTTGTGAGTTATCTAAAACAAGCCAGACTCAAGCAGGTCTCGTATGACCTGAAAACATTTGACCCAGGGAATTTACTGAAAACCTGTTTCCCACAATGGCATGAACATTCTATTCTCAGTCCCAAAATGTATGAAATTGCATGAAATTTGTGGAGACTGATTTGTGCCATTGGATGCAACTAGGGCCACTTCATTTGTGACCTGAGAAAACCCTTGAACAACTGTGGGTAGAAACAAAGGCTGCTTGGGAAACAGCATTGCCATTGGCACATGAAGTACAATGTGATGGAAATTTCTTGGCTGCACATCAGAACAGTCTCAATGAATTGAAAGAAGCATGGCAAGAGCTATGCAAAGCCACCACTGCTGTTTCTGATAGACTTGTTACGAATAAGTCCACTAATGCATTCATTGACTGGCAAGTTGCATGGGCCGAGTTTTCCAGGTGATGGGAGAAAGTCTGGATTGTGGGGCTGCATCATCTAGCAAAGATGTCAGAGGACTGAGCTGAATATTTGTGAATGCATAGAGTGCAGAAACATCACAAGCAGAAATGGGCTGATTTTTGAGAGAATGTGGTAGATTTCGATAAACGACTTTCTCAGTTTGAAGGTGACCTGAACCTGATCCCAGTGAATTCAACATAGGTCCCCACCTTCGAGCTCCCCACCAAAAGAGCCTGGCAAAGCACAACCAGACCCCTCACCTGAGTGCCGGTCCTGGCCACTCATCACCAAGGCCAATCATTGGGTGCAGTGGCAACAAATAATGCGCTTGTGTCAGAGACACTGCCTGCAACGGGGACTGTATCTGTGCTGTCTGGCAGACACGCAGGTTGAGCCACGACAGTGTCTGAGGTTCATTCAACCATGAGTAGAACCAATATCACCCCTGGTGACCAACCAGCTTCCATTGCCACAACCCGCTGGCTTGGAAGGGTTGTGTCAGATCAACTTGATGATGCTGTCACACCTGGCATCAACCACTCCACAGGTGGTGCCACAGGTGCTGATGGAAGTGTTGGCATCGCCACCACCATCCCCACTGAAAACTTCTCCACCACCATCACCACCACCATCACCACCACCATCAAATCAGTCGACAACTGGCACACTGATGTCACCACCGCTGTTGACTCAACCAATGGGGCCACCACCGCACTTGATGCACGTGATGCCAATGAATCTGCCAATGATGCAGTTGCCCCCACCAGGTCAACTGCCGAATGTCATGATGTGACCATGAGGGTTCCTGTCACGACCCATGCTGCAACTGCCACCAGAGTTGCACCTGAGGCTTCCATCACTACCAACTGGCTTCCAACAACTGTCGCCAGCCCTGCTCAGCATGATGGATGGTGAGGGTGACTGCAAGGTTTTATGCGGGGGCCGTGTAACTTGCAAATTGGGGTGCCTTGACTAGGATAATTTTGAGTGGCGTACTTCTGTCCAAGTTCTGATGCTAGCGTCAATGCATCAAGAATGACAAAAAGGGGTGATGGAGGGAAACGCACATCAGTGCTGGGTCGTTCCTTTCCTAGAGGAGCAGAACGGCCCAGCCTATGAGCGCCGCAGGAGCATCTGCCTCAATGGAATGAATCCTCTACGAACGTGAGTACTCCGGGGCCACACACAGTACAGTGAGGGCTGTACATCCGAGAGAAGGGCTCTTGTAGGTTGGATCAAACTCTCCATAATGGATAAAGAAATCAAGGGGACCGTTCCCACTCCCAACCTCAATGCCTTTTCCCAGTGGATCCTAACGGGTGCTAAT
>JAAUXT010149038.1_pt1 | contig 21767 bp, 18 predicted proteins | sample 7278171 | NCBI WGS metagenome assembly JAAUXT01 (sample SAMN14350112, study PRJNA611818) | marine sediment metagenome | isolation source: surface marine sediment (1.8m) | place: French Polynesia: Moorea | collected 2018-08 | reverse complement strand
TTCCCTCAGATTTTTGGCAGAACGAATGGAAAAGGACGTCGCCGACCTTCACAATCAAATTCTGATCAACACTTTACGCGACAACTTTGCTGATGCACATTTGTGATGGTGATGCCTGTGTACAATTGTGACCGCGAGCCTGTGGGCCTTGTGTTATTCGGACACCTCGCAAGCAAGACAAGGCGAGACGTACTCGATGAAGTAGGGGGTCCCGTCGTCGGTGAAGGCCATTTCCCAGTTGGACGGGAGCGGGCCGAGCGAGTCGGAGTCCGGGTCGCCGTCCTTCCTCGGCGGGGACGGAGGCCGCTCCTCCGGCCGCGAGATCGGCGACCGACTCGTCGCCTCGATCGTCGAGCGGTTGCGCTTGCGTTTGCCGTCGGAGGACGGGTGTTGACCGGGCAAGCCCGAGGGCTGCGTCGCCGACACGAGCGGCAGCATGGCGGTAGGGTCCGGGCCGCGAGGCAGCGGTCCGTCCTTTGGCGAGTCCTTGGGGTCTTTCGGAGGTTTTGGTGTGCCATAGTGATTGCCTGAAAATAAGAAAGAGTAGATCGTCGTGCTTGAAAACTTTCCGAAACATAATCAGACGAGTTGAAACAACCATCTAATCCTGACATCGGAAAGACACGACATTCCGACATTCACATTGATTCGACAACGTGCAGAGACCATTTTCCAACTGAAGAAACGGGTGCATTGCTCATTGTGCTCCAAAGGAAGGAATCGGCTCATTCGGAAAGCTCCCGACGGATTTCTCTTCATTCACAAAGCATCTGAAGCCCGCTCCCAGGGTCGCCCAGCTAATTTGCCCACGACTTGAACTGATCAAAAAAGTTTCGTTGGACGCAATGTCAGCAGGCGTGCCCTGCATAAACAAGGCAGGCAGCCTGAAAAGCCGGCCATTCTGAAAGCCCACCTGCGTCTGGCTTGGCCAATGGAAACTACTCGAAACCAATGTGCCCACATTTTTCCAACCATGCTGCTGAACATCACCGACAACATCCTCAGCGAAATCTCAGCAAGTTCAAGTTCTTCCAGACACAAGCTGTGTGGAAAAACAAGAGCACTTATAAATGTAGAAAAGTACTTCGGCGGCCATCTCAAAATTCCAAGACATTTCGACGAAGTTTATGTGGGCTGGGGTGGGTTGTACGTTGGTCACACAAAGTTACGTGTGGTTGGAGGTGACTACCTTTTCTTGAACTTCCAGCTGTTGGGGCAGGAGGCGTGGGCGCTTCGTCAACATTCCGGACATCCCAAAGGGAACAATTCAGGGTCCCACCTTGACCTTCCCCTCTGAACTTTTCAGTTTTCCCAGACCGTCTCCTGTGTCCAGTTCAGCGGTGCATGGGCCGTCGTACTCACCATCGTAGAGCCCGGCCTCGAGCAGGTTGCCGCTCTTCTCGAGCGCGAGGAACTCGTCCACCGTGAGGAACGTGTAGTCGACGCCGTTCGTCTCGCCCGGCCGCGGCGTCCGCGTCGTGCCTGCAGCGACAAACAGAGCGAGTCGTGAGAAATCAGGCACGAGACAACCACCAACAACTTCAACAGCGGGTCCCCAGTGTGTCTGTCGTCTATCTGAGATCATATTTCCAGCCAGACGTCCCGTAAGAAGTGACGCCACAGCCTCGTCAGGACAACAGCAACTCAAGCCATGGACTCGGACGATAAGATGACACAAGGACAATTTCTGTTGCTTTGCGAAGACGATGATCCAGTCCATTCACCTGATCCCTGTTGATGTCACGTCAGACAAAAAGCAAAGAAGAAATGGCTGATGTTTTCCTGCGCAAACATAAAGGCTTGCCCGATTTGTCGTGCCACCAGCAACGTTGTCAACACAAATTCACCGAGACCACAAGGAACTCCAGAGTCGACCTGGCGAACAAATAATCAGCCGAGGGCTGAGCTTCCACGAGACCCACACGGGACACAAATTGAGACACTGATTAAATCATGTCGTCCTCTGATGGGCGGACCGCGAGTGAGTCGGCGCAGAGTCTTTCCTTCCACAGCAAAGCAAGACGGTTCCAGAGTCGGCCGGTCGCGGGACTGCAAAATCTGCATCTGTTCACCATTCTCCAAGTTCATCGGCAAAACAATTAGCAGCGCTCCAGGTCAGCTACATCCACCATTATGAGTGGATCAAGGTTGTTATCTCGCAAAGATGAAAGTGAATTCAGGTTTCGGAAGAATGAAATGTGTTTTTATCCACTCCAAACGAACACAATTCCAAAGCCTTGGCAACATCGTCAGTGCGCTGAGGAAAGCTCAAATCCATGCTCAAATCAGACACAGATTGCAGCAGACAGTCCATCACTGGAAGAGGCTCTCAGGCGGAGCTGAGAGCGGTGGCAATAATCGCGCAACCATCTGCGTTAAATGAGGCTGACTCGCTGGGCGTCGCTCCTGTGGGAGCCACATGGTTCGCCGCCCCGTAAACCGTGATGGGCTGTCACACTCCACACAATTCCATTTTTCTCTAATCCACTGGTGGTGGCCTTGCATTGAGTTTTCCAGTTGGACCCTGGTCCCCATAAATTATTGTAACACCTCAGGCCTGACTAAACCTTTTCAGGGCAAATCTGCTGAAGCAGGGATATTTGCCAAAAGATCTGGAAAGTGACCTGCGTCGGCGAGCACAGCACACGTCACCAACGCCTCAAAATATCCCCTGCTGTTCACACCAAATTTTCTCCTCGCAAAGGCGGTAATGACGAAATCATAAATGCAATGATTTCTTGTGACAAGAGCTCCATGAATTCTTGTTTACGAGACAGAAAATTTCTGAACGACAGGCAAATGGGTTCCCAAGATCCTCATTAGCTCCCGGCATTGGGCACTTCTGCAAAATACAGCCAAACATGAAGAATTCACGTCTTGACCGAGCAACATGTCACCAAGGTTTCAAACTTGTGGACTGACACCAATCTGTTGCGGAGTGAAGACCGAGAACACGAAGTTAACTGCCCCTTGGCGTGAGTGAACCCTTACAAAACTGACTGCACATTGGATCCACCGCACGTTGATGGCAAAATGCAAACGCACCCGTAAAACTCGACCTGCACTGCGCTTGTTCACCCGCTGGAATTTCCGTACTTACGAGGGTGATCTCCGTTCTGACAGGCCGGTTCTCATGCTGAACAGTTGACGACCGGCCTATCAGAACGGAGATCACCCTCGTATTCAATGTTATGGTCCAGCACAATTCACAAACATGACACAACAGCAAAAAAGGAACTTGTCTACGGCACCCACGATGGTCACTGGAGGCCACAAATGAACTGAAGCCGGTCCACCTACCGCAAATTTGATAATGGCGGTGGACAAATTTTCTGAAAGGTAAAGCACAAGGAATCTTATCATTACAAATTGCATTGCGACTCGTGTTCTGATTGCAGATACGTCTCCTCTGACCCCGAGGCAGCTGAACGCAATCCCTTCAAAAGCTTCAGCACAAAACACTCGCTTCATGTCAAAGTGCAATCGTATTATCCGCGCTGTTTGTTCCTGTGTTGGGTCTCTGACGTCCCTCAGAAGGAGCGCACCAGCCCGGTAATTCAAATGCGCATCAATCAACTGCGCGTTTCGTTCTGTCCGTCTGACGGATGTCACCAAATCTGGAGCGGGTTCGGGTCTGATTCCCGCATGGATGTCAAGTCACCTGCGGCAAGATGGTCAGCGGTGTACGATGCTGACATTTGCCTGCAGATGCATGAAACAAAGTAGACTGCCGAAGCAACGAAACCAGCGCTTTGTGACGTGAATAGACAGGCTTCCCAATGTCCACGCATGGATGCTGGCCTCTGGCCATCGCCAATCATTCCGGCGTTGGCACAAGTACCAGAAATCAGCAGAAATAAATGACAAAACGCAAATACGATTTACCAAATCTCGTTGCCATCATTCAATATGATAGACTTCATGAAGAAGCAAGGTTTCCCAGTGGCATTCAATTTACCGTTGGTTCCACAAAGCGCTCTCTATCGCAGAAGCCCGAATGAAACAGATCATCTCTATCATGTTCATGAATATTGAAATAGACTTTCCTCCTCTCCTACAGACGTTTCTCAGTGCAACCCTGGTGGAAACGGGATCCAATTTCAAATCGAATCATTTCAGGTGATTGAGACGTTCATTTTGCTGGAACCAACTCCCGTGGTGCACAAAGAGGACCAGGTCTCTTGAAGCACTCTGCCGCAGCTCTCATTAAAATTACATCACTTCATACTCGCCTCGCGTGAGAGCCGAGCAGCTGTTCACTCCCGGAGACGGGCTTAAACAATCCCTAATCAGCGACAAAGACCAGCGGAGGGGAATCTCATGTTTAATAAACTCAGTGCATTACGTGAGCCTCACATAACGTGGGCTCTTCCCGTGAACAAAATTGGGTGCAAAGTTGGCTGGGTCTCCGCAGCTTCTCGTGCGTTGTTCTCGGATGTCTTTGCCGGCTTCACCTTCACGAGACACGAAGTGCAGAAAGTACAGCCCAGATCACCCCCCCTCCCACATTCATCTGCACTGGTCGCAATCTGAACAGGCTCCAATTGTCATATTCAGGGGTTGGGTGCAAAGCAAAGGAAGGACATTCAAAACTGGTTGTTCGCCAATCAGATTGGCAAAACAGCACAATTGTGTTTCCTGCTCGTCGCAGGGACTGTGCTCGCTCTCCCAATTACGTACGTGTCTGACGAACCCACACTGCGCCGGCTTCCCTTTTCTTCAGGTTCCAAGAACTGACAACACGCAAACCTGTGTGTTTCAAAAGTTCACTTTGGAAACAAGAAAGCACAGCTTTGAACACAAGCGCATCTCAAGGAGTGCTGGGGTTAGACCTCTTGGAAAAGAAGTCAGGTCCTGCCTGTGGGTAGGACCGACCTCTGCCCTGGAAAGGAAACACAAACCAATCTCAATCAAAGCTCTCGTTTCAACCAGAACGCGAATTCTGCGGACCTTTGACAACCAACTCTGTTTTGAAGAGCTGTTTCGGACTTGGACGACTCTCCATTCGGCCCGGGCTGGGGATTGATTCAAACTCTTGCACGCACCTCCGCCCATAAACCTAATTAAGCAACACAAAAGCAGTCTTTGCAACGCAAGAGTGAGCCTCACAAACAGGTACACCAATCTCCCAGGGAAACACACAACACTGACGGCTGCTCTGAACGAAAGCTGGAACCTTCAATGCACAAAGGTTTAATTTGTCTTTGCACTGTTTCTGGGAGGTTCGAACACACTAACATACGAGGCACATCCATGGAGTCCTTGCGCGTTTGCAGATCAATTCCGTTTCGCACACAGGGAACTACGCAAGGACTTCCTGGATGTACGAGAGCTGTCCATGATTTTCCTGCAATGTCTCAAGTCAACAAAACAGTTGATAGATACGGCCCCACCAGTTGATGTTCCCCTCTCTCCCCGAACAACCAATCCTTCTTGCAATTGGTTGTCCGAGTGTTTGTCAAGAATGGGTAAATTTAACAGTATCGGTCCCACACCCAGGATCTTTCGTCTTGAGCAAGACCCAGCTAATATTCCCGGTGTTGTTGGACAGCCACTGTTTGATCCTTTCCAATGAAAAGGAGCCCGGGATGAAGATGAAATATGATTGGCATCTTCAAACACAGGCATGACAAATTCTCAAGGATGAAGCCGCGTCGGCGTTGGTTCCGTGTTCGTGACAGAGAAGTTCGAGTGAGAAGAAGAAATCACAGCGGGCTTCTCATAACCTTGGAGGCAGGTGGCTCATCCGAGCAAGTTTGACGAGTTCACTCGGAGCTCGTTTGAGGGGGCGGCACCGTTGAGAGTGTGACCCGCTGTTAATGAGACGAACCCGCCGGAGCTGTGTCGACGGCTGTAATTACGTCGGGATCTCCTAATGATGTGCAGCGACGCTGTGGGTCGGGCGGGGTCACCTTCTGGGAGAGACACGACCGACGAAGTGCATCCTCCCAGTCCGTGTACAGCACAAAGTTTCCAATTAGTTTTTGAGTCGACCTCACCAACAAAATGGAATTTATTTTTGTCCACTCATGATTAAATTGTCCAAAATAGCGGTTGATATTTTATCCTCGGAAATCAAAACTACAAAGTTCAAAAGCGTGACTTTTTTTTCTGCAGAAAAGGCGGACCCTGGACTCCCAGCAATCGTGAATCTCCCGAGTTTCTCTCGGTTCTTCTCTGGCTGTGGTTGCGCCTTTGTGGATTTTGGGGGCCGCGAAATGCACTGCAGTTCAGACCACTGTTGGTCCATTTCTGTTGAATCGCATGTGATGTAGAATCTACAGGTTGAGCGTGGAGTCGGCTATAACACGCTGATTTCCCCAGACCCCTCCTCTCTGCACCTCAACACGCGAACCACTGTGCACCGAAAGCAATGCAAGTCTTGAACGGAATGTCGGGATTGCAGTGATGAACTTGGGCAGTGTTGGAATGTACGAAGAAAGAAACAGATTCCTCGAAAGGCGGGTTCTTCGTTTGCATTGTGTTTGACCCGTTCACGATCGGAAGGGGTTCAATCTTGTCTGTTGTTGGAAAACTCCAGAGGCACGAGGTTCGTCCACTAAGTTCCCCCGTTTCTCTTGTGTTTCGCAACTGGTGGGGCCAGACGATCCACCACACCAACTGGAGGGGTGAGATTCACCACACTAACTGATGGGCCATGTCCACCACACGCTCGTACGACAAACCAAGAAGACAGGAAGGCTGTCTCAGATGTGAGCAAGAGACCACTGTGAAACGCCACGTTCCATCAAAGGTTTGATTTTCAACACGTGCAAAACACATTTCACTACTCCGTTGGCTTCCTTGAACGATGAAACACAAATAATACAAGCTAGTGTGGGTGTTTGTAGTTGCACGAGTCAAGCGCAGGTGATGCAATCTGCTCCTTTCAAAATGTTCCTGCATCGACGCGCTGTCAAAGGCAAAGGAGACATCATCAGCAACAGACAGATTCAGGATTCATTTTGCGTAAGTAATTCTGAGGCGAGAATGGTTTCGCTTCAACCTGGTTGCCCCAAAGAAGCGCCTCAATACCTTTGCATTTCTCCGCAGTTTGGCATCATACCACACAGACAGCTGCGGCGCACGGGAAAACCTTGAAGCAAGCTCGCAGGAAAAATCAACCACGTCAATGGGGGAAGGAACTTGGAGACACACAAGGCTTTGCCGTGACTCCGCCTGCGAGTGCCTTCGATTTCGCACCGCAGATCAACAGAGTTGCCAGTGCAAAACAACACCTTGGCAATGTTGACAAGCGTCGAGCCGGCGACACGGCCTTTCTCCCACCAAAAACACGCTGCTAATTTCAACAAGTCTCCCAATTTTCCTGCCAGCACAAGCTGGGTACGTGGTTGTTCATCGATCAGTATTTTGTACTTGTGAGCACCACAAAATTACCCTGGCTCCACCAGTTGGCGTGGTGGGTCTGACCCCACCATTGGTGTGGTGAGCTGTTGGGGATTCTGACCTATGAATGACAGCACCTTGTACAAGTATTGGGGAGGTTGGCTGAGTTCAGTTCGTGAGAGGACAGGGATCCCTGCCTCATATTTTGTTGGGGGGGGGGGGCTGGGTCCCAAGGCCCTTGCTTGCGAAGCTTTCGTATTTCGACGTGTAAGCCTGGTGGTCTGCAATGTGCAAAGCAGTGTCTGTTGTAATTCGATGTTTCCCAAAGTGGCAAATGATAATCTTACCCCACTGATAAAGAATTCTAAAATCATAAACCGTCCCTGATGACAGTCTCAAGAGCTTTCCGTAAGATGTTTGACCGACTGGATTTGTATCCATTTTGTGTTGCTGGGCGTGCTCTGTGTTTCGTACCAATGTTTTCCCTGCAACCAGTGTCTTTTCGATCACAAAGATCAATTCAACTCTTTGCCGTGACAGATTCTCACAGCCAAAAGCTTCTTTGCACAAGAATAAAACGGCTCTTCAACACAGCTTTATGCTTGGTCACCCGGTGTAACAGCAATCTGTTCACAGCAGCACCGACACAATTCCTTCTGGGCTGAAATAAGTTCCACTGTCATTTTTATGACGGTCTTACGCTGCAAGACAAATGAAACCTTGCCGCCACGCTCTGCCCACAACATCGTTGGAACATCTTATGAAACGTGAACACTGTAGGCTGTTGGAAGAAAGTCCGGTGAACAGGTTCTCAACGGAAAGTACCTTCAATCGCGGAATCAACATGTCTGGCGATGCGTTGAGACACAAGAACAAGACACAAAACGGAAGGATCTGTGCCCTTCGCTGTCTGACGGCGGTGTCAGGGATTCAGCCTTCAGTCTGGGCTCGTCACGCAGATTTGCGCTGGACGTTCGCCCACTTGAAATCGAAGGAGGCCAATCCGAGCCTATCTGTCCTGGTCTCAGAGCGTACTTTACAACGCCCTGCTGCAATCGCTGAATTACGACCTGCAGCGCGGCAATCTAAGACGCAGGATTGGCACGAGTCTCCTGCTCGAGGCTGTGCCCACTGTGTTCACAGTCCTCATCACACCATCTGCGTCCGGAGCCACCGCCGAGACAGCAACAAGTTTCCACAAACATCACAATGGAATTGTGAAATCTTGACACTGTTTTCGCAAGAACAAGACGCGTTGTTTGCCCAGGTTTCGACTTTCAAACGGACAGTTTTTCAGACGAACTGAACACATGGCTGCAGGTTTCAAACGAATGATCGCTTTCGCAAGAGAAGAACGGCACGCGACTGCTTGTGTTTTTGAAACCTAATTGGCCTTGTCGGGCTCAGCAGCAGCTTGGCGCTGATGACGACAGCTGTGGAGGCAAACGAAATTTTCAATTGGCACCATCGAATTGCACTTCCCCCAGCCATGGAAAAACAAGCAAGTGGTGAGACGAGCAAATCAGCGCCAGCTTTTTGGGTAGCTCTGAAGATGGTGATGCGGAGAAACCCTGTGTGCCCGTGGCTGTGGAGGGCCCACAAAGCAATTTTCGTGAAAAATGTCCCTGAATTTGGCCCTGGAAAAGCTTGACACTTATCCCAACTTGGCACATAATGCAGCACTGCAGAATAAAAATCAAAACATTTCCAAGGCTTTGTCACTCCAACATGATCGTTATCTTTCGCAACGAATGAAGTGATGCGTCACACACGCACAAATGAGCCTCATCCCCAGAGAAACATTGACACACCATTATATTGCAAACTGCACCTTCCTCTGCTGAACGCCGAGTTGTCAGCCGAGTCCAATCCAGCTCCAAAAAATTCACAGACAGCATTCTCCATTTGCCCCCACCCACCAGCGAAAAGGGAATGAAAAAGTCAGTCACTCTTTCATATTGCCGCCGCAAAAAAAAACAACCCTGTCTCGCCACATGATTTTTCAGACGGTTCTCGCAAGACACATCTAAATTTAGCCAAAGCACATCTGTGGTCGCTTACCACGCCCAAATATTTAAACACAAGTCTTCCGCTCAGCACTCCATGTCTCACCTGTCACCTTTGCGTGTGCACATCCAAAATGATGGAAGGAGATTGTCACAAAAGAAGGCAAATGGAAATGCTTCCCTCCTTCTTCGAATTTCCACTTCCTCCAAATCTAAGGAAAAGTTGCTCAGGAATTTTTTTTTGAAAGAACATCCAGCGGAAAGACTCAAGTTTCACAAACCACACGTTTGACAACGCTTTCGTTGAAGTACACACGGGCACAGGTTGTAGACAGGCACCCCTTCGCAGACAGGCTGCGATGCCAACACTGAGTTGACGAGTCTTTTTTTCCGTCTGTCACGTTGCTGCCGTACTATCTGTCGTGTTCCTTGTCTGTTTCCTCCCCGACCCATGCTCCACCGGAAGCCTGCAGGTGTCACACCTGATGCCGAGACGTCTACACGCAGAAAGTTGGAAAGGCTGTCTGCAACACTGCAACGATCAAAGCCATGTTCGCTGGTTTCCGTGCCGTATTCATTTCACTGTCATACAGCACACGAGTCGTTTCAAAAAGCAGTTGGTCACCCAAAAAGCAGCCAGAAGCACATGAAGGCAGGGAAAGCACCTGCTTCTTGACCCACACGTCAAAATGCGAGACCGCTGAAAGACTCCGGACCTTGATCAACCTGATTCAAAATACTCATATCTATGTAAAATGAAAGGACAGCAAGGTTCAGCACGCCTTCCCTCTGCTACTGCTTACGTATTGTGATCCACGGACTCCCATCCTGGGCTTGTGATGAACCAAAGACATGCATTCGCATAAACATCACATCCCTACGTCAACCTGGAGCACACACACAGTGTTGTCAAGGACAGAACAAAAAGCTGCCGTTGAGGCCTTGTGTCGCACCTGACGACACATCATGGGAACAAGGCTTTTGTCTCCTGAATACGTTCAAACACCGACAGTGACTGCACGTGTCCCGAGTTCCACACAGTGTATTGACGCACAAGTGTCGACACCACAAAAGCTGGATAGAAGCAAAGTTTCACGTACGACAGCAACGCAGCCAACGTAATGCCTCGCGTTCGTAACACAGATGACTTGGCGCAATCGACTTCTCACATTCAGTTTCGCATCCAGGATTCCGACAGTGAGAACCGAGCGATGCTTGGCAGACTACTGATCATCTCGTCCTCATTTCAGGACTCGCGTCAATCTGAAGTGGCTGGATTCATACACAGGCAACGCGTCAGACGTGTTGCCAACGAGCGTGGTTTCATCAAGAAAATCGTAAAAGGCAAACAAGAAGGCCAGAGTCTTGGTCTCTGAAGTTCGCAGTTCCACACGCGGCTGCCTGGCCAAGTCACCAAAATATTTTTTTTCCACTGGAGAATGATCAGCATCTTTTCTGAGCTGAAAATTAGCTGAGTGACTGATCCCCCCCCCACCCAAAGTAAGTTCGTGAGTCGTCTGCACAGACAGAACCCATCGTGATTGCAGGTGCATTACGCCCGTGGAAGAGATCCATAGAGACGACCGCAATTTTTCCAAGAAACTGCGGTTGAGCTCCAGCTGGGGATGTCAGAGTCACGTCGTGTTCCTGATCACCACGCTGAAAAAGCTTCTGCCTGATCAGTAACGACACAAACACTCACAACCCCAAATAACACCGGAAATGCTGGGGACAATGAGTCCATTACTGGCAGCAGCAGCAGTTCAAATCAGGACGTCTCTCACCGGATGAAATGTTGCGCCATCGCTGAAGAGGGACTCAAGATCCACTTCATTCAGTCGCCATAAATATTTCATCGTAATCACTCAGCACATCCAGCACGAATAACAGGCCGCGGTGCGAGAGACCTGTTTGCTTTATTGAACGTGGACCAGTCGCTTTTCGTCACACAGTTGATCGTAGTTTGGCATTGCACACAAACTACCGGCTGGAGAAGTGGGCTTGGCATATCCAGATTCACAGTGATTTTGAAGGAGACTACAAACGAACGAATGAATCTCCCTCAGTTTCCCACACGGGTGTCGTGCTGAGTCCACGCTGAGGCGTGGCCAATGGGCTCCAAGATTCCCCGACACCAAACAGTCGTATCATCTCACCGCTGGATGCAGTTTGTTCTCTGCACTGCTGCCTCAAGAAGCAAATCTAATCCACAGGCTCTTGAGCCAAATCTGTCGTCTGCCACAAATACCTGGCAAAGCTTTGTGGGAATCGGGATCAGCTGGGCCAAGGGAATTCCTCGCCGGCGAGACGTAATGTGAAATGGAGAACGACTCCGAGTCGGATAATCACGTCTCCAACAAGCCACTTAGCGAGTCGCAGATGCAGCTCACTTGACGATTAACGTGGGAAATTGGCTGGAAACAAACATGGTAGTTGGCGCTTTGCAGTGTTCCCAGGGTGTGGAACGGAGAATCTGTCACAAGGTGCGGGCAGACGTCAGAGTTCTGGATCACTGTCCGCTCGTGCGTCCTCGCCATGCCTAGGTTTGCTTGCTGTAAAAGATTTCAGAACTCCACAGCTTCAGCACAGGGTCTCGGCAGACTATCAACAGAAAACACCACACCAATCTGTTCACAGTGACCAGTACGTACGGAGATGACACTTCAAAACGTGCAAACGGAGCGCCAAAAATCACTCAGTTTGATACAAATGGCGTGGTTTCGCTGCTTGGCAGAGTCTTGCTCCAAGCTCTCCATTGTGTAGCAATGATTATTAATCTGATTTGGATGTTGACGCTGGTTGACAATTGTTCAATTCTGTGATCGGGGAACCGAACAGGTTTCCACAACAACGAACACACTCGGCGCTTGCAAGGAATCCACTTAGCGCACATCAGGACTCTTTCACCACACACCGTAGGAAAGTAAAAAGGAAAGCGAAATCTAATTATCGATGAAATTACACCAGAAAATCACTCAGTAAACAGTGTGAACACTCCTGCAAGCCATAGATCTGCAATGTCTGAGGTGGGCTTTCTCCATGAAGAGTAGTGTGACATTTAAATCCGCGTGAGCACGGAAGGAAGACAATTTTCTTCAGGATGCCATTTTAACACATACTGCCAATCTTCAGAGGTGAATTAATCAGGACGGAAGTCCTGCGCACGAGTACATTAGTGTCTCAGCCCTGTCACCAGAGTCACACTGAACCAGTGCAGATCCGCAGCGACCGAACAGTCATTCGTCTGTTTGCAAACAAAGCTAGAAAAGGAGAGACTCTCACCGCGCGCGCGTGTGTGTCTGCGTGTACGTGTACGTGCGTGTGTGTGTGTGTGTGTGTGTGTGTGTGTGTGTGTGTGGTGCGCGCGTGTGTGATGGGTACCTCCAGAAGTCAACATTCACAGAAATGATCAGGAGTAAGTGCATGATTGCAAACTCTAATAGTGACAGAGGCATATTCTTACACACTGGGGGGATGGATTGTCTCTGGACACTGGCAAGAGTCGTGAGAAGTTACTTTTTGCTCAGCTTTCATCATGACCAAGAATTTGAATTGCTGCGAGTCACAATATAACTTTGTATGTGTATGGGGCGTGTCAATTCTGAGCAGTTGTGGTCTCAAGTTTGAATCTGTCCCTGTGCCAGGTGAGTGTTCATGTCCAGGTTGGGTGTGCAAGTTGCATCCAAGTCCGCAATGCAAGATCAGGAACTTACCCTCTGTCTCTCTCTGTCTCTCTCTCTCTTGCACGTAGAGACACGTTTCTTGCAGGCCAATGATGTGAATGGTTTTTGTCAAAGAGGGAGAACAATGAATGGTGCGAAAGAAAGGGGAAACAAGAACGCTGATATGCTGAACACAGGCGAGTGTGCAGACAGGCAACTGAAATTATTGTCTACAGGCTTTGGCCAGCCAACGCGCACGCTCCAGGTGAGGCGGTGTACCTGCAACAACGCGTACTGCCAGCTCACTGATTCTTCCTTCATTTTCCCTTGCGTGGTCAGATCGATGAAGTACACTCCAGGACCATGGGGACTGCAATTATCACACCATTCTGGCGCACACGTACAACACAACAGAACGTGCTCACAATTGAATCGTCCACGAGAGAAATCTCTATTGATTCGCCACTCGTGGACCGGGATAGAATAAAAACCCGGAAAGTGCCTTTGGCTGGGTGATAATGAACCTATTGACTGCAGGGACAGTGTCATTGATATTTTTGTCTGTAGATATAGCGGTTTTCGACGAGGTCTGGTCATCCATGATGAGACTTTCCTTTCTCAATTTACTACAGGTCTCCAAGCGACACTTCCGCTGACTGGGCACGTTTTTGTTTCAGCACAACGCTGCTCCAACAAAGTGTGGTCAACAACATCGGTTCCGTTTGCAGAAATGACGACTCGTGCGAAATCTTTCATGGCTCTCAACAGAAATGGTGATTTCTCTGTAGAAGCACTGGATCTCGGCTGTGGAAAAGCACGCGGACGTGCGCGAACACAGATGCACGCACACACACACACACACACACACACACACACACACACACACACACACACACACACACAGATGCACGCTCGTCCACACGCGAAACAGCAATCGTGCCAAAGGCTGGGAAGACAGGATCTGTGTGAATGACAGCCGTGATCTCCTTCCCAACCAATCATCCGGAAACCCGTCTGAAACCAGAGGAGATCGAAGCAGCCAACTCTCAAATTCCAGCTCGCAATGGTTGCAATTTCCCACTGAAAGACTCTTGTCACTCATATTTACACGCCAAATCAACAGGCAGTTGCAGTTTCTTCGCATTTCTGCGACAGCCTCTTCCGGTGCAATACGAACATGGAGAAGCGAGACGCTGTTTTTGAGTCGAGTCGAGGATGGTGCGTCGAGTATTTTGCTTTTCACTGTTCCTGTGCTCAGGTTTCAAGTTCCGACTCTCACATCAGAACTTTACTCGCGTACCTGTGCGCAGAACCCTGCCTTCCATCTCGGAAAACGTAAGGAGTTTCTTTGTCAGCAGTAAAAAACAGCGACAAGCGGAAAATTTCATCCATTTGGCTTTCCCCCTTTTCACGTGGCAAGGCTTTTCAGTTGACAAGAAAGTTTCATAGGTGGGTGGTTTGATTTGCTTCAAAATAGCACGATGTCCAAATTTCAAACAACGCCGCACAAACGCATGAAAAACGCAGTTCCATTTCTCGTGTCTGCACAACGGAAAGAGCAATAAAGATCCGTCTTGCTGTCGGACAGAAAACGAAGACAGAAAGACCCAACGAGGTTGCTGAACATGTACTTTTCGGACAGGACGATCACTCCTTGAACCAGCGCCCCAAATGAGTGCAATATGTTTCTTTCATCGTTCATCCCAAAACGGCCACAAACCACCAGATGCACCTTCCACTTGACCGTAAAACTGTCCCTTCCACGGACAAGTCTGTGCACAAACACCAGGGAGGAGAGACTGGATATCCAACAACAGATTGTCAAAGTCGTCCTGTCAAAATAACACAAAAAGCCACTGCAAAAATGGATGTGAACGACCCGGGATTCAATTTCATTGTGTCCGGAGGGTCGTGCGCTGCAGATGATCGATTCCTTCCGGTCCCACGCTAACGGTCCAAATATGGCCACAGCAAATTGCCATATCCTTCCCATGCCGCACTGACGAGCCGAAACTGTGCACGCAACAATGTTGTCGGACTGTCCATCAAGTTCACTGAACAAGGAAACCACATGCGAGTACCAGCCGGGTTCAAGCAGCGTCTGTTCAGGCTCCGAAGTGTCCCACGCTGTAAGCACACACACCAAGGACAGTTGCCTTGGGAGATCTAATCCAACAAAAATCTTCCAAACCAGAGTTGCACAACACCAAGAGAACCCAGAGTTCCACACCAAGTGACCTGCTCGTGCAATCGGAAAAAAGACGTGATTACTTCTGGTAAAGTTCAACTGCCCACTTCCAACTTCTGAATTTTGTCCCCAACTGGAAGAGACCACGAACATGTCCAAAGCAGAATATTCCCACCTGCGCGCTTGGTTCAAACATCCTCAGAAACAGCAAGGGAACTGGACACCCAAACTGCAAAGCAAACCAAAAATGTTTTCTTCAAACTGTGCTCGTACTCACCATTCTCGGTGATGAAGGTTTTATATTTCTTGATCTTGTGTTTGTTCTTCTTCGATTTGCTCGAGTTCTTCACGATCAGCACCACATGTCGCATGGTGAATAATTTAAGACTGATACATCAATTTCCCCGAGATACTCAGATGTTATGACTCCAGCACGCCTTCCTCGCAGCAGTGATTTGAGAGCCTCACGTCCACAACACGAGATTTAAGCTCCTGTTGAAATCCAAGCAACTTCGGAACATAAAAGTTTCACGTGGTGGCGCACACTGCGTCGCTGGCTTCTTTCCCAGTGGGTGTGATCACCAAACAAAACAACCTTTCCTTTTCGATGGCTTCCAAGTGATTGTCTCGCGAAGAGAAGATGAAACACCCGAAATGTATTTTTCAAATATCAGCACACATCAAACAGCTTCCATGGCTGCATCATTCTGCATCACCAACTGTCATGATGTAACTCATCCACTTTTCAAACCAACTTCGGACACAGTGTGTGAATGTCATTCTCCTTCCTGTGAAACCATCAAATTGAAGTCATTCAATTTCAGAACCGATGAAGCGTCGAGTCATGACGACGCTTTCGCACTAAACTAATTCCAGGGTGGACTGGTGGATGCTGTACTGCACGACCGGTGCGTAGTGCAAGCAGAAACCGACGTTCAAAACGTACGTATTTGGCCTTTCTTTTGTGCACCTCCCATTAAGTTTCTGAAAGCAATATGTTTATGCTCTTTGTTCTCACCAAAAGAAGTGATTGCCTGCAGAACTTCTGAATGCAGACTAAAATTTCAGCCTCACTGCGTGCCGTGTTGACGTCATATCCGCAACAATGCAACTTGCTGACACCAACTTGTTTTTATCCATTGTTTGGAAGTTTCAGATGACAGTTTCCAAGTGCGCTCCTCGACCGGACCACAGATCATTCCAGTGCTTTGCCACACACGATGTTTGGGTGGACATCTTTTCATCTGACACAAATCCACGACTGCTTTCTGAATCTAAATGGTCTGCATGCAAATGTGCAGCAAATTCTCCACGTGTGCCCACGCGGCTTCCCGTATTCCTGCCGAGTCCCCTCGACTGAAAGGTGCAAACAGCTGCATAACAACGAGGCACGCCGCGGCGGCGGCTCGTGACTCAAGATGCGAAGCTGTAAGCGGTAAAGCTGCCAAGTACGCGAGTCTGGCGCATCACAAGTACTGCGACGAGTGTCGTTGTTGCACGTCCAACTTTGAAACGCAAATGGAACACCGTGATTCACGTTTCTCGAGTGGCCCCCAATTTGCTGCAGAGGTACGAGGTGCAAAATTTAAGAAACCGATCATCCCTGATATCTTTTGATCAGGTGCTAAGTTTTGATTGCAGTTTTCTTTTTCATCCACATGAGTCCTTGATCTTCACTGACCCTCACTGTGACACACAGGGAAACAGAAAAAACCTCAGTTACCCAACAAAGTACTGCTATCCCACACCAACAAGGTATTTTTCTGAGAATAAGATGTTTGACAGGAATATTTAGTGTCTTTTCACTTGTGTACTGAGAGTGCAGGGTATTTTGAAGGGGATAATATCACTATAGATCCCCCAATAAACAAAGATACTGACAATGACAGAACAACCTCCGAATATGATAACTCCAACTTGCAATATTTTTTCACCATCTTGTTCTGTTTGCCAATTTTTGCAGTCTTTTTTACATAAACTTCTGCATCATTATTTATGGTGTCTGACTTGCACTCTGTTTGTACATTTTCACTACACATAATTTTGGAAGTGAGAAGATGTACCATCTCTGCGAAACTCCCAAGAATCGGTGACTTAAATTTCACGCCTCGTAACAACCTTCGCGAAGCGATTCTTTCCGTGTCAAACTGATTGAAGCACATCCGACAAAATGTTTTTTCCCCACTGAAGCTGAGCCAGTAAAATCTTCTCATTTCCAAAACGTCTCAAAAAACTGAGCCAAGGAGCCACCTGCCTCCTCCATCCCCACGACACGCAAAGAAGGCAACTCTGACTTCACCACTTTCTTTCTGCAGTCTTTATGGTGAAGGGACTGCCAAGAAACTGCTCAGGAAACAATGCGGTTGGTTGTTCCTCAGAAACATGGACCTTGCAACATTGAGAAGCCCTTTGTCAGACACAAGGTAAATTGCAGGTGAAAAACAGTTGATTGCTTCTTCGCGACAAAAATAACGAAACGGACTTTTTGTCACCGACGCAACGACAATCGATAGCTGTTTCCTGTCGTCCTCGTGTCATCCGAATCTGCCTGCTCTGCTTTGTTTCGGCCCCAGGTTCAGTGAATGATGTGGTAAACTTATCCTGACAAGAGACGTCTCGAAAATTCGATTCAAAGTAAATTTGTACCGGATTTTAAGTGGATTGTGTTTCGGATGTGAAACAATCTGACAAGTTTTCCAAATTCGACGGCCTGTGATCGCTTCAGGCGATGAAATCTGCCTGTGTAAGAACAAAGCTGCCCTCCTGTAGGCCTGTTCCTTCGTGACACACCAGTTTCCAGGCCACAGTCAGCATACGAGGGGCATACCAAGTGATTGTTTCGATGGCTCCAAAAAAAAGTAATCACATGTGATGGATGCGGGTTTTTAATACCCATGAAAGTACAACACTAAGGAATAAATGCCAACAGTTTTCTTTTTTTTTTGGGAGACTAAATGCCTTCAAAATTCCGGTCCATGGTTCGGCAACACACTCCACACTTCCGAAGGCAATGGGCATTGTGTGTTAAACTGCGACAGAAATCTTGCGGACACCAAATTTTTGGAACAACAAGCAACTCAACCAGAGGCGACAGAAACAAACAGATGTCGCATTGGCATGCTCTGAACAAGAAGCAACAGTGAAGACAACATTGTCAACGTCAACAAAAACTTCTGGAACAGTCACAAACACCATGAACGCCGCATGCAGTCAGCTTTGGACAAGTCCGGGGACATGCACAGTTCTGATGGCCAACTCCAAAACACTTCCTGGATACTCCGGAGAAGTCAACCTTGATTCACTGCAGGATTGTCTGGACGGAGATGACACATGCCCTCGAAGTATCCACCTTCTTGATCGACACATTTTTGCCAATGGACAGGCAGTTCCTCGATTGCAGACCAGAACTCATGGCATGGAATGCGACGGATCATGTTGCGGACTTCATCACAGAGATCATCCAGGTTTCTGAAGTGCCTCCCCCGAAGCTCGCGCTTGATTCTTGGGAAAAGAAAGTAATCACACGGCACAAGATCGGGGGAGTAGGGCGGCTGCTCCAGAAGGGTGATGCCTGTTTGGTTCAGGTGGGCGCGTGTGTGCAGAGCCTTGTGAGAAGGTGCATTGTCGTGGTGGAGAACTACGCAATGACGGCGACCACATCCAAAGTCCGGGCCTCTTTCTGGATCTTCTCCCTCAATCTGCCCATGATCTTGGTGTACGTGAAACGGTTGATGGTGCGATTGCAGAACTCGAAATGGACCACTCCCGTGTCATCAAAGAATGCGCAGAGCATCACTTTCTTCACTGACCGCGACCTCAAAGCTTGAATTGGATGGTCATCTTGTCTCCGGACCCACGCCTGTGCCTTGTGCTTCGTGTTGGGATCGTAACAGTGTACCCAACTCTCATCTCCTGTGACTATGTTCCGGAGGAGAGTGGGTTCCATGGCAACCCACTGAAGGTTGCGGCGACAGACTTCTAACCTTTGACAGCACTGGTCATCGTTGAGGAGCTTTGGAACGAAACGCACGGCCACCTTGCGCATGTGAAGCTCTTTGGTGATGATCTGGTGCACGCTGCCAATGCTCACGCCGGTGATGGAAGAGAGTTCACGGACAGACCGATGTGAATCCTCATGGATGAGGCGCTCAACTTGCTGGATGTGCCTTGGGCAGCACATGAATCGAGGACATCCTGACCGCGGCTTGTCCAAGCAAGACAGTGTTGGATCCTCGCAAAATTTGCGCACCCAATTCCGGACAGAGGCCTGGCAAAGCGTGTGAACACCGTGGACTCTGCGCAATCTCCACCAAATGTCAATGGGCCGCATGTCGTGAGCAGCGAAGAACTTGATCACTACCCTTTGTGTCATCTTGTCTTGTTTTCCACTCTTGAAGATCCGTTCAGCCATGGTGCAGACAGGCAAGCACAAGTAGAAAGCAGATGGTGAAGCAGAGAAATTGTCCAAAACTGATTTGCAAGGGCACACAAGAATGGCACAAGAACACGCGCACAAAGTCACAATGTCCTCCTCTGACGAACGACACAGCGAGAAGAACGCGAAATCGCTCCACACTGAAGTTTCCCCGTTGCCTTCGCCACGGGTCATTCGGTGCGACAGCGCTGTCAACGATTACTCAGTCAAAACCAGACACAGGGTCGCCAAACTCTTCACCCATAAAGCCAAAATTGCCATCCTTCGGACCAAACCAAAAAAAAATGGGTATGAGTGATACACTTGGTACGCCCCTCGTACGCCCATGTTGCTGTCCTTCCATCGCTGGCAGCCAAGGTCTTCGGTGCAAAATTGTTCAGGATGACCACCAGAAAACACAACCCGGAGTGAATTGCATTTGAAATCAACACCCTTCTGGAAAAGGCTTTGTGCTGCAGTTTCAATGTGACTGGATTGCACTATCAATTTTACGGACCTTGCCACACACGAGTGGTTCCGACAAGGGATTCGCATTAAGGGCGGAATACATCACGGTGCGAGTACCAAACCTGGAGTGGCTTTCGAGACTATCATGACAGAAGTGGTGGTCAAAGCAGAACCCACTGTTTGAAGAAGGGGTCCTTTTTTCTTGAAATGTCTGTGCATTCTTTGTGTGCGCGTCTTGTATCTGTTACAAAAATGGAATATGTCCGTGAATCAATCTATCCAGCGACATGGCATCGTCCGCCTTTGTTGATGGTCGCTCCAATGCGAGACAAGATGTCGAAAAACCATCGCTTTCGTATGCGCATCAGTCCCCACTTCTCACCCCCGTCCAAACATCCCACATCCCCATGACCCCCCCCCCCCCCACCGCCGTTAATTCAAGCCTGATGTGTGGCATCTGGCCGGAAGCTGTGACGTCAAAGCGGAAGCGACCATCGGACTCAAGGGAAGAACTTATTTTCCTTTTCAAGTGGAAATCAAGTGCTCATATCTAACAGCTGGGAAGACGATCTCAAATGTTACAATGTGAAAACACACTCTTCAAGTGAAAGCTCACGCGGCACGCGTCAAGTCAGAGAGACGCAGCTGGGAGGAAATTCGGCGCTTATCCCTCCCAGGTTCAACTCGACTACACAAGGCAAGAGCCTCACGAACGAACATCCATCAGCACTCCTAAAGCCTGATCATGTGTCGTTCCACGGAGGCAGACTTAATTAAAAGCTAGCTTTTAGCAAAAATGAAAGCTTTTCATATTGCGTCACGAGGTGATTTGAAACGCTCATAAGAAGCAGCAAATCCATCATCGCTTCCACGCGTCAACTCATTTTCTTCTGGAACATGGTGAGCAAGGCGATTTTCTTTCTGGAGCACAGTTTCACATCACACGATACCAACAACAGTCAAGATCCGTGGTCTGCAATGCGGATTCGCCAGCACGGACAGCTCCCAACCAACATGACCTGGACCCTTGTTCAGAGAGGGACGGTTGTCATGTAGATTCAACGGACGTACGTACATCATGACACCACCAAAAACAACCAACTACGACTCGTCTGCGTTGCGTGATGTTATGCCAGGAACAACTCTAATTTTATCAACGTACCCAAGCGAAGGCAAAACTCGTAATCCTAATCAAGGCTCCACGTCGTCATTTTGTGGCACAACACACGAGTCACGCAGCCGCGATACGATCATCTGTTCTTCAAACGAGCCTTGTAATGTCGCGTTCCTTACGTGATATTTGCCCATTTAGATTTGTCTCTGTCAACCTCAGCCCAAGTACAATTGAATGAGAACGCTCTTCGCTACACGGCAATCGATTACAAAGTTGATTTAGGCTTCCTCCGGGAGAGTGTAGGTTGCACACCTTCTGCAAGGCAGACGAGGATTTTCGCAGCAGGCAAAGGATTTTCGCATGGAGCAAGTTGATCCGCATTCCGTATGGCGTCAAATGAAGTGTCCACACAACGAACAAACCTTTTTCGAAATCGTTTCTGTTTTGCTACTCGTGCCAAACAAGAATGCTACGCATAAAAAGCGTGTGGTCACATAAACGTTCGTTGTTCATAAATGCCTGCCTGATCATTTAAAAAACAAGTTTCTAGATTCTGGCACAATTTTTT
>JAAUXT010132844.1_pt1 | contig 21768 bp, 30 predicted proteins | sample 7278171 | NCBI WGS metagenome assembly JAAUXT01 (sample SAMN14350112, study PRJNA611818) | marine sediment metagenome | isolation source: surface marine sediment (1.8m) | place: French Polynesia: Moorea | collected 2018-08 | reverse complement strand
CACATTTCCAGTATAATCTGACATAAATGCAACTACCAGAAGCATTTCTGAGGGTTTTGACACATTTCTAACGGTTGATTCAAAAGTTATTCAAACGTGACACAGATCTCATGGAGGTGCACCGCCTATCGGGGAAAGTGCTTATACTGCACACACACACACACACACACACACACACACACAGTGCACAAGCACACGCTCACGCTCACGCTCACGCGCACGCGCACACAACCAAACACCCCCAAACACCACACACACACACACACACACACACACACTGCACACACTCATACACACACACACACACACACACACACACACACACACACACACACCAGCTCAATCTCCTCCCTCTCGCAGTGCGGCGTCGTTCCACCTCCCTGAGGACGCGTCCCGCCCCGTCGTGCTCGTCGGCCCCGGCACCGGCATCGCCCCCTTCCGCAGCTTCTGGCAGCAGCGCCGCGTCGACCGCGAGATGCTCCACCCGCCGGGTACGTAGCTCCACCCCCTGGGTATGGGGCTCCACCCATGCAGTGTGTGGCTCCAGTGTACGTACATCCACCCGTCCGGTGCATAGATCTACCCGCCCGTGCGTAGCTCTTATCCTCTGGTGGGTCCAGATTCCGGGTGCACAGCACTACCTGCTGAAGTTTTGTTCCACCGACTTTGTACGCGACTCAACCGGCTGTTTTGTGCACCCATGTGGGCTGACGCAATGTACCCACACAACAATAGCCTCTGGGTATCTGTTTTTTTCTTTGGGACGCAGGTCCAGATATTGGTTATTGGCATGCAGAATCAATGAAATATAAGTGAGAGAGATTCGAAACAAGAACCAAAGACACTGCAAAACTCAAATCAAAGGAATGCAGAATTTTTTGAGAAGATCTGCACCAGTTTAAGTGCTCAATCAGTTGTTGATGCGGTTTCCCTGTTCTGTTTGCAGACGGCGGTTGGGGCGGGATGACGCTCTACTTCGGGTGTCGCCGCTCGGACCGGGACCTGCTGTACGAGGCCGAGCTGAAGGCGGCATGCGCCGACGGGGCGCTCAGTGGGCTGCGGCTCGCGCTGTCCCGGGAGCCGGGGCGACCCAAGGTGGGCGAGGGCTGGGGTGGGGGGTGGACGGAGAGGGAGCGGAGTGTGTCGGGGAGGGCTGTCGGAGTAGGCTCGTCAGTGGTCTGTCACTCTCGCATTGTCTCGAGAACCAGGGCGACCCAACTTAGGAAGGGCTGAGGGGTGAGGTGAAGAGAGGTCGGTGAGGTTGGGTTGAGTCGAGCGGGTCGGGCAGACGGGAAAGTCGTGCGGTGTGTAAACTGGGAGTTGGCCTAGTATAGGGCGACTGGATGGGTGCGAAAAGTACCGCAATCATCGCTGTAAAAACTGTGTCCGCTCATGAGCAGCCCATTGACGACATCGCTTCATTTCAAAATTCTCCAAACACGAAGGAACACGTTCCTGACAACCTTATCTCCCCCCCCCCAGCGGTACGTACAGGACCTCATCATGGAGGACGCCGACAAGATCTTCCAGGCCATCGACGCCGACGGCGGCCATTTCTACGTGTGCGGTGACGTCAAGATGGCGCATGACGTCACCACGAAGCTGGAGCAGATCATTGCGCAGAAGCGAGACCTGACGCCCGAGCAGGCCAAGCACTACGTCGTCAAAATGAGAGTGAGTCCACCCAGTCCTTCTGCCAGGATTCAAAGTCAAAAACCTCTGAGATGACCACAGTGCCGTGGGATCTGAAATTGCTTGAGAGTCCCACGCTGTGGTGTACGTTGTGATCCTGAACCAATTGAGGTTTATGCCCACGCTCGACTGAGGAACCTTGGAAGAGAATAGACATGTGCGTGCGGCAAAAAGGTGAATCCGAAACGGCCCATTTCGCCAGTCTCCAATCCGGGGGTGACTTGGTCGCCTGCTTGCCGCACGCGTGTGTGAAACATGGCTTGTCTGACCGATCATTTTGCCGTCGGACACCTTGTGATCTTTTTGTGTTCCGCACTGCAGGACACGGGTCGCTTCCACGAGGACATCTTCGGGGTGACGCTGCGGACCCACGAGGTGACGGACCGGGCCAGGAAACAGGTGAGTCCGGGGCACGATACGGAGGTTCAGCAAACAAGGCCGATCCTTTTCTGATGTGCCACAATTGCCAGATCAGTGACACAGAAGTCACGTGCCATTGGCTCTGAGTGCAAACTTTGATGATCTTGGGGTACCGCACGCCAAACTATGCCAAACCTCCCGAATGAGAGAATCTTCATGAATGGCTGCTTCTTCCTGTTCACCATGTGACTCAAGACCTCAGGTAGGATGCGAGAAAGAAGGACACATCACATCACATGTGGCTTCTCAGCCTCTGAATTTCACGAAAATGTCCGTGTTCTGGTGACACAGCACCAAGGGTTGGTCCATGTGAGGGGCCCTTGATCCCAAATGAGGCAAACTTCAAATTAAAGCCACGAGGTTCAAACCGCCGACGGCCTCATCTCCAATTTTCAAAAGAGAACTCGATTCCTCGTCACCCTCCTTTTGATGTTTTTTTCGAGTTCCCCAACTTTAAATACCGAGTTTGGCTTCGACAGAATCGAGGAAGACTCTCACAAATCCCGAATCCATTTTTCATTGTGATTCACTCTTCATGACTTTGTTTTGTTCCAGGGGAGTCTCCCACGTAGCGACTCTGCTGTCTCCACCAGCAGCTGCTGAACCGAACAACATCCAGATCTCCAGACCTTCCACACGTGCAGCTGCTGAAGGCACAGAATGTTTCAACGGGCTTTGCTGCAGAAATGAAGCGATGAGACAGTGTGTGTGTGTGTGTGTGTGTGTGTGTGTGTGTTCCAACGCTCACCAATCTTGATGAGTTGATATCCACGTCTGTTCCCACATTACTTGTATATCGTCGAACCCCTTCCAACACACACACACACACACACACACACACACACACACACACACACACACATGCCCCTTGCAGACCATTTGCGCGGCAGAGACCAACCTCAATTCCGCAATTGTAGATCTCCGTCAGATTGTTCACCCATTCAAGAAAAAAAGCAGCAGTGATGGTGGGCAACGCCATTTGGCGGTGGCACCTTTCACCCTTTACAAGTCAAAACGGCAACGGGTAAAATTAGCACTTCAAAGTACATATGTACAGCAAGTCCAACAAGTACGGCTTCCCCCCGAGAATACCGCAGCAAGCATTGTGCTCGTTGACAGTGTAAGATTGTACTGACTGCAGAACTGATACTGACTGCAGTACTGAATGTCCCTTGTAATGTGTGCAGCAAGCATAGTCCACTGGATCCAGGTTCTCCAACCCCGCCCCCGCAGACGAAACCGCAATGTACTCGAGTCGAGCCCAGGCGAGATGGACCCTTGTCGGCCTTGACTCCACTCCACTGGATCCACTGGAGTTTATCCCAGGGCCAAATCAATTGAACCAAATTATCAGATCATGAGAGGTGTTTCTGCTTGAATGGCCATTGACAGCTCGTGTCCACGAAATAGCGGAAGCGGTTGCGTCCGTATGTATTTGGACGAGTTTCAAAGGGACCCACCAGCCCCACCAACGGGTGGGCCAGACCCACCACACGAACTGATGAGGCCTGACCCACAGCACCACACCAGCTGGTGAGATCCACCACATCAACTGGTTGAGCCAGATCCACGACACCAAACGGTGCGGACGCGGGCTGTTCATTGCGCTAGCAATCTAGTTTTTGAATTTGTGAGACGCATGCAATACTCGTAGTTGTTTCCTTTCGTACGTATTCGTGTTCGCTGAGTTGCACAGTGCAGCGCGCACTCTTCGATTCCTGCTCATGAAAACAACGAACAGTCCTTTTGTTTCAAAACTTTCTCTTTGCAGCACGAACTTTCCACTGTCATAAAACTTCTCGCTTGAATCGACAAGCATGCAAAAAAAATTATACGAGACAGTTTCGCTGCTGAAAGACAAGTGTAGATCAATCGAGAAAAAGTGTTCTTGTGTTGATGTTTTGTTCAATCAAAACAAAACAAAAATGGCATTCATGAAGCCAAGCAATAAAAATTTGTTGTCATTCGTCAGAATCTTCGTAGCGTTCAGGAATCTACGGCGGGTGAGCAAATGGTCTCGCTGTGTGCAGCCCCGAACAGGAGTTGGGAGTTGCGCCTTCCAGCGACAAAATTTGACTGCACGCTGGAATCTTCTTGAATTTGTGAACATGCACGTGCTGTGATTGCGTATTCTCACTGTCATTGTGAGCCGATGAACAGACTCCGGGTGGTGTCTGTGGGGGCTGATACAGGGGGTTCCAGTGGCCCATTTCACTCTCTCCCCCCAAAATTATTTGTCCCCCTGTCAATTGAAAACATTGGAATCAGCGCCGTGGGGTTGGGGTTGGTACCCTGATCAAATCTTGGATCCCGAGTTTGCGTGTTGGGGGAAGAGTCAATCAGCAAAGGACGGCGTCTGTCGTACCCTGACCTTCGAGCTTTTGGCGTGCCCTCTGGTGCCTGCAACACACGCCAGGTGGCGCCCCTCCTCTACGCTCCCAACGCCTGCAGTGCTCGGTAGGTGGCATCTTGCAGCGCTAGGAACTGAGGGCTGAACATGTTGAGGCCCGAGTAGAGCTTGTTGGTGAGGAAGGCGAAACCGAGGCTCTGCTCCGGGTCTGCGTAGACCATCTGCCCCCCGGCGCCCGGCGTCCCAAACGGCCACGTCCCCTGCAACAACAACGGCCTCTGCAGTTCTGTTTGAGTGGGTGTGGTCAGCCATGGTTGACCAACGCTGACCACAAGTATCAGGACAATAGTGACTTTATGCACGACGTTTGAGGCGCATGTACGTCGCGCCAATGGCGGCGTCGAAAAAGAGCAGCGTTTCTATGGCACCAGCCAATCACAAAACACCATTCGACATTGACGTTGGCGTTTCAAAACTGGACCTGCATGCATAAAGTCCCTAAAACTGCATGTCACGTTCTGTTGGGTCAGACACAGCATGCACGTGTGTCCTGATACCCAGGCTTACTTCATCTAAACTCCCAGCGCCTGCAGCACTCGATAGGTGGCGTCCTGCATCGTGAGGAACTGCGGGCTGTAGGGGGTGAAGCCCAAGTAGTGGCGGTTGGTGAAGAAGGCAAAGCCGAGGCGGTTCTCCGGGTCCCCGTACACCATCTGTCCCCCCCATCCGGGGGTCCCGATCGTCCACGTCCCCTGCAACAGCAGGTTCGTCGAGCGTGAGTTGTTGCAGGCAGTGTTCGCTGACCAACGTTGGCCACCAGAGGTCCGGCACAGTCGGCGGTACTGCACCAACTATGGGTACAACTATGGTACGGTGGAGGCGTTTGCGGCAACAAGTGTAATTGAAGCTTGGACCCTTCTCGCACTTCTCTCATTGGGGAGTTCAAACACGACGTTTCAGCAAAAGGTCACCTTTGATCTTTTGATGTTTGAACTTCAAATTTCAGGACGTGGCTTCCAAACTTCAGATTTGCAAAAAAAAAACCACTCCATTTTGTAGCACTCACAGCGCTCTCATTTTTACACCAATTGGAATTATTTTTCACCAATCAAGCTTGAAAACTCCTTCTCAACCTGGATTCAAAAATTATATGGCCTTAAAATCCAAATGTCAAAACAGCAGTTTTGACGTTTGAACATCGGAATTCCGACCTTTCATGAAACGTGGCTGTTTACCCGCACTATTCAGACCATACTCACCAGAGGAGTCTTGTACGGAGTGGTACCCCTGCCGAACTGCAGGTTCGCCTGGAACAGCTGTTCCAGCCCCGAGGTGAGCCTCTCCTGGAGGAGCCGGGAGGTACCCGGGGAGAGGTAGGTCCGCCCCTCGTGGGTACCCCCGTTTGCCAGGATACCCATCAGCTTCGCTGCGGCCGGCGCGGTGGCGAACCCGTTTATGCTACCGCACGGGGGCCGCCTCAGGTACGGATCGTTCACTTCCTGAAACGGACGGAAAGACACGGGTCCCTGAGTGGCACAGTTACCCCAAATTCACACCAAGCGCATCCGCGCATACCCACAGCAGGGAACACCAAAATGGGTATCATGCATGCCAAAGGAAACGTAAATGGGCAGCAGTAAGTACACAGACAGTTCTGTATGTCACTGTGATTGCGAATGGGTTTCAACCCCATTCACGTACAAAATGTTGTTTTTGCCATGTGTGTTATGCACTGGCACGCGTGGTGTGAATTGGGGGTTTGAAGCAGCTTGAACCTCAAGTCTGAGTCAACAACATTGACGATTTTCCAAACCTCTCAAGGCTCCACGTCATCTCCATTGCACACCGTTGGACACTTTGAACAGGCTTGAATTTCTCACAGACAACGTGAACTGAACTGGCTGAAGTCATACAGCACGTAACCTGCCTCCAAAATTGCTGCAGTTTTCTCACCAGAGGCTCCTTGATATCGTTGAGAACCTTCGCGAAGGACACGTTGCCTCCAGCCAGCATGGTGTACATGCTCCACCAGCCGCGGTCCAGGAAGAAGGCAGACCAGTCCTCCGCGCTCGCAAGGAACGTCTGGAGCGTGCGCGACACGCGGTAGTTCTCCGACAGGGGGAGTCCGATGTGGATGTCCAGGTCTGCAGGAAACGAGGCTCAGAATTGGTGTGGCTGTGTGAGTGTGTGCGAAGTTCTGTTCAACTAGGGCCCGTTGTGATTTGCGAGCTGGCCTAAGACATTGTCATACGAGCTGGTTGTGGTTCAAAATCTGGCAGGTGTATGTGTGTGTGTGTGTGTGTGTGTGTGTGTGTGTCTGTCTGTCTGTCTGTCTGTCTATCTGTCTGTCTGTCTGTCTGTGTTCCTGTGTGTGTATGTATGTGTGTGTCTGTCTGTCTGTGTTCCTGTCTGTGTGTGTGTGTGTGTGTGTCTGTCTGTCTGTCACTTTGTATGTGTGTGTGTCTGTCTGTCTTGTCTGTCTGTCTGTGTCATTGTTCAAAGGATGGACATGAATTCCCAGGACAAACGCTTCAACGATAAGCGAACCCGGTCATGCAGTTGACATGCCAGGAGTACGAGGCGTAGTTCGCCACAGACTGATGAACGTACCGAGCGGCTGCGCGAGCTCCTGTTGGAAGAAATCCCAGAGCGTCCTGCGCTGCGGGTCCGCCCTCCGGATCAGCTCGTTCATGTACATGGCGATCGTGATGGCGTGGTATGCGGCCTTCGTTCCTGCCCAGAGAAAATGTTTTGCTGTCGAACTCCCCCGGGTGGAGGGTGAGGACACGCTCTGACCAAATCCTGGGGCAGTGCGTGCGTGTGTGTGTGTACGTGTGTGCATGTGCACCTGATACTCCACTGTCACGCAACACGATGAAGGTGTGTTGTTTTGCTCGACAAAAGAGGTTCAGGGAACAAATTTTCAGGTTCATCACAACCCCAACAGAACCACTGGGGATCCTGGAGACATCAAATCAGTTGGGCGTTGAACTGCTGCTTGTGCGGGGGTCTGGTATGTCTGTTCTGGGCGATTTTGGAGGCATGACTCAAGGATCTGTGTTCATGCACGCGGCAATGGTGAGTCTTTGCAGATCTGTCCAAGTCTTCCGCCTGTGTGCCTCTTCACCCAAATCAGTGACACAAATGTCACTTGTTATTGGCTCTCAGAGCAAATTTGGCTGTTTGTGCCATCATTCTGCCAGGCAATGTGGGGGCACTGTATACGGAATGGAAATAAGTGCACAAGATCACTGAAAAGGGAGACCCGCATTCCAGTTTTGCACTGTTGCAAGACACGTGTTGGGTCCAAGTTTTCTCGTCGATCCCTGAGAATCGTGTCCGCAGGAGAACTTCCAGGTCACTCACTTGCTGGGTCCTGATGGACAGGTACGGAAATCAGGGAATTTTCTGTGCTGGTCTCCTCACTCACCCGGTTCCCACATGGGCGCCTGCTCCGCCAGCTGACGGCTGATCTTCTCGGGGTCGCCCAGGATGTCGTAGAGACTGTAGCCCTCGCTTATCGTGTACAAACCCGCCTGCAGCGATACACACGTACAGCGGGAGTGACATGGGCGACCAAGGGTAGATCCGTGTGCCAAAAAAAGTTTTGCTGGTAGCTTCCAGTTCAAGTTCGGATAGCAGGAAATGAGATCCCCAGGGTTGTTGTGAATGCATGTTCTCGGCCAGCTTTGGGGGTCAAGCTTGACAAGAGAGCGAATTCAGGAAAGATCAACCCCAAACATCCAAAACAGGTCTTGAACGTCTCGACAGACTGTTCTAAAATCTGGTCCCTTGTCTACACCAGAGACGTTCGTCAGTTTTCTTGTGAAGGTCTGAGAGACTACCTGATGACTGAGTAGAGTTTCCACGGTGATATCTTTCTTCCCATTGGCTGCGAACTCCGGCCAGTAGTGGGACACCTTCTGCTTGTAGTCCAGGTGACCTCTGGAACGACAGTGGTTTGGTATGTGGAACGTGAATTCGAGAGGCGGAATTTCAACATGTCAAATTGCACTTCCAGAACCCAGAACGTCTGGCACGTGTGACCTTTGCAACTTCAGGATCACTGCACAAGGTTTCTTAAAATGGAAATGTTGGAGGAAAGACAGTCAGAAGTTCTCCAACCACAACCACAACCACGCACCTGTCGACGAGCATGGCGACACAGATGGCGCAGATTCCCTTGGTGGAGGAGAACATCTGCGTGAGCGTGTTTTTCTTGTAGGGGATCTTCGCCTCATGGTCCGCGTAGCCTGTGGCAGGGAGGGGAACATGGGAGAGAGTAGATCTTCAGGGAGAGCAGAATATTGACGCGGGTGGCGAGAGCTGCAGACAAAAATGGGGCTGCGCAGGGCAATCCGTCATCACGGGTGACACTGCCTCAGTGAGGGAGGACTGGATATTCTCACTGAGGCGGCTTCTGTCAATACATGGCACAATAAACCCCACAATATAGAGAATGAAGAGTCGTTACTGTGTTTGACAAAGGATTTGGCTCAAGGAGCCACTTACCCAAGCGAAGTGCGTGGCACCATTGGCTGCAACCAACCGCACATTTCTCCAAATTTATCTGCACAAATATGAGTGGTTGTGAAATTTGTGCATCCCAGGGCGTCCTAGATCTACTCACCTCCGTAGAGATCGACGACCTTCTCTCCCTTGTGGTAGACTGAGTATGCGTATCCATGGTCAGGGTGGGTCTTCAGAACCTCTCTGCAAATTTCAAACAACGCAAGTGATGCAGAAAAGACAGTCGTGTGATGTGATTTGCCAAGTCTGAATCTGCATGGATTTGATTGACCAAGGGGTGCCCCCCGATCTGGGCCGGCCAGGCAATTCCAATTTTTGATAAAGAGTGCACCATTTTCAGCGTGAAGCGCCAAATTCAAAGGATTTGGGCCTCAGAAAGGCTCTATCTACCCCCCTCCCTTTGGTTTTCCCCCGCTTGAATCTTACGAGTCGAGAGCTCCCACTTGCAGAAAACCAAGCATTGCTTGAGCCACTCACACGAACGCAGTGAGCACGGGTTCCCAGCCTTTCTCCACCGTCCCATGATGCTCCACTGATATTGAGTATCTCTTGAGGTTCGGCAGATACGTAACGGCAATAGCCGTAAGAAGAACGATCCCTGAAACTCTCATAAATCCCATTGCAGAAAGCGCCTCGTAGACAGATCTGCGATTTTATCGACGCGCAGTGCAAAGTGCGCGCACGCATGCGCCGGCTCCAGTACGTAATGATATGCTGAGTTCTACATTCTGCCCCGCCGTGTTTGGAGAGACAACAGCAAAAGGAGGTCTCCGGGACAGAACAAACAAACATTGTGCAAAGAAGCCTGCCGGTAGATTCTGGTCCATAGAAAGGTCCAGTTTTTGTTCCACAATATTTCGGGCCGAGAATAGCAGTGCTGTCCGCGTCCGTGTGCGTGTTCTGGACTGCCGTTGCGCGGAACCCGTCGCTGAATTCGTACAGTTTTTGTTGGAAAAATGTGACGAGTGTCCCCAAAATCACAGACAGACAGACAGACAGACAGACAGACAGACAGACACACACACACACACACACACACACACATGGTTCCGGGAGAGAACTTATTCTTGCCCGAATAAATCTGACAAGATGCTGCTTCCGCCCCACACACACGTACACACACGCACACACGCACACACACGCACACACACGCGCACACGCGCACACTCAATACGTGGAAACACGCTGTGTCGTCAGTGACATTTCTGTACTTTACTTTGATCTTCTTGTCACATTTCGCGCTGAACAAATCGCTCATCGATTTCGGAGAGTCGAATTACAAAACACAAACAGACTTGCACGGCACGACAACGGTGTTCCTACGAAACTGCGGATCCGGGGCCCTTGCATTTCAATCCTCGTTGTGGATCAGGACGAAGTTGCTCGAAAACACCAATTTACTCCCCGAATTTCACCCCGAGAAGCTTTGGGCGTTTTGGCTTCAGAGAAAAAAGCTCCAGTACATGTTCACCCACACACACACACACACATACACACACACACACACACAACCACCACCGCACACACTGGATTCCAATTTGTGCTCTGTTCAAAGGTGCTGAGGTTTTTGAAAGTTCTCTTGAGTCCCTCAGACCCAATAAATTCTGGTGCAAAGGGATCAACCAAACTGAATCCACAACATGAAATGCGCGCACACGTGAGGATCCCTGTGCATGGAGAGAAATCCAACCATTGAGCAAAGAAACGAAACACGAGTCCTGCGTGTACAGTGGCATGAAGAAACACGTGTCGTGTCCTAAACTGAACCTGACAGAACCATCCAGAAGTCCAAGTGCAAACTGGAAAAAGCTTGCGAAAAGTATGCGTGCTTGCACAAAAACAAATGAAATCTGAACGGAACGTGAACTGAGGCTTCGGAACACAAGAACTCGATTGAACCACCAACTTTGGAGCATGCGGGGCTTGTTTCAGTTGGGGCGGTACGTGGTGGGGCGGGCTCTGCGGCGATCCCGCCCCCTCCCGCCGCGGAGCTGCGGCGCCGTGCGCCCGGGCTGGGAGCCCGTCGAGAACGCCTTCAGGTGCGTCACCTCAACTGTACTGGTTGGACTGGTCTGATTCAGCTGCATGCAGAAAAGTGTCAAGGAAAGTGTCGCAAAGGGAGGGAAGGGAGCCATCAGCTGTACGCTTGAACAAGCACAGAAAATTGTCTGACGCTCAGGCTGCACAAGAAACGCACGCGCCGTGCAGCCAAAGAGTTGACAGAAATTCAATTATGAAAAAAAAAAACAAGAATGAAACAACAATACGGGACAACTGGCACTTGTCACATTTTCCTCAAAATCGCGAAAGAATTGAGAATTTAGCTGTGATTTCAGGGAGGTACTGAAGACCCATCCTCACCACGGCTATGCCTACTCTGTCTACCACAAGGGAGAGAAGGTCGTCGATCTGTATGGAGGTGAGTTCCACAGGGTAAATCTTGCAGCAGAAAATTATCCTGTCTTCGGGAAATTCAGAGGCAGATCTGATCTGCGCAGGATCAGGCTTTATTTTCTTCCACGGAGGCCAAAGACAACGCGTTTTTCAGGCTCGTTTCCACCAATCCTTACATGATTCACCCAACGAGTCTTGCAAGCACAACCAAATCCAAATCTCCAGTGGGACATACAGGTCTGGAAAGAAAGCAAAACTGGAATGAACGAACTCTGATTTTTTTCTCAGAGAAGTTCAAGGACAACGTGGATTGGTTGCTTCTGGTCTTCAATGAACCTCACCTTGGGTGCAGGTTCAGCAAGATCCTTGTTTCACCCCTGGTATACCTGCCTTGCTCCCTTGTACCTCTGTCGCACATGTTGTAGAAGAACCTCGCCCATCTGTTCTCCGTATGACACCACGGACGATGCATGTCTGTGGCTAAACCTCACTGCTCTGGCCTGTCTGCCTCTGATACAGGGTTCGCAGACTACGCGCGGTCTGAGCCCTATCGGGAGAACACGCTGACCCTCATGTTATCCTGCACCAAGGTCATCAGCGCCATCTGTGTCGCCATGCTCGTCGATAGGTGCGTCTCACAGCTCATGCAGGAGATTGCAGGAAGTGTGTGTGTGTGGTGTGTGTGTGTATAGAACCTGAGCCTTCAGAGATCACACATTCTCCCTCCTCCTTACATGCCTATCGACATGATATTGTTTCTCAAAGACCTGAGTTGTTTGAAGAAGTGAGAGAGATTCTTGCGTTTGTTCGCACGGGGGACACATTTGGAGTTCGGCCCCTCGTCAAGGTCAGACTCCAGGCATGTTTGGGTCAGGTTCTTCTGAGTTGCTTTGGTTGTGAACCCAGAAAGACTCAACAAGGAAGAACAGCATCATCAGCTCGTTTTTGGTGTCTCCTGTACTCGTACCACGTGTTCCACAAAGGTCGTGATCTGGTTTGTTCCAGGGGTCACCTGGACTACAAAGAGAAGGTGTCTCGCTATTGGCCGGAGTTCGCAGCCAATGGGAAGCAAGACGTCACTGTGGATATGCTCCTGAGTTGTCAGGTGAGGATTGTTCCTGCAGAATTTACCTTCCGTTTCTGGTCAGGCATTTTCCTGTCTTTCGATTCGTTTTCGCCGAGCACGTCAAAGTCGAAGTCGGTTCCTGCGCACTCGTAGAAAACCTTTCTCGTGTGCTGGTCATGACTGTCCTGTTGTTGAGAGAACGCTTTGGTATCAAAATCCCACGGGAAGAGAAAACCATCAAAGACTGTGACTGAAAACGTTTGGACAGAGGTCGTGAAAAAAAAGGCAGCAAGATAGGTGCAAGTTCGAAGGCGCGTCTTGCTCTCGTTGTGGTGAAGGGTTCCGACTGGCATTTTCAGTGGAGGGATCTGGCCATTTCAGGTTGGACTTGAAACACAGAGACACAAGTGTCTGGTCCTGTCAGACCTCAGCCCCAAATAGCCAGACCTCCATGCCTGGAAACCCCGTGTCTTACCCTTTCCTTTCATTGTTCCCAGGCGGGAGTGTACACGCTCAACGACGGCTTCAGTCTGTTCGAGATCCTCGAGAATCCGAAGAAGCTGAGCAGACAGCTGGCGGAGGAGAAGCCCGCCTGGGAGCCGGGTGAGTGCGACACAGTGCAGAGGTTTAGCAAATTCCACGCAATGCGTGTTCCGTTCGTTCGTAGCTGACAGCGCAGGGAGGGGAATGGTGATTTCTGCTGTTTTCTCCCAAATCAACACAGTGGTGATTGGTCAGCATCTGACACACCTCCATGAGACCACAAGATGGTTGAGCTGTTTGTAGACCAGAGGAAAATTTGCGGACAGATCTCGTGCATTTTTTGGGGAGGGGGGTTTCTAGGCATGAGTGTCCGGCCATTTTGGGTTGAAAACTGAAACGACCAGACACTGGTATCTCTGAGTGTCAGGTCCAACCCAAAATGGCCAGACACCCGTATCTTACGTTTCGGGTCCCGCCACTTCACAACACCGCATGCCCTTGGATGCTCTGGAACCAGAGACGTCCCTTGATCCTCCCGCTTCTCTCTCCCTCCCATGCCCAGGCACGAAGCACGGCTACCACGCGGTGACGCTCGGCCTCTACATGGACGAGTTGGTGCGGCACACAGACCCGAGGGGCAGGACCATCTGGGAATTCTTCCGCGAGGAGCTCGCCGAACCCTTGAGTGGGTTCGGGTCCATCTCTGTGAGCAAAGTGCGACAAGAAATCTCTCCCAAAACTGCGCACTAGTGGAAAGTTCATGGGTAGACCTCGTACACCCAGTGTGGAGACCAGCCACCACAAATTGCTGCGTCCCAAAGACGCAGGGTTCGCTGTGTGACCATCGCAGTCAGGCCAAAGCTGAAACCTCAAACCTACCTGAGCAAGCATGATTAGAAAGCCACAATGGACCTGATGATTTGGGTGTTTCAGTGTCACGCCTCATCATAAAACTGACCTGTGTCTCCCTGGTCCAAACCCAAGTGCCATTTCCCTGTTCCCAGGCAAATAATCTAATCCTTGGCAAACAGAAACGTTGCTCCACAACTCGCTCTATTTCAGACCTGGACATCCACTACGGCCTCCCCCTGGCGGACTTTTACCGCGGCGCGACGGTGGAGCGAAGCTTCCTGTCATGCGCAGAGGACTGGAGGGCCTTCTTCCTGGACTACGGCTGGTGGCACATGTACCGTATGAGGCCAGGAGTCCCGCTCACCGTGGGGAAGCAGTTCTCAGACATCACACACAGGAAGGTGGGTTCAACCAGGTTTCTGAGGTTCAGATACAGGGGTTCTTCGAAACACCAGGAAGAGCTCACTCAAGACAAACGGTTTGGATTGCCCACTCAGTTGTGTGCCATGGGCATGGATGAAGTCAGGCCCGAGGTGAAAGAATGCCTTGCCCCCAGCTTTCAGGCAAAGGGGTAAATTCCCTCTGTCAACATCAAATGAAACAAATGAGCAATTGATTGGCTTCAGAAGACACAAAAAAGCAAAGTCAAAGTTTCCTCGCCCAATCTGTGACCCCCGGAGAGAAACCATCCCACGCTCGTACCAGACAGCGTGTCGACTTCTTCCAGAACTATAACAACCCGCACAGCCGCAGCCTCCCCATCGCCAGCTTCGTGGCGGACGGCACGGCACGAGATGTCGCCAAACTGATGGGCGTGGTGGCCACTGGGGGGAGACATGGAGGCCGGAACTTCCTGTCGCCCGAAACGGCGCGTCTCCTGACCGAGGTGCTGACCAGCGGGAGGGAGGAGATCTTCCAGATCCCCGGGCTGTTCCAGTTCGGGAGGGGCACGATGCCCCTCAAGTCTCCACTGGTGAGTGAGTGACCTGCTGATTGTACTTCCGTTCCTGGGTCAAGGGTCTGGTTCCGCATGGTTTTTGTGCTTCCTTGCTGAAACATTCAAGATCTATGGTCACTCTGGCGGGGGAGGGGCGCATCTGACGGGTCTCAAGTTAAACTTGAAACATCAAACAAGAAAACGTATTCATCGCCTGGGAAACAAGTCTGCAACTCGACCAAGAACTGTTGCCATCAAGTTTTTGAACTACAAGGACCACCTGGTGATATGGAACCAACGCAGACTGCTGAAGGGAAGTCGACTTTATCTCGAAGAACACTTTGCTTTGGAGATTCAACAGTCAAGAACCCAACTTCTACCGTTCCTTCAAGTGGCTCGCCAACGGGGAGAAAAGGCTTCGCTTGTGGTTGATAAACTGTGGGTTGGTGGACAAAGATTCAGTGCAACTGAGGGTGATCTCCGGTCATTACAACTTCGGTATGGAGAAACCAAGGACAAATCTGAACAGGAGATTCAAACTGAAGAAGGACTGGCTGTGTGCTTCTACGGATGCCACAGCGTTTTTTCCAATTTTTACCTGACCCCCATGAAAGTGAGTGGACGCAAATTTGCAAGGAACGAACACTTTTACACTGTAAGGAAATGCAAAATGAGTGGAAGACCAGATTTGGCTGAATGAGCAATTCGAGCGAAATACCCAGGAGAAGCAAATGCCATTGGACGAGACATCAAACTGGAAAATGAACAATGACTTGAAGTGATGAAAACTGGACTTATGGCCATGATACATCAAAATCCAAGAGTAAAGGATGCACTTCAACAAACAGGACAGAAACTGATTGCTGAAGCTTCCCCGGTGGATTTATTCTGGGGTACCGGTTGTGGTTTATGTTCGCAGGATTTGTGCAAGAAATCATCATGGAAAGGACAAAATCAAATGGGACAATTGTGGCTGAAGCTTCGGAGTGAACTATTTGATGGTGTTTGAGGTCAATTTTGATTTTTGACTTTGGCCAGATCTCACAGACAAAATGACCCGAAATCGAATAAGGCAACGCGAGTGTTTGTACATACCTTGAATGTGTGGAAGACTTTTTTTTATCATAACTAACATCTTGAATGAATGTGTTTTGCTTTCCTTTCTTGAATATATAACAAAGTTCCATTACTTGAGTAGAATATGTCTTTTTCAGAGAATTTTGAGAATTTTGTTTGACCACCGAAAAAATTCATCATCAAAGGTGCTGCCCTATGACGTCATAGGTTTTCAGTGTGTATCCAGGGTGGGTGTTGATCACTTTTTGTACATAATTGTGTTAATTAATTATGAAGAATTTGAATTTCAAAGCTGAGCATGGCATACTCAACTAGGTACTACAAAAAAATTATACCAATACCTTGGAGTGATTGAAAAGCAATGGAAATGGCCTAAATACGAGTGCAAAGGTTTGAAAAAAAATGGAAATGAGGCTAAAATGTCAAAATGAGGCTACTGTTGCCAGGGCAAAAATTTACTGTGAATTATGAACTTTACCACGACTTTATTACTGAACAATAGAGATAGTACAGGATCAGTAAGGATACAACAGTTTTGGAAAAATGGCAGTTTCAGCAATACAACATAGAGTAATTTCACAATTATTGTATTTTTTGTTATCAAAAAGTGATAATAAGTTTTCTCAAGAATATAATTATTACAATAAATTAAAGTTAATGAATGACATACATCCTAACCCAGGTCCATCATACAATCTTCAAATAGGATATACAAATATCAGATCACTTTTTTCAGATACAGATAATTCAATGTTAGTAGAAGTACAAGACTGTAAATTTAATGATATGATTAAAGATTTTATTTATATTTATAATTGTGACCTAATATTTTTAACAGAAACTTGGCTGCAAGATAATGAAATGAATAAATATCAATTACATATAAAAGGATATAGAGATCCCATTTATAAAAATAGAAATACAGTTGGAGGAGGGCTATTAATTTATTATAAGGAAAATTTTATTGTAAATAGATTACACAATTTAGAAGATCCCAATTTGGAAAATTTGGTAATTGAAGTAATTTGTTCTCAAAATATTAAATTTATCTATAATTTAATTTATAGATCCCCTACAAGTCAAGTTAGAATAAATGAATACATTGTTAATAATATGTATGACAGTTATAATTATTCCATTGAGAAAAATTATACTGGGATATTTTTTATAGGAGACTTTAATTATCCCAACATAAGTTGGAGCCATTCAGAAAAAAATAATCATATATTTTATGATACTTTAACACAATTAGGACTATGTCAAATGATCAATGAACCTACAAGAATAAATAATATTTTGGATTTAGTCATAACAGATTCTCCAGGTTTTGTGAAAAATATAACAATAAATCCTCCTATTAAAACTTGTGATCATAATTCAATATATTTTGAAATTATATATCAAGATAAACCTATAAAAATATTACCCAGGAAAATTTATAAATATCAATTGGCAAGATGGGATAAAATAAATCAGGAATCAATGAAAATTTCTTGGTTAAACCAGTTTTACTCTTTAAATAATATTGAGCAAATGGTGGAATATTTGGAAAATAAAATTTATGAACAAATGGATAAGCATATTCCACATTTCATACTAAGTAATACTAAAAGGAAAACACCATGGTTAAATTATGATATCAAAAAGTTTATTACTATCCAAAGAAGATTTAAAAGAATTTATAAAGAAAATCCCTCTCCTTATAATAAAAATAAATATTTAAATGTTAAAATAAAACTTGATGACATGATTAAAAATGCCAAGCTTAATTATTATAGTAATATTTCAGAAAATTTGAAAAAAAAGAATTGCAGTAGTAGAAAATTTTAGAATATTTGTAATATGTTATTAAGAAGAAAAATAAGACAAAATGTAGGAGATATAGTTTACAACAAAAACATATATAAAAATGATGAAGATAAAGTCAGAATAATAGGAGACTATTTTGCAGAACAAGTCACAAATGATGAAGGAATTTATGATAATGATATAAATTATGAACAAAATTATATTAGCGAAAACAGGTATCATTTTCCAGAAATTACTAAAAATATGTTTATGTCTATTTTGAAAAATTTAGATATACATACTGCAAATGGCCCAGATAACATCAGTAACATTTATTAAAAGAAACCAAAGAATCATTAATAACTCCATTACATTACATTTATAATTTCTCTTTATTACATGGCACATACCCAAAACAATGGAAAATTTCAAATTGGACTCCTTTACATAAAAAGGACTCTATTTATAAAAGGGAGAATTATAGACCTATATCATTATGTAATAATTTAGGAAAAATTTTGGACAAAATTATATTTCAAACATTATACCATTATCTAGAAAAAAATAATTTGTTTAACAAATTTAATTATGGTTTCAAAAGAAAATCAAGTTGTCAACATAATTTATCTATGTTGCATAATGTTTATGAGAACATAGATAAAAATTGTGACAGTTTAGTTTTATTTTTAGATGTTGTGAAAGCTTTTGATAAAGTTGACCATAAAATCTTATTAAAAAAACTTAACTTTTTAGGATTAGATAAAAATTCATTTTTATGGTTTAAAAATTATTTATAAGACAGATATAGTAAATGTGTCATACATGGCCATGAGTCAGCACTTTACAACATACAAACTTCAGTAACACAAGGGTCTGTTTTAGCTACTCTTTTATGGAGTATTTTTGCATATGATATAACAGATAATTTAATTAGTAATCCTTATATTTTTGCTGATGACACAGCATTAGTAGAAAAAATAGAAAGAGATGATGTTGACAATGCTTTTAATGTCATACAATTTGACATTGACCAATTAACAGACTGGGCTGAAAGAAATAAAATAAATTTCAGTATAGGAAAAACTAAATACATTATAATTAGTAATAGCCATTTACAACATTACCCAAATTTATACATGCAGGCAGTGGAATTAGAAAGGAAACATACATATAAACAATTAGGCTTATTTATAGATCAAAATCTTAATTGGGAAACCCATATTAATTACACAATAAATAAAACCCAAAAGGTTTTGCATATGTTAAAATTGATCAGAAAACAAATAGACTTTAGAATGAGTGAAAAAATTTATAAGAGTTTAATAGCCTCTATTATTGACTACTGCAGTATGTTTTATATTAATGCAACTCAAAAAAATTTAAAAAGAATAACAAAATTAATTTATCATTGTGCACTAATAGTGGTAAGAGGTAACAGATTTATCTCAGAAAATAAGCTATTACAAGAATTAGGCTGGAATAACTTTTATGAGAGAACAAATTATTTATCTATAACAATGTTTGCAAAAATAAAAATTACTCAAACACCAAAAATAATTTCTGAAAATTTTTTTACAGACTTACCAAAAAATGTAGGAAGAAATGTTGGCAAGTTAAAGGTTATTTTCTCAAAAAAGAATAAATACTATAATTCTTACTATTTAAAAATGATTAGAATGTGGAATAAGTTGTCACAGGAAATTAGGCAATTTGAGCATTACACAGATTTTCTGTTAGCAATGCATCAGCAGTATTCAGTTCATGAATTTAAAAAGAATAACTTATTTCATTATGATACAGAGATAGATAACATATACTTAAAACTAAGGTTTCATTGTAGTAAGCTACAAGCAGATCAATATAAATTAAATTTTGTAAAAAATCCAACATGTAATCAATGTAATAAAAATAAACAAGAAACAATACATCACTACTTCATGGACTGTTCAACTTATAATACACAAAGAAATACTTTAAAACAGAACATATCAAACATACATCCACAGTTTCAAAATATAAATAACAGACAAATTATACAATTAATTGAAGGTGGTAAAGAAAAACACATTGATGAACAAGTATATAAAAATATTTATCAGTTTATAAAATTATACATTGTCACTACAGGCCGCTTTGTTTGAAGTAAATGCACTCCAAGGTATGCCCTATTCTTTTTTTCATTTATTTATTTCTTTGTTTTGTATGAGTGTGAGACCTGTGTATTGACGGAAATCAATAAATTCATTAAACACAACACAACACACTCTGGCGGGGGAGGGGCGCATCTGACGGGTCTCAAGTTAAACTTGAAACATCAAACAAGAAAACGAAAATTAAAATTTCAGCTATGGACAAACTGGAAGGAACCATTGCCAACATAAATTTCTCCGTTCTGATTGCTTCAAGGTCTCTTCAATCCAATAGAACCCACCAGATTCCGAACACCTTCATTAGCAAGTTTAAACACAATGCTTGAAATTGAAAAACGTCAACATCAACGTGAATTTTTTTTTTGCATGCCTTGATTTTTCCGTATTTAGGGAGTGATTCTTCCTTCTCAAAATATTCTTGAACAAAATTCACCAAACCCCAAGGTCTTTTGTTTCAAATTTTTCTATGTAAAGGGTTCTAAACTTCCCAGAGGTGTCCACTCCTTCCTTCGCCTTGTCCTGCAGGGCAGCTGGATGTTCGGCTTCCCAGGCACGGGCGGTCAGCTCGCCTACGGGGACCTGGACCACGGCCTGGGCTTCGCTTTCCTCACCAACCGGCTGTACGGAGGGCTGAACGCCTACAGTCCGCAGGGCAGGGCCATGGTCGAGGCTACCTATGACGTGCTGCGTACCCTGATGCAGCAGGATGGTTCTGTGGAGTCTTGATTGGTGGGTGGAGGCAACTTGGACTGATCTCATTGGGGACGCATCTCAAGGTTTCATGTCACTGTGGTCAGGCTCCAACGATGACCGTTTTGCTCACAAGGGTGCATTTTTGAATGAAACGTGTGTCTGAAAATCGCCTATCAAAAGGGGTCAAGCACTGTATATTATGTTTCCATTTGTGACATAGTGCTGCCCAGAAACATCTCAACACTGTTCGAATGCGTTGGATTTGAAAATTCAGTCTAAACCGCCTGAGGCTGTCCAAATCAGAAAACAACAGAAGCATTGTGCAAAAGTAATTTCTCATTTTCAAAAAATTTATTGTCAACGTATATGCCGGCACTGGGGTGCACGGTCCATGTTCTTGAGTGAGAGTTCAAATTTTGCGACGCCACGTTCAAACTGGACGGCCACGAAATGCATTTCCTGCGTGCGAAAACACACAATTTCTGCCTCGAGATAAAATATCTTGGACACATCCTGTGTGAACCTGTGTGACACACACGCACAACGCACACACACACACACACACACACACACACACACCATATATCTCTCCCATACACTGTCACCTTCTTCCTTTGTTTCCAATCGTGTGACCTCTGTTTCCTTTCAGAAATTCAAGTGTCAATCTTCATCACAGCATTGCGTAAAAACCCGTCACCTTCCAGAGAATACCACTCTAACAGAGGGATCTGGGCGTTTCCCACAGAAGCGAAAACTTCCGAACCTGAAATGGACCTGGCAGCATTGTTTTGCTGCACAGCACAGGAAGCTTTTCAAGGTCGGGGGTCCTCATCTGGATCTGCCCCTGCTCTCTGTCTGTGCCAACTCCTGAGCCTCTCGCTCAGCAGCATCGAGGTTTCTACGTGTTTTCTCCGTGTCTCTTGAGTTCGTAGAGCAGGAACTCGTACATGTACATGTGCGCAGGGTCCACGGTGTGGAAGGTGGCTGTGTGCGGGCTCAGCATGCGAAGTCCCTGCAACACAACAAATACAACGGCCGTCAGTGAAGGTCCATGGGTACCGTAGATCAATTCAGTTGAGTCTGATCCGAGTGGCAGAACCTCTGAAACAGGGAGAGATTTTTTTCAGACGTGAGGAAAGGCAAGGAAAAGCCCTGGCAGTCTTCCCCTTGGGTCAATGCACAGGATCCCCCCAGTACTCCCACAGTATTCTCACAGTAAACCCCCAGTACTCCCACAGTTCTCTCACAATACTCCCACAGCAAACCCACAGTACTCCTGCAGTACTCTCACAGTACTCACCATCTCATTCCCAAACAGTACCCCATCCTCATCCCT
>JAAUXT010144522.1_pt1 | contig 21774 bp, 21 predicted proteins | sample 7278171 | NCBI WGS metagenome assembly JAAUXT01 (sample SAMN14350112, study PRJNA611818) | marine sediment metagenome | isolation source: surface marine sediment (1.8m) | place: French Polynesia: Moorea | collected 2018-08 | reverse complement strand
TCCCCCGTACCCCCCCCAAGCCCATTTCAGCAGGATTGTGTCTTGCAACGGTTGCGGTACAAGGGACTTCGCACTGCAGTTGCCTTGAGCACTGCTTCTCGTTCTCTCATCCAGGATTGGTGAGTGTGGAGCATTTGTCACTTTTCAATGTGATGATGATTGTGGAGCAACTAGACCTCATCTGGAGTCACAGGGATGGTCTACCTATTCTTAAAAGCATTCTCATTGCACAGTAACAACATTGTGTAACTAGGAAGGTCAGTGAGCAGGAGCACGCTGCCAGGTGTGTGGGTTGGATGAACTTGAAGCCCTGATGAAGAAAGGCAGCAGGAGGACCACTGGGAGCCAGCACCATGGTGAGATTGTTCTTCTGATGCACAGACTGTGATCCATTAGAGGTTGAACATCTCTTCAGGGAAACAACTTCTTCTTTGATCCAGTTGCAGCCATTTTTTTCCATTGTGACGGGTAGTCTCAGGAGTGGTGGCGGTTTTCACACAATGAAGCCTTTGTGTCATTGTGATGTGGCATGGCCGCATTGAACAAATGAGTCTGCAAGATGAATTTCATGTCTTTGATGGTGATCCCTCTTTGTCACAGCTGTTTACTCCTGATGAGACTGGCCCAGTACGTCAGTAGCCAGATCTCCCAGGCCTGACTTCCACAATGCCTCCTCCAGCAGCACAAAAGCCTCTTCAGCAGTTCCCACCGTGACCCTGAAGGCTCCCAGCATCGCTGAAGCTGCATCATTGATGCTGAAGCGATGGTCATACAGGATGGCCCTCACCTTGTGCTGTGGAACCTCAAGATGAGCTGCGACTCTCTGCAGGTTGGCAACACTGGTGATGCGCTGGGAGACAAGGACCAGGTCCAGATCTGTCAGAGGGCGCTGCAACAGACAGGAACACCAGATAAACCAAACAGATGCAGTGAAGCAGTAAGATCTTTGTATTTTCTGGTGTAACCAAAGTACATAATACATCCCAAACAGTGTTTTTTCATGCTTATTGGCCTGCAGACATCTTCAACATTTGGAACAACTATTTCCACAATCGTACAGAACAAGGTACTTGCCCTTTGTGGCCTGACAAAGTCACTTGGCATCTGTTGACTTTCATTGAAGTCTTGTTCTCTCAATGGTTGTGAGTGACAAATGCACTTGTTCCTCACTGGCTGGAGTGTGCTTCTGTTCCTTGTTTCATGGTGCTTCTCATTGACTTGCACTGTGCAAACTTGATAATCATTGAGAGTCCAGTGGGGGCAGATGATATCAGTGATTAATGCAGGTGGAATGCCACAGGCAGCAATGTTCCTTGTGAGAGCAGATCTTACTTTCAAGATGATGTTCATTGGATTCTGCTCCTGTTGTGTTGGGTTGAACCAGATGGCAGCACTGATTGATGATCTGTGAGGCTGGGTCAGGACCAGGACTACACTCTCACTGATCATGTAGGACACATGGCGGAAGGAAAGAAGTCCCTCTTCCTTTATTGGCCATGACTTGGCACAAACTGCAATCAGCTTTGGAAATGTGTCAACAGGGAACAGTTCTTCAAATTCAGATGTGTGAATTGATCTGTGAATCATGCTCAGGACATGTGAGAACTCCACTTTGTGGCAATCACCTTTCCTGGGCTGAGGCAACATGCACGGAACAAGGAACTTCCTGTCTTTGCCTGTTGCAGATCCCAGAGGAAGGATAAGGTCGAACTTCTGGAGCAGTTCTGTGAGAAACTCAACATCCTCTCCCTGCCACATGACAGACAAAGTTGTGAATGTCACTGTGCCAGTTTTTACCAAGTTCAGCACTTCTGCAGTGAGATCTGCATTTTCAAGGAATTCCTGTGCATTTGTGACTCTCTTCATGATGAACTCTTCTGCTGTGATAAGACTCTTGAAAATGTTCACCAGCCACTGTGGCTCCAGTGTGACCACATGTCTCAGTGCAGGCTGTGAGTAGAAGACAATGTCTCCCATCAAGTGCAGGAAAACCAAGAAATGGTTCAACTCTTCAAGGTCCATCTGGTAATCTTCAATGAGCTTCTCCACTGTGTTCATCTTCAGATATTTCACTGATGTCCTGGTTTCTTTGCTCACCTTCTGTCTCATTGCAGCTTCAACCTGCAGCCATTTCACTGGTCTCATCATCCCCCAGGTTGGAAGGCTGATGATTTTTTGCTGCAATTCACTCCTAAGTTTCCTGAAATCTTCTTCACTCCCATTGTTGTTGTCAACAAAATACATGTCATTGTCTGACACATTAAGTTGTTTAAACTTGCTGATGGTTTCCTTGACTTTTCCCAGGAAATGCTCCTTCTGAGCACTGGTGCACATATCCAGGTGGGTAAAGACTAGAACAATTCTTTGTTTGGTCTTCTCTGCATTTTCCCCTTGCTTGAGTGTCCGTGTTGCAATGGACATGAGCCAGTAGGAAAGGAACTCTTCTTGGTTTGATGGAACACCAACCTTCATCTGTTGGTGTGGAACAAGTTTGGACTCGAAAGGCTTGCTGATGTCCATGACAATGATGTTGATGGCATCAGCATCCAGGAACATGTGGTGGGTTGTGTAGAACTCTGTCTGTCCCCCAAAGTCCCACAGTCTCAGCACACCCTTTGCTGACTCACTTGATTGCTCTTGTGATGGTGCTGAAATTTTGTCAACATCTGCCTTTAGTTGGGCAAGAATTCCTTCTCTGACACCAGCTGTTTCTGGGCTGGCTGTGGAATATGCTTCACTGGAAGCTGCTTCTGTGCCTTGGCTTTGTGTGAACTCAGTGGACAACTTGGGCCTCTTTGAACTTTGTGATGATGTTGTTTCCAATTCTGCCAGTGGTCTCTTTGTATTACCTGCAGATCTTCCTGATGAGGCTTCTACCTGAACAGTTGCAGATGTGGCAGACTTGCTCCGCTCTTCAGCAATCTTTTCCAAAACCTCTTTGTTGAACTGCTTGGAGAGTTCCTCAGGCCTCAACTCTGCCTCAGACCACACAATGGGGCCAAGTGGAGACTCATCCAGATCAAACTCAATCCTATGAGTCTCAATGCCATCTGTACTCTCTTCTTCATTCTGGAAATTCTGTCCCAGCAGCCTCCTGTTGAGGCTGGTCTTGCCAGCTCTACTGTGCCCAATGATGTTGATTCTGGCTCTGTAACTGGGGTGGATGCCATGCTGACAGGCTTTGTGGAAGGCACTGACAACCATCTCCTTTTCTGTCACACGACAAGAAAGAGCAGTGTAAAATTATTCATTGCCCAACTGGGAAGTGCAAAATATGGCACATTGTGTGTGAGAGGGTGGATGAAATATAACTGGAAATATATTTTTCAAGGTGGACCACTGCGGCAGAACCAATTTGTAGGAGTTTTGGTCATTTCTGAGATTGTCAGCAGGTGTATGTCTGTGACGGGTGTGAGCCATGAGACCCGCCCCCCAATTGCCAGTGTTGTTTATGCTCATGTCAGAGCATGCATGTACATGGCCTGTGAAGAAGCTTCAGTATCATTTCAATTCTGGACACCGAACAGGCAACATCTCTCTCTGCACACTGAGATGGGCTCAGGCAATTTTTCCTTCAAAGTGTGCTGAAAGGATTTTTGGCGGTTTGAGGCTTTGATGGGCTGCTATGGACTCAACAACGTGTTAGACACAGCAAATTTGCACGGACTAAACAACATGATATGTACAAATTCTTGAGAACTAAACAGCATGGTATGGGCTCATGTGGACTGAACAGCATGTTATGCGCAGCAAATTTCCGCGACAAATGACCTGTAAAGCATTCTTGTGTTTCATGTCTCATTTTAGGCGGATTTTCGCTCATGTCATAAAATAGTGGCGCCATGCACAATGCATGAATGGGACACTTGTGGTACATGAAAAAGTGCAAACCTGCTTCAACATCAACCAGCTGCACTTGGTGGAGACATCTGGTGCTGCTGTCTGCAAAACGCAGGAGTAAACATTCTCCAAGCAGAGTGAAGTCCCTGAAGCTTTGCTCTGGTAGGGAGAGACACTGCAGAGGTTCACCTGTTCCAGGGTTCAAGGTCACCAGTTGGTCATGCTGTGGATCAGCCATGATGAGAGAAGAGAGTCTGGGCAGGAAGGCCACTTCCCTGGGAGATATTGTCTCTCCAGCTATGTTGTCCAGCTTCCATAACTGGTGGCCTGTGTCACATGATACCACTTCCACCCATCTGTGATGACTGAGAACCAAAGCACTGACCAAAGGCAAGAAAGCCATGGAATTGAAGGTTTCAATTGTGTTCACAATTATTCCAGTTCCAATGAGTGCTTCACTGGTGCAGTTCAGTTCCTCTACTGAGTTGTCTTTCATGCAGGAAACCCACATCCTGCCTTCCTCTCCATGACACATTCTGTGAGGCTTCTTCTGTTCTCTTTTATAGGAAACAAAGACCTCTCCAGTCTCCATGTTCATCAGTTTTATGTCTTTGCAATGCTGACAAAGCATAGCCAACATTTCTTCTTGTTGTACTGTGACCCCCAGCAGATCCATGAAGTAATCACTTGCAAAGAAATGTGTACAAGGCATGCTGCACTGCCTGAGTTTCTCCAGCCTTGTCCCCACTGTCCTGAAGTGGTGCAAAGCATTGGGGGTTGTCCATGATGCCTGACCCTGCACCACAATGGAGCCAGATGTTGGCAGCACTGTAAAGGCCCCTGTTCTGTACAGTCCTGTGTTGAATAAGCACATGGAGTCCATTCTGTGCTTCCCTGGTCCATTCAGAGCTGCTGCTGCTGCTGTTTGAGGCTGAAGTGAGAAATTATGTATTGGAGTTCCCTTGATAGATATGTGAGATTGGTGTGTGTGTGTGTGTGCATGTGTGTGCAATCAATACCAAGTGTTTGCTTGTGGGCAGATGTGTGAGAGTTGTAAAGTTTCCTGGAGACAAGAAAAAAATTTGTTTCTGACGATCAGTGAGTTTTTTTCTTTTCTCAGAGATATTGAGTCATTTTGCATGACTGTTGAGGAGTTGTCTCAAAATTTCCAGGTTCACTTCATTGTTCAGCATGTCAGTATTGTCAGAAACCATCCTAATTCATTTGTTCAACTTTACCTGGTTTTGGGCCATGCTTCCCTTCCTGTTCACAGTCGTTCTGCTAATTTCTTTTGATGTTCTGTGGGTTGCAATGTGAGAGTGTGCTCTGCCTGGCACCAGTGTCTGTGTGTGTCTCGAGTCTTGTGTCGCTTCATTCTGTTCAGTCCCCAAAACAAGCTCAAACTGTTCAGGTTGACTGTATCTCTGAACACACCATAACAATGAGTGTTTGTGACAACAACGTATCCATGTGATGTGTTTTCACAACAGTGCAACTCAATCCAGCAACCAGTCGCGAACCGCCCACAACAACAATAGTAATTGTGGAGGGCGTGGTGCTGTTGTGAAAACAGACTCTCGGATCAATATCCTTCGGGGGATTAATTGGGAATTCGATCTGTGATCAGATACTGATCATTATTGATTGGATCTTGGTTCTCGTGATTTTTCAAAAATGTTGTTGTTCGGTGTGTGTGTGTGTGTGTGTGTGTGTGTGTGTGTGTATGTGTGTGTGTGTGTGTGTGTGTCTGTCTGTCTGTCTTTCTATTTTCCTCTGACAGACAACCAATAAAATAGACAGCAGCAGGTGTGTGGGTTTCTGTTGGTTCTGCCACATGGTGGAGACACAAACATTGAGCACAACCTGCCACCAGTGCAAACTGCATGGATGAGCATCTTTGGCATCATAGTTCCTCACAATGTGGACACTGCAGTGCATGAGTTCAAATTTGCTTCCCTTGTATGCAGACAGGCAGTGGAGATAATCATCCCCTTGTATGGATCTCCCAAGACAACAGCTATCCCTCCTATTTCAAACATATTTTGAGGGACTGATTTGTTTGCTTAAAAATAAAGGGGTGCCTACCTCCTCATTCCCTCAACATTATTTTGTAGTTTGATCCTGATGATCTGTCGAGACCTGTGTGGTGCAGATTAAATCTGTGCAATATATTTTTGTGGTGGGGCGGGGGGGAGGTCACAAAACTTTTTGACATTCTCTGTCACAAAATGACAGAACAAACATAACTCAATTTATTTGACCGGGAAAGTGTTTTTGTGGAGTCCGCAGCTGTCTCCTGTCTTTTGATTTCCTGCTCAAAGCCTTATGCCAGTGAACCCAGAGAAGAAGAATCCATTGTCAGTGTCTAGTGGTGTGTCATCATCACCATCTGTGTATATCACTGCCACCCACTCCTCTGGAATCACAAAGTGACCTTCTCTTGTGATGTGCAAAAATTAATGACATCAACAAGAACATTTAAAGTGGAGATTGAGTTCTCATTATCAACTAAAGCACACTCACCTTCCTCCAGCTCAATGAGTCCACTGCAGGCAGCCTGGACATGATCAGTAGCTGACCCTGAGTCATAATCGCCCACAACTGAGCAGATCTGCTTGTTCCCTGTGGTGACTTTAAACCTCGCCCATTCTTGTTCTTGGACCAGGAGGTAGGTTGAGAAGTAGTACAACCCAGCTCCACCAGGGGAAACTGTGAACCTCCCAGTGTTTGCACTGTATCTGCAACAAATGTGAAATAGAAGCCACTCACAACAAGTCAAAATATTTAAGATGGGCAAAAAGATTTTCAAGTGAGTATGGAGGTCAAAATTCTAATTCCAGATAAATTTAGCTTGCAAAAGGTAACTCACCCATTTCCCTTATTCAGTCTGATGTCATTGAACTTGACAGGTTCATCAATATTCTCGCTCAAAGAGTCATATGAAGTCAGCACAGAATGGAAAGCAATGACTTCTGCAACAAACAATTCCATGTTGTGCACGCTTGGGTGCCCGAAAATGCTGGGCTTGCAGGAAAATTGTGGTGAAACTTGTCATTGTTGTTTCTCACAACAAATAAACTTCAATGTTTCATTCAGAAAAAAAAATGTCTGCTCACCTTCACTCATGTTCAGTGCCTCAACATCAGACTTTATCAATTCCATTTCTGCTTCTTGGTCTTGGATGGTATTCTCCAGATTATCTGTCATGCTCATGCAATCAGCAGTGTCTTTCCCCACCTGTTGGATTGTTTTGTTCAGAGCCTCAATTGTGGTTTTGCAATCCTCCCCTTGTTCTTGCAGTGAATTGTTCAGGGACAACATCACAGTTTTGTGGTCAGCAAAGGATTTCATTTGTTCTTGGATGGTTCTGTTCAGCATGTGTGTAGTTTGTTTGCAGTCATTGCCTTGCTCTTGCATGCTTTTGTTCAGAGCTTCAACAGTGCTTCTGTACTCAGCTATGACCTTGGCTTGCCCTTGGTTTGTTTTGTTGAGATCCTGTATGATCTGGACATCCTCTTGAATCTGTTTTGCATAATTTTCCATTCTGATGATGTCCATGTTGCAACTATCCCCTGCCCAGACTGGCACAACAGTGACAAGAAGCAAAGCTGTTGTCAAATGCATCACAATTGCAATTTGTCCAAACTGGCGATGGATGTCTGCATAAGTATGGTTACATTTATTATTTGAAAATATTTCCAACCCACAACTAAAAGTTTTCTTTCTTTCAAACAGAATTTGCTCAGGCAAATCAGTGACCCTCAAAGAGAAACAACATACAACCTGACATTTGTTCAGCTACCATCACCCAGCCACTAATCTGGGTGTTGTTTTTTTCTGGAGTTAAAGCAAAGTGATTTTTCCAGTGGTATGTTGTCTGCCATCAACTGCGGGGGACACAACTGGCGCAAGGATTTTTAAGCGTTGTGTGCACCTTTTGTATTCACCACTTTCAATTGAGATTAGTGAGTAAAAATAATTCTGTCACAATAAAAACCCACCTGGATTGTCAAATCACGGAATGTGAATTGTGTGCCCAACATTCAAACACACAAGTTGCATGACAGAAAACACTATCCTTGTTTTCAATAACCAACGACCTCCTTATTTTTTGCAAATTCAACTTGCCAACCTGATCAAGCCGAAACTTTGTTGCAGTTCTTCTGCATGAAACATCAAAGGTCTACTGCGTATCAAGAAACAGATCTTCAGTGCAAATCTATCTCCCAAGCAGCTGCAGAATGATGTGGAACAACAGGCTTGAGAAGAGGGTGTCTCTCGCATTGAGTCACAGTTGGAACATGCACTGTGAAATATGATCCCCTGTGCACACACTTCACCACGCAGTGCAGCGCACTAGTTGTGTGGAGCACACCAGGTGACTGGCATTGTTTTGTTTGAGGCTGCATACCATCTGCTTGCTCTTGTACTTTGATAGGACAAGAACGGGCCCAGGTGAAAAGCGCAAATTTATCACCTGGATGCACTCCACTTGAGGTGAGACCACCCAGCTGTCTTGATTCTGCTCCACATGAGAACAAGCCATACACAACTCCACTTGTCACACAAAACACTTTGGGGAAGAACCTCATTATCTTTTTGGTCATTCTATTTTTGCTGCGCAATTTGTTGTCCTGTTTTGCCTAAAATCAAGCTTTGATTCTCACAATTCAACAGTGATTTTTGTTTCCCCACTTTGATCAAATGACGCCTGTCTTTTTAGCCAGGAAACCAACCAAACCCCAGGTCATGTTGATGTGACGGCAATAAAAGAAAACAATCTTTGATCACATGCGCTGTCTCAGGAGTATTCTGCACAATTTTCAGGGGAGAGTACAAAGAAATGCCTCCCTTGTTCATGCTTGTATTTTGGTTCGTCACAAGGAAGGTGCAGAAGAACTGCAACATGTTTACAGCTTGGCGGAGAATCAGAATGTGGTCATTCAGAAGCAGAATGTGTTGATTGAAAAGCTCAAAAGCTACAATCCCTCAAGTCCACCCAGGTGGGATCCATTTGGCTCCTGTTATGAATAGCTTCTTTATGAATGTGCATGGCACATAAATACATCCACATGTTGACCCAGGCATGCCTTCCAGAGAGACCACCAGAATGACACTTCTGATCTTGAAGCAAGAGTCACAGAACATGAGGAAGATGTGGTGGCTTTGACAAGAAGGGTTGAGGATGGAGAAAGAGCAAATTCTCACCAGGACCAGAGGCTTGACAACCTTGGCACTGAGTTGGAAGCCACCAAAACAGCTGTGTGGAGGTACAGTGAAGATATAGATGGTGATTCTTCCAGTTTCTTTTGAGCTGTCTGGTGAAAGAATTCAAACACTGCAAGTTGTCCCATCGAAATGAATCTCCATTGTAGTTCTTGAATGTGAGCTGGATAGTGTGCAAGATTCAAATTGACAGAGTTTGGTGTTCACAAGCTGCATGAATTGCGGTTTCTGGGCAACCAAGCAAATACTGTCCATGACAACTACCAATCAGCCAAGATCAATTGATTTTGCTGGCAACGAGGATCAATGATCAAAGTTTGATTGAAAATTGGTTAATGTTGTGGTGCTGGTCTGTTGTTTGCCCGCCTGACAACACTCGCATGGCAACGAGGTAAACTTGCACACGCAATAGTGTCCTCCAGCATGGGCACGCCAATACCAAGAGTCTGACATTGACTATGGAACAAAAAATAAAATTTACCTTTGCCTTCAATTGTTCTATTGCCGTGGCGCTCATTCCATGAGATTTCCGACATTTTTTGCCATGGAGGATAATCTAAAAGGTCTCAATAAAAAACACAATTTGAGTTCAAATGCATGCAAAAAAGTGCATTCTCTGTGTGCATGAGTGCTCTTGTGTTCAATATTTCAGTGTTCCAGCCAAATACGTGTACTGAAATTTTGGTATGTATGGCTGTGGAGAAATTCTGGAATTTTTCTCTTGTGCACAACTAAAATGTAAAGAATGAATTACACTTTAAGTGCTCAACGCCAGGCACGCCATTTTTGCAATAATCATTTCTCAGTATTGTCCAAATTGTGTGTCATGCCTCAACATAACAAACTGAAATTTGTGGTGCTTTTCTGATATGACCAGAACAATGGCCTGCAGTGACACAAGTTTTTGTGCAATCACAAGTGCTTGTTTTGTTGTTTTGTGCGTCTCCTTGTGTAGAACTGGCTCATTTTGGTGGAAGATAGAAAATCAGTTTGTTGATTCATCTTTGGTGAATTAAAGAAGTGCTCAAGTAGACGCTGTGTCATGTGCCCAAATGAGCTTGAACCACTGCAAACATTTTAGGGTCTGAACATTTAGCCATTTAGGGGACAAAGAAAAACATACAAACATTTGCTTGCAGGCAACCAATCACACACAAGTACACACGGAAATACTTTCAACTGCTGGAAGAGAAACAACCCTCATATTTACAACTTTGACTCTGCGATTCTTATGGTATCCCTCTCATGATGTCTGACACACTGCAGATGCATAACTTTTACCAGTACCTCCTGCCCCAAACCTTGAGCTTCACAGGGCACCCACCAATCAGTTATGCAGATGCACCAGTTTCTACATCTCACTCAATCAAGGATGTCTGGTATCTAGGCCAACACCTCCATAACAATGCCTGATAATCCAGCAGAGATCAAGGCATCCTTCAGCAGAACAAAGGCTTCTGTACCATCAGCAACATTTTTTCTGAAGGACTGAAGCACCTGGTAACTAGCCTCATTGATGAAGCGATGGTCATACAGGGAGGTCTGAACCTTGTGGTCAGGTACCCTCAAGTGGGACCCCAGCCTCCTGATATGGGCAGCACAGGTGAGCCTCTCAGACACACTGATCAGGTCCAATGGGTGCAGTGGCCTCTGCAAAGACAGCAGGGTGAAAAATCAACCTGATGTTCTGTTTGCACAAACAATATTGACATGGTCTGAAACAATCAACAATTGAAGTGTGATCTTCAAAAAAATAGCTCCATGGAGCTCGCCTGATTTGCACCTGTGGTTGTCAAAGGTCCAAACAAGTACCAGACAAGCACAAAAATGGAACACAAATTAAAACACAATTGGGAGATTGCCAACTTTTCTTGTGCTATGATTTGATAAAATTCCTCACTGGCACATTGTCTTGCACATAAAATAATTCTGCAGACCAAAGATGAAAAAAACATTGTGAACTGTCTTCATGGTGAAAATGCTGCACAGGGAAAAATCTTTTGGATGCCTGTAGCGATTCGTGCTTGACTGGTACCTGGCGCAAATCACCAAAAAACAGCCTATGATGGTCACAGTGAACATGCCTTGATGACTGCTGTGTTCATGGGTACTGAAGTTGCAGCAGATGCGGTTCCATGCTGAGTTTCACTTGCGCTCTGGAATCATATGTTTTTCCTGACAATTCCTATTTTGCAATAACCCTATGATGTGTCAGGACAAAACAGTAGGGTTTGACTCTGGCAACAACATGTATGGAAATGTAATACCTTTTGTTCAAAAACCACAAAAGAGGTCTTGTCCTGCTTGAAATCATGTGTTGAGTGATCATCTTCTTCACCACTTTCAGAGTCTTGATTGTGCCTTGCTGCAGCATGCACCACCACTCTGTACCAGCCCATGAACTCAGAGTGAATGCCCTCTGCACAAAGATGCACAGTCATGGCTGGGATTGTGGATGTGACAGCTGTGACACCCATCAAGAGGTAGAGCTTCAGCCAGATGCATTTCCTATGTGGAGAAAGAGTTTCAAAAACCTCTGCATACATCATTTTATGTCAAGTTTTGCAAACCAAAAATGATAAAATTATGCTTTCCACATACACACCTTTGCGAAAACACCTTTCTCATCCACCCACAAGGTATCTGGTACTTCTGGACCAAAGCCTTGTGAGCCAGATCCGACTGTTGAAGTGAGAAGACTGGCCTGCAAATCCGTTGATTCTTGTGTGATGCGAATTCCACCTTTTTCAGCAAGTGTCATGCCAATGCCTTGCATTGACTCCTTCAGATACTGAAAAGAAATCCACATTGAGATTGAAATTTCCAAAAAATTGGTATCAAAAGCAAATAAATATTGTCCAATGGTGCAAACAACGTAAAATGTGTCATAAATTTTTGCTTTCTTACATTTTCAAAGTCTGGAATAGCAAAAAGAGGACTGCCTACAAACATCTTTAAATCAACTGTGGATCTGTTCTCTCCAGGCAATGATGTCAATCTGCCAAAGATGAAGCTCAACAGTGCACCCTCACACACATTCTTGCAGCTAGTACATATAAACTTGCTGAAGCTCTTGGTGTAGACACTGATGTTCTTCTCCTGAATGTCAAATGTTCCATGTACTGTTGCTGTTTGTGTTCTGCTGAACTCAACCTTGTCATGGGGCTGGGTCTTTGAGCAAAGGTGATAAACATTTGCTTCGGACCAGTGAGCTTTATCTCTCAGACAATGAGGAATGTTCAGTGCACACATCTTCATGTCATCCTGTTCATTTCTTCTTGAATTCAACTTTTGAAATGCAGCTTCCACAATTGGAGAAATGAGACACTCTGATTCAGACAGGTCAGCTGATGATGCAGTGGTGTTTGTACAAATGTACATTGTGTAGATGCCAGGAGAATTCTCAGGTATATCAAGAGAAACATCAGACAGTGCAGCCTGTAATGTTCTGGCCTCTCCCAGAGACACTGTGGTGACCAGACTCTGGTACCATTTGTGTGATGATACAGGACATGATCCCCACATTGGCTGAGATCTTGTATTGTGATCTTTGCATGCAGCTGGAAATAACACAGTCCAATTTTTACTGGTCCTCAACTGCTGGTGAATATGTCACTGACATATGCTGTTGAAGACAACAAACAACCTCTCGTCAAATCTCAGCTACACTCTACAAAATAACATGTACCTGCTGCCAAGGATGCCAGTGATGAAGGAGTGGTCCTTGGCTCGGGTTTCCAAACAGGTCGGCTGAGAACACCTGCAGCAGAGTGACCTGCACCAAACAAGGAGAAAGAAAAGAAAAGAATCAAGTGAAAGATGGCAAACTTGGAGAGTGCACTGTTGTCATGGTCTTGTCCCCATTTTTATGCGAGCCTCAAGAAACTTCACAGAAACCAGTGTTTCAGCTGCTTCATCTCAGCTCAGATTTCTGGCCATTCTGGATGAATCAGCCAGTGTTGAAAAAAATGAATCAAATGCAAAGGATGAAAGGCAACTAAAAAGTATGATATTTACCCATAGCCCTGTCAAGGGAATGTTGCACACCCTCTGCAGACACCTCAGAAAATGATGCATCTTGATCTGTTCAGAAGAAACCAAAAACATGAATGAATGTCATGATCCAAGACGTCTATTTTTTGTGATTTTTGAACAGTATTTCCTGTGGCGTGGCAATCATGGTGACCATTTGAACTTGTGGTCATCCAATGGACCAAAGTACACAGGTGAGCAAGTTAGAATAAACAACCGGTGGTGGAGAGATTTTGACCATTTAGACACTGAAATATAAAAGCATGAAGCAGTTCTGACCTGAAGACACATCATTTGGATTGGTGAGCTGTACGTGAAAGATCGTCTCAAGGTACAATACCAGCAGCTCATTTCCCAACCAGGCAAATGATTGAGCACGTCGCTCATGAATGGTCTGCAGAGGTGACCCAGTCTCTGGGTCGAGCACCAGGATTCTGTCGTTGCCTGAATCAGCTACCAGCAGCAGTTGGAGCTCAGGGTGCAGAGTCACTTCCCGGGGCCATATCTTCTTCCCATCAACTTCTCCCTCCAGCCTCCACAGCCGCTGCCCTGTCTCACAGGATACAGCTTCCAGCCAGTCAGAGTAACTGAGAACCAGAGCTCTGTGTGGAGCAGGAAGGTAACAGATGTTGTGGCAGTAGCCAGTTGTGTTCACAGTTCTTCCAGTCTCAGTGAAAGTTTTGCTGCTGCAGTTCAGTTCTCTCACTGTGTAATCTCCTAGAGAGCAAACCCACATCCTGCCTGCCTCTCCATGACACAGTCTGAAAGGCTCCTTCTTACTTCTGTAAACAATATGAGTCTCTCCAACAACACAAATCTTTCCAATATCAAGGTTCATCAGTTTTATATATGCACAGTTTTCACAGGCCACAGCCAGCAGCTCTTTTCCCTCCACTATCACACCAAGCATGTCTGTGTCACATAGCCCTATGTCATGGGGGTCATGTTTATGACAGTTCACCTGCATGAGTTTCTGCAGCCTCCCGCCCTCCAGTTTGTACTGGTACAGAGTCCATGGAGTATCCCGAGCTTTCCAACCCAACACCACAATGGACCCGGATTCTGGCAGCACTGTGATTTTTGTTGCATTCCACAGTCCTGTTTCGTATGTGGAGATGGTGCGCAGACAGTGACGTGCTAGGAACTGGAACAAGAGAAGTTTTCACACAAAACAATGCACAGGAAACACGCATTTTTTTCACCAAAGGAAAGAAAGCAAACCTTGCACAGAACAAACCAAGCGCCACTTAATTGGTTCATGTATGTGCCACAAATTCTGCTTTTTGCTTGTCTGGTCAAGAACTTGATTCCCACCTCAGTTTTGTTCACTTTCTGTTGCAACCTGCTGCATGTTATTTCAGATCTGATATCTTGTGTTGCAAATTCAAAGAAACTATTGTTTGCACACACCTTGCTCTGAGCCATACTTGTGGTGTCCACCCGGGGCACAATCACGACCCGAAGCAATGCTCCATCCTGAAATGCAGATTTCCGATGTCATGCTCACATGGCTGTGCCACCTGCCTCATTGTCTGAAATGTGGCTCCATCCAGACTGTACTGATGGAAAGCCCTGGACTGGTCAAAACAGAGACACCAAGTCTTTTGTACTCAGACAACTGTATTTAATGGCCTCTTTCTCGGCTGTGATTTGGTGACGTTTACGCTTTGGAATGAGTGTCACCAGAAACACCTCACCTCTCACAAACAAGACTCGCACAAGTCAAAACTTGCTTGACAGGCACCAGGTGATTTGGTTTTGCTGTTCTAAGCAGCAGACTCTCACCTTGTTGTCTGGTGCGCTGTCTCCGTGTTCAACCTCAAGATGACATCAGTAGAGATTTTCAACCAACTGTTTGAACCTCGAACGCATCTGACCAAGGTGGCTGAAAACAAAATCAAGAAAACACACAAGCATTTTGGGCTTTCACACAGATACATTTTCACGCGATGCCAGCAATGAACTGGACTGATTTTGTTACCCTCTCCATTGGGTGTCATGTCAAATTTGATACCTGCGCGTCAGAAATTGTGACCACCCTGCCTATGTGAAAAACTTATTCATTGAGGAAAGAACAATATTCCTGCACATAGGGAGGATCCACCCATTCAGCCTGTTGTCTGCAGCACACAGTCAAGGCCAAAGGACAACCGAAGGATTTGTGCCACACTGTCCAATGAGAATCTGGCCTTTGTTTAGCACCAACAATGACCAACCTTTGATGACCAGTGCTCAGAGCCAGCCAATTCTGGTCCATGAAAACAGAACAGCCTCACTATGATGACCACATCGATCTAGAGTGTGTGCTGCTGTGAAGGGTTGTGGACTTGATCAATACGTACTTGTTGAGAGAGCACCAACCTGTGCTGTGTGGAGGACTCGATCATTATCTCCATGACAACCGATTGATTTTTGTTGTAAGGACCTAGCAGCAGTTCGGGTGGAACTCACCGTGACGACCACAGTGACTACTTGTTGATCAGTGGCGAAGTGATCAATACTGGTCATGGCGACTTGGTCAGATATTGATCCTGTGTTGATTGGATATTGATCTCATGTAGAATGGCTTGTGAAATCAATATAACTCAGATCAATTGTAGGGATGACAGCCTGATCAGATATTGATTTTGTGTTGAATTTATTGATCACCGCAGGTATGGATCAACAACAGATCGATCCGACATGACAGAAACTTTATTGGATATTAGGTTTGTGCTGTTATGTGGGCTCGCCCTGGGTGTGTGTGTGGGCCCGTCCCACTTAAATCCTTCTTCAAAATGCAACCACGCCACGCACTATGTGGACACCAGTTGTGAAGAAGACAAAATTCATGTTCCAAAGTATACTGAACTACTCTCCCTGTCTGCTTATGGTAGAGCTTATTGTACCAATGATACTCAGGAGTTATCTCACATGGAAGCTGTCCCACAGCCACTGGGTTGTTTGTAGGAAGTTTCGAACATTCGGGTGTAACATAGGGTGATCCGTTTCAGTGCAGTTGATAAGTCCATCAAGAGTGATAAAATCTTGACACAACGACTCACATATCATGATTGGTCACGATAACTGGGGTACGGTATATGTACAAATAAGGCAGGAGAAAACTCCCCTTTCCATCTCTCAGACTGCAGACTAAAAGGATGCTGCCTCTTGGGACTGCAAATCGTGAAAGAAATTAAATGTTGAGAGCAGAGGCACAAACCAGCAAGAATTTGGTGATCGCATCTTGGGCTGGTGGTCTACACATTCGTGCCTGCAGTTTGTTCAACTTTGTCACGCTGAAGGGAGATTCCATAAACATCAAAGAAGAAGGATTGTTCAAAACTATCTGCAACACGATATTGAGGCTGTGTGGATGGCAACACAATGCAGCTCCTGCTGCCACTTTTCCAGCTGTCAAAAATACGTTTCTCCAGCAGAGTTCCATTCATGGAGTTGGAAATGAAGAAAACAACCCAAGATTCTCTGTACAGTTGAATCCTCAGGAAGTGAGGTCTTTTTTAGTTTCTTTTCTCTTTCCTTTCACTCCTTCCCCAGCACCTCCCAGGCCACATCCTCCAGTCCACTCTTGACCAGAGCCTCCCACAGCTTCTCAAAGGCTTCTTCCCTGTGCTCATTTTGCTTCTGAACTCATGCAGCACCTGCAGCCCAGCCTCATTGATGTGGTGGCGACAGTCATACAGGATGCTCCTCACCCTGTGTCCTGGGAGACCCAGATGAGCTGCCACAGTCTGCACCATTGCACCATTAGTGAGATGTTGTGAGATAATCACCTGATCCAACAGCTTCAAGGGGCACTGCAAGAAGATTGAGTCAGATAATTAAACCTAAGATGAAAGCAACATGTCCAAAGTAGTAGCTGACAAATAAAATGTTGCAAACAAATTTGTATGAAATATACTTACATCTTTTGGCCTTCCAGTAGCTTTCTCCAAAAACTTTGGTTTCAAGAATGATTCCACAGTTAGTGGTTCCTTGTGACAAGTACACTCAGTACTCACTGGCTGAACCTTGGTGACCACAGAAGCAGTCTCATCTTGAACCTCTTTGACTTCTACTGTGCAGATGTGATAGTCTCTTCTGGTCCAGTGGGGGCAGATGATGTCAGATGTGGAGCTGGGTGGAATCCTGCAGGCTGACAGCTTATTGGCAAGAGCTGCTCTGGTTTCCAAAACAACACCCAATGGGTGCTGGTCATGCTTTTGTGGGTCAAACCAGATTGATGTAGTGATGGTACACCTGTGGCTTTGGGTCAAGGCCAGAACCATACCCTCTGTGATTCTGTAAGAAACATGTCTGCAAGAAAGGAGTCCATTCTCTCTGATAGGCCATGACTTGGCACAAGCAGCAACCATGTTTGGGAAGGTGTCCAGTGGAAATAATTCATCAAATTGGGATGTATGTGAATTTTTCAGAACTGGACTGAGGACTTCAGAGAATTCAACTTTGTTCCAATCACCCTCCTTTGGCTTTGGCAACATGCAGGGCACCAAAAATGTTCTGTCTGGTCCAGTTACAGATCCTGTTGGGATGATCAAATCAAATTTGTGCAGTAGTTCTGTCAGAAAACCAACTTCCTCTGCCTGCCACAGGGCAGACAGGCATCTGTGTGTGACAGTTCCAGTCATCAGCAGCTGGAGAACATCAGCAGTCAATTCCTTGCTCTGTCTGAACTGTTTTCCACTTGTGAGTTTCTTTGCAATGAACTCTTCTGCTGTGATGATGGCCTTGAAGACATCAACCAGCCACTGTGGATCCATCACCACAACATCTCTGAGTATTGGGTCAGAGTAAAAGACAACATCCCCCATGGTGTTCAGGAACAACAAGAAAGATTAAACTTCTTCAGGGTTCATGTAGTAATCTTTTGCCAGTTCCTGCACTTCACCAAACTTTATGTGCTTCTGATTGCTATGGATGACTCTCTTCCTGATATCAGCCTCCACCTTCAGCCACCTGATTGGTCTCAGCATACCCCAAGTTGTAAAACTTGTCATGATTTCTTGCAGCTTGGTTCTGAGTTTCTTGAAATTTTCTTCACTTCTTTCTGTGTTGTCAACAAGGAACATGTCTGTTTCTTCTATGGCATGTGACTTCATGTTGGCAAGGATTTCATTGACTTCTTTCATGAAATCCTCTATGTACTGTTTCTTCTGTACACTGGGAATGATGTCAAGATGAGTGAAAACCAGAATGACTTTTGGTTTCTTCTGCTTGCCTTCTGCTGATGCTTCAATCGATCTCAACCAGTAGCAGAGGAACTCTTCTGGCATTGATGGGATCCCAACAGTGTCACTTTGTTCTGTTTGTGTGACTTTGGACTTGAGTGGTTTGCTGATGTCCATGACAATGATGTTGATAGCATCAGCATCCAGAAACATGTGGTGGGTTGTGTAAAACTCAGTCTGACCTCCAAAGTCCCACAGCCTCAGAACACCTTTTGCCTCATCAGTTGATTCACTCTTGGCAGCTGATGACATGTTTTCAGCTGCTGTCTTCAATTGGTCAATGATTTCTTTTCTGACTTCTGTGGCTTCAGCTTTGGATGTGGAGTGACCTTCGTCCCTCTTGGTGTCTGTTGACATTTCAGACAACTTTGGTCTTTTGGTAGGCATGTGTGTTGATGATGATGAGGTGCCTTCTTCAAACATTCTTTTTGTTTTCAGGTTTGTCAAATTCTGTGTGTCTTCTTGAAGCTCCAAATTTGTGGGCACACCAAAATTATTGTAGTTTTGGTATTTTTTCTGCAAAACTTCTGTGTTGAATCTTTTCACAAGTTTGTCAGCAACCAGTTCAGAAGTGGACCATGCAACTGACTCCACATCGGACTCATCCATATGAAACTCAATCCTGTGAGTCTCAATGCCATCAGTGCTCTCCTCTTTCTTCTGGAACTTCTGTCCCAGCAGCCTCCTGGTGAGGCTGGTCTTCCCAGCTCCACTGTGCCCAATGATGTTGATTCTGGCTCTGTAGCTGGGGTGGATGCCATGTTGGCACGCTTCACGGAATGCTTCAGCTATTCTCTCTGACTCTGAAAACAACAGAAACTCTGAAAATAATTCATTTCATAGAAAGTCAGACGTGCCATTGTCAATTGTTTTCACTATTTTTTGTCTGGTTTGAAAACGTGGAACGGGAATCCAGAAGACAGAGGAATGAGTCTGTTTGAGTGCAAACGACATGTTGTTCGAATACTTCAACCTCAACATCACACCGTTTTAGAGTTTCAGCAAATTGCTCCGCAGGCGTAACATGTGCACGTAGAATGTACCTTACAGACACAACTGTCCTCCTCTGGAAGAGTCCACAATCAATTTGAGGTTTGATTCTAAAATTAGAAACCTGCATTCTTTCTCAAAAATCTTGAAACAAGCATCAAATTTTGAAAAGGGCACATAATTACAGTCAGGTCTTGAAAGTTTTGTTTGTGTTCTTCTCTGTGGACTGCTCCAAAACAGGGGAGTTGCATCAACAAGCTACATGCTACGTGTACGTTTTGTGGCTGCGGGACGATGTGCTGAAACTCTCCATTGCAAAATATTTCTCTTGCCCCGTGGATCTGTCAAAGCTCCTCCAGGTCATCTTGCACAATGGAAAAGTTTGCGAGATGGGCACTCAATTCTGTACCTACCTTCTGCATGGTCGTCTTGCTTGAGTTCGGCCAAGATGATTCTGGAGCCGTAAAGAAGTATCAGCTGGCCTCTCAGTCCCACAACATCCCACAACCCGTCTTCAGGGACACCGATGGACTGCATGGGCTCTCCTGAACCTGGGTCTGACAGGAGGAGTCTCTTCTGGTCACGATCTACTGAGATTAGAAGGGACAGCTGGGGGTGGAAAACCACTCTCCAGGGTGTTATTTTCTTGCCATCAACTTCTCCCTGCAGCTTCCACAGCTGCTGCCCTGTCTCACAGGATACAGCTTGCACCAACCCAATAAAAAAACAAGCAAAAACCAGAGCTCGGTATGGATCAGGCAGGTAACACATGATGCGCCAGGCACCACTTGTGTTCACAGTTCTTCCAGTCTCAGTGAAAGTTTCGCTGCTGCAGTTCAGTTCTCTCACTGCCTTATCATTATAACTGCAAATCCACATCCTCCCTGCCTCTCCATGGCACAGTTTGTAAGGCTTCTTTTCACTTCTGTAGGCAACATGAGTTTCTCCAGTCTCCAGGTTCATCAGTTTTATGTCTCTACAGTCATCACAGGCCACAGCCAGGAACTCTTTTCCCTCCACCATCACACCTAGCATGGCTTTGTTGACAGGTTCATTTTCACAGGGCCACTTCACGTGCCTCAGCTTCTGCAGCCTCCGGCCCTCCAGTCTGTACTGGTGCAGAGCCCAGGGAGCATCCTCTGCTGTCTTACCCGGCACCACAATGGATTCCCGGAGCACTGTCAATTGCCTTCCAGTCCGTCCCATAAAATGAGTGGAGATGGTGTGCAGTTGGAACTGTTCTCGTCTTGGTGCAGGGCCTGATGTGCGCATTGCGGGTGATTTTGTTGCTGCCTGTGTGAAAACAATATCACATTGTACCTCTCTGATGCTCTGGGTGCAGCTGGTCTGTCGTGCCAGGTGATCTCCAAATTTACAATGGCCACAATTCACACCACCCAATGTGCACAAAACTTTTCACGAAACAAAGATCTAAATTATCGTTTGACTTGGATGCACAGCAGATCCGCACAGCTGCGTGTGAATGCGGACCTTCGCACCCAAAAATGTCATTACCAAGGTCACACCCACCAAGGTCTCACCCACCAAGGTCACACCCACAAAGGTCACACCCACCAAGGACAGACCCACCAAGGTCACACCCACCAAGGTCTCACCCACCAAGGTCTCACCCACCAAGGTCAGATCCACCAAGGTCACACCCACCAAGGACACACCCACCAAGGCCACACCCACCAAGGTCACACCCACCAAGGTCACATCCACCAAGGTCACATCCACCAAGGTCACACCCACCAAGATCACACCCACCAAGGTAACACCCACCAAGGTCAGATCCACCAAGGTCACACCCACCGAGGTCACACCCACCAAGGTCTCACCCACCAAGGTCAGATCCACCAAGTTCACACCCACCAAGGTCACATCCACCAAGGTCACACCCACCAAGGTCACACCCACCAAGGTCTCACCCACCAAGGTTAGATCCACCAAGGTGGATCGTACCAACACTCCTCAAGAAAACCACCCCAGACACACAGCTCCACGACACCAACATGAGTTCAAAACTGCTTGGATTACCGTGTGTTGTCCTTCTACAGAGAGGTTTTCGCGCGTTGAACTCTACACCAACCCAGCAACAGCGCAAACACTGACATGACAACCGAGGACGCATGGCGCACACAGCTCTACACAACACATAGCAACAACACAAACTCTCCCCTGACAACGCGTCCCGCATGCACAGCACAGTCGTTTTGTGTTGATCAATAAGGATCCAGCCAGCGTGAGGTGGGATCGAACTGAGTCACACACATCGCGCGTGGTGGCCGCACAAAAGCTCCTCTAATAACACGCCTCATCTGAGTAACAAGAAGCAGTGCTCAAGGCAACTGCAGTGCGAAGTCCCTTGCCGGTAATGTCGTCGATTCTTCCTTATCCTCCTTGTCCGGTGTGTGTGTGTGGGGGTCCAGCAGGGAGAGGGGGGTTGGGGGAGGGG
>JAAUXT010018306.1_pt1 | contig 21780 bp, 23 predicted proteins | sample 7278171 | NCBI WGS metagenome assembly JAAUXT01 (sample SAMN14350112, study PRJNA611818) | marine sediment metagenome | isolation source: surface marine sediment (1.8m) | place: French Polynesia: Moorea | collected 2018-08 | reverse complement strand
TTCTCTAAGTCTCCCTTTCTCTCTCAGTTTCTCTCTTTTTTCTTTCTCTGAACATTTTTGCATCTCTCTCTCTCTCTCTCTCTCTCTCTCTCTCTCTCTCTCTCTCTCTCTCTTTCTCTTTCTCTCTCACACACCACTCGCACACACACACACACACACTCGAATCGCAGAATCCGCTTGTGCGCATGAGTGTGTGTGTATGTGTGTGTGCGTGCGTGTGTGTATGGTGGTGGTGGAACACCGGTATCTGTTTCTTCCCACATATTTGATTGTTGTTCGGAGTAAAATGAGATCCTGGATTCAAAATGAGAATAAAAACTCCCCAAACTCCCCAAAGGAGACCCGCACAGTACAAACTGTGACAGAAATGACCCAGTCGCCCTTCACACCCAGAACAAATCACCCCAGCCCCGCCCTCCAAACACCATGTGAAGGCGTTCCGCCCCGCACTCTGCTTCCCCAGGTCTCAGGACCATTGGAATCATGAGGCGCGTCCACGATGTTTGGTCGAGCGGGCGATGACCCCCCCCCCCAACACACAAACACACACACACACATCCACCGACACGCACACGCACACCTGTTTGGAACCAACTGAAGTGGGAGAACTTTCCTGCTGTGCAAGACAGCCAGTTTCTTTCTTGAGGTCAGCCACGACAGTTGAACTGCACCACATGGATCGCACACACACGCACGCACACACGCAAACATCGCACACACAATCGCTGGTGGAGGCGACAACAAAAAAGAAACAAGGCTGGAGTTTTGAAATTTTATTTACCTAAAATCGTTGCCATGGTTACACGCTTCCCTACACCAACATTTCACACGCAACTTTTTTTGGGTGTGGCACATGAAAACAGAGTTCGTTTCCGCCACATGACAACGAGCCGCTTGGAGCAAATTATAATACGTAGTGCGCAACAAGACTGTGTTTGCGGCTGGAGGGAGGGGGGCAAAATGAATTTCCCCGGGGTCAGGAGGGTGGGTCCCCTGGGGCTCCCCTTCCTGGCTCTGCCCCTGTGAACGGTCGCAAAGTTGACACAAGACATGAAAAATGGGTGAAAATTGTGCGAGAAGTGGTTTCCACGTTGGTGACGCCCGTCAAAACGCTGTGACGTCACGATACTTGACGTTAAGTGGTGACGCCATTTTTGACGCCCACGTCAAAATTTGACGTCATCACCAAAACTGTTGACATTGACAACCAATGAGAAAGCTCCTTTTGTCAAAATACATCGACGACGTCAAATACATGTACAAAGACAAACGATCTATTCTCTGAAATTTAACACGAACATCTACTTTGAATAAGTTTTTTGCTTTTTTCTTGTATTTTTCGAGCTATTTTCTTGCGTTTTTCATACAACGTGATGTTCTGAAAAATTTGAAAACTGTTTATTGAAAACAAGCAAATAAACAAAAAGCAGACGGAAGTACACACATTGTGTAAGGAATAACTTGGATGGCCAGAAGAAGTAAATACAACAAAAATTTAGGCTGGTTACAAAAAGACACCAAAAAGTTTGTGACAACTTTCCACCATTCAACAACCAGAGGATAAATATATCCATGTTTGCTGGAGAAGGGACGATAAATTCAACCTCATCCAACTATTTTCATTTCTTGTTCAATTTTCAGTAAATTGTGGACATGGTCAACATCTTCTAGTGTGCGGAAGAAGATATGTCTGAGAAGCCTTATCCTGTTTTCTGGTGACTTTTCTTTTCAAATGCCCATTGTCTCAGAACAAGGGTGATGACTTTGTCCCAATTTGCACTTGGTTTGATGCCCAATATGCAGGAGAGAAATTGCAAACAAGCATTTTTTGCGAAACAAGAACATTTTCTTTTGTTTGGAACCCTAAAATATGAACAAGGCTCTTCATTTCTCTCACCTCACTTCAAGTGATCTTGCTTTTTGCAAACTGTGAAAATAAAATGGCTGTTTTCAGCTGCAAAACTGTTGTCAGATTCTCTTCAGCTTCTCAATTGGAAAGAAATGAAAAACTTTTTTGCTGGAAAAGGAGCGCAACAAAAGGGACAAGGACATTACAAAATAGAAATGAAGAAAATTTGGTTGTCAACAACAGAATACGACACAATAGTTTGTTTCTTGTGTTTTTCGAAGTGACGGATTTGAGGATTTGAATTGCAAAAATACCTGACAACATTGTTACAATAAAAAATGAATCATACAGATAATTTTTGCACACTGATAAATTTCTACATGTATTCTATGAGACAATTGTGTGAATTTACAAGTTATGAGTGCCAGAGAATTACGTACAAAGATTATTATACACATTTACATTTGGATACAATTATATACAAATTATATACTATTATATTTACAATTATATCATACAAATACAAATTGCGTACAAAGAACGAGAATAAAAAACTCCGTGAAGATCAACGCACATTTTTCTGGCTGACCAGAAGCTTAAGATACTGCACGAAAAGAAAAAAAATCTCGCAGGGTCTGGGGGCGTCAGCACCCCCCCCCCCTTCGATGCAAACATGTCCACGCGAATGTTTTTCACGCCGCAATCCACATTGCCACGTGTGTCATCTCCCTGGCAGTTTCATGAGAAAACTGCCCAAAAATAATGACATTTTTCTGCAGAAACTTGACAGGTTGTAGGAACAAAAGGTAGTCTGAAAAAGTTTGCTCCCACGTTTTTCGGCACGTGAAATGGGGCGGACGTGTGTTTATCCCATCACCAATGACGGGGCGTTACGCATCGAAACCTCTATCATTTGACAAGATTTGTGTGGCCCGCGCGAACTTTGCTCGTCTTTTCAACAAGACGAATTTCCGACAGGGATCCTCGGAAGGAAACGCGGAACGCACAGCCCACAGTACAGACACGGACACACCAGAAACGTCAACGGATTTGGAAACAAACTCAAAAATTACACATTCATCTCGAAGCCAAAACGGAATTTCTGAGTGCTACCTTTCCGGGGGAAACAGAATACCGTAACATCTCGTGTGTGAGACGCACTTTGTACGTATGAATCATTCCTCATTGATTTCATGAGGCCAGAAAAAATGCCAAATTTTGGGGTGCGTCTTGTACCATGGCGCGTCTTATACACGAGACGGAAGGGTAAATTTACTGGCGCGGTGGCCACTCCTCAGCGACGAGCCACTGGGGGAGAACCATCCCATGGTGAGGAAGCAACCGGGGCCCATCCTCCACGATGTGGGTCGGCATGGGCTCGTCCAGGCCCGGCGGGAAGACGTGTGACGACGCACGAACGCTTCCGTCCACGTCACTGCGGGCGTCGGACGACGGGGCGACCCAAGAGTGGGGGCCAGCGAATCTCGCATCCCAATCCTCCTGCTGATGTGGTTGCGGTTGCTGCGGCTGTTGTTGCTGCACCAGTTGCCCCCAGTGCAAGTACGAGCCGTACACTGACTGCTGCGGAAAGGGCACTGGTTGTTGCTGCTGCTGCTGCGGCTGGTGTTGTTGCCCCTGATGTGCTCGAAGCCACAGCGGCGTATGTTGCTGCAGCTGCTGTGAGTTCAGTTGCTGCTGTTGCTGCCTGGCGCAATGCGCTTGTATGATGCCGCTGTCGAATACCTGCTGTACCTCCCACAGTTCGTACCCCAGCAACAGCAACTCTCGCAGCTGCTGTTGTACGAGCTGCCGGTGCTCCGCCTCTCGCTGCCGCTGTTGTTGCCGCTGCTGTTGCCGCTGCCGCCGCTGTTCCAAGGTCTCCAAAGGCACGTCGGGCCACCAGGACGGCACCAAAGGCACGTCGGGCCACCAGGATGGCACCAAAGGCACGTCGGGCCACCAGGACGGCACCATAGGAATCTCCTCTTGCTGCTGCTGCTGTTGCCGTCGCTGTTGCTGCAAGCGCAGCTGCTGCTGTTCATAATACTGCTGCCGCTGTTCGGCGGTCTCCCCGGACCACAAGTACGGCATCACAGGACGCTCCTCTTGCTGCTGCTGCTGCTGCTGTTGTTGCGGCTCTTGTTGGTGTTGTTGTTGCCGCTGCTGCTGCCGCTGTTCTGCAGGAACCTCCGACCACCAGTGCCGCACCTCCGGACGCTCCTCTTGTTGTTGTTGTTGCTGTTCCTGTGTCGGTTGCTGCTGCTGCTGCTGTTCACACTGGCACTCCTCCTCTTGTTGTTGCTGCTGCTGTTGTTCCTGTGTCGGTTGCTGCTGCTGCTGCTGTTTACACTGTTCACACTGGCACTCCTCCTCTGGGTCCTCCTCGCGCTCCTCCTCTGGCTCCTCCTCACGAGTCTCCTGCTCCTCCAGCTCCAGCCTCAGCGCCTCGCGTTCTTCTCTCATTTCGCGCGACACGCTACGTCGTCGCTTGACGCTGTTGTCGTGGCGCCTCCTGACCCGACCATACTGCTGAAACAGCTTCTCGTGTTGTTTTCGGAGACGCTTCGGGAGCACTTCCGGTTGTTGCTGCTTCAGTTGTTTCAGGTGGAGGCGTTGTTTCCGTTGCTGCGCCGTCTTCGCGCGTTCCTCACGATGCCGTTGGATCTTCAGCTCACATAGTTGCTTCACCACGTCGTCCTCTGTTTCCGGTTCCGTGACGTCATCGTGCTCCACTTTCGGTTTCTTAGTGTCGTGTTCGTCCCCACCCCAAGGTCCGGTCCGCTTCGGCCGGGTCGCAGTTTTCGACTCGTTCTCGTCTCGTTGCGCCGTTTCGTCCTCGCTGGCCGTGTCGTCCCATCTCCGAGCCTTTTCGTCCTCGCTGGCCGTGTCATCCCATCTCCGAGCCGTTTCGTCCTCGCTGGCCGTTTTGTCCCATCTCCGAGCCGTTTCGTCCTCACTGGCCGTTTCGTCCTCGCTCGCCGTGTCGTCGCTGCTCGTCATCCCGGGTGTGTCCCAAGTCATGTCGTCCTCCTCGTCCGTCGTGCTCAGAACCCGCTCCGCCAAGAGGCGCCACCTGTCGTCCGCGCACCGCAGCTCCGCCTCCAGCGCCATCTGGTGGACAAAGTGGCCATCTTCGAGCAGACGCTTTGAGAGTTCTGCCAGGTGTTGCCGTTGCTGCGTGCTCGGCGGCAGCATCTCCGTGGCCGTGTCGCTGCGTTTTTCTCCGAACTGCACCGCGCGTCTCTCCGTCGCCTGGTCCCCGCGTCGCGTAGTGCTCGGGTCCCCTGCCCTCTCCCTCGACTGGCTCCCGGTTCGCACGGTGCTCGGGTCCCCTGGCCTCTCCTGCCCCTCCTGAGCGCACACGCGGGACGCAGCGAACAGAGCCGACGCCACCGTCCTCAGCAAACCCCGCGGGAACAGGGCGGGGAACCACGCTCCTCCAGATGCCGTCTTGTCTGAAAACAGACAAACAAGAATGCTTATCAGTGTTGGTATGCGCCGCGTTCTCTGACAAGAAAGACAAAACTCATTGTTGTCAGTGACATCAAGAAAACTGGCCCGAGAGTTGGCGAACAAGCAAATCTGTGTTCCTTACAGGACCACCACACCCTCCCACTCGGACAGCTGTGACGCGTACTCTGGTTCACACCCATTACGGATGACACGTACGGCGGCTTCAAGGACAAGGACATTGACCTTTACCGATGGAGGTTGGAATTGCCACAAATTTGGCGCCTCTGGCAAAATGAATGGCTGAACTGGTTTCTCTCGGCTCGGGGGGGGGGGAGCCAGAAGTGGGGCAGGGGGCACCTGTTACTTGTTCCTCTACCCCAACACTTTTCTCGCTTTTTCACCTTGACTTGAACCTCGGAAACAAAGGTCCACCACGGATCGTTTCAAAGTCCAAACGTCAAACGGTCACGCCACCTGGTGTCTCTAACGAGGGAGCTCAGGGGTGAATCCAGGATCTGATTCGTGGATTGAGGGTCATGACCCACTTTAGAGGACCACCTCAACTTTGCAGTCATCACAAAAAATTGCCGCATTGCAAAACGAAAACTGCCAGGGTTTTTTTCTGGGGGTGGGAGTACCATTGCGTGTCATCTGGATCTGCCCCTCATGACCTTCAAACTTGCTCAAAAGATCACGCGGAGGGTGATTGTCGCTGAGCGTGCGGTTGGGCGGCCATCTTGTTGCTGTGAGATTCCCTTCCCCTTGGGGAGGACTTCCCCCGACCCCTTGTAAAAGTTTCACCTCTCTCCCTCCAAGTGTGCGTGTGTGTGTGTGTGTGTGTGTGCTGGTTTCGCAAGCAAATCATTCCACGTGTACCTGTTTTACCTCTGAAGTTCGAGATCCAAACAACAGAAAGCCGTGTTGAAATGTAAACTTTTTCTCTCCCTACCCACCCAATTTTACAGTCAATTTTTGTTCTGATGCTGTGCGGACGCGGCCAATTGTGTCAGTTTCTTTTCAAACTTAGCGGGTATAAAACTTTCCAACATTCCCTCATCGCGAAAACAATCGTCAACACACAAATAATTCTCTTGCAATTTGCCAGTACATTTCACGCCATTTTTGATCCCAACAGAAACTAAAATCAGAAGAAAAGTTGCGTCTCTTACCTGCCATCGCTTCGGGTTCGGTTTCTCAGAGCAGCGTGTGTTGAGGTCGGGTGGTTTTGGATTCAAACGTGTTTCACTCAAAGCGAAGATTTGAAGCTTCAGAACCTGACGAAAATTACTGCTGAGCGAGTGATTTTGAATTTTATACTTTTGCAAACACTTTTTTTGCAAAAAAATTTGTAGAAAGCAAACGTTGTTGAAACTTGTTGAAAGAAGCGATGAAAATGTTGACCACACGTCTCGGAGTCTCGAGTCGATCTGGTTGGAGATTCCTTTGTCTCTTGCAGCTCGAGACGTGATTGGCTCATCGCGATCACGTGGTGCTCAGCGCGCGTGTGACGAAGTCCAGCAGCGCGTGACTGCCACAGGGCCCAATCAGATTTGCTGTCCAGCGGACCCAGGTGGGGGGGCTACCTCAGTTCGAAACGCGCGGTGGGGGAAAGAAAATGGGGGGGGGGGTCAAGGTGGGCAATTTTTTGCATCAAGAAAAAATATGCGTTGAATCTTCAGAGCAAACTAAGAAGGGCAAACAAACTTGTAGGGTCATGGGGTGGAGCCCTGAATCTGCTGGAATCACTCGATGGTCAACTGATTTTTTCTGCAACTCTCCAACCCATTTTTGCAATGTTTCCAGTCGTGAAACCCAAACGTATTCTGGCCTCAACGCTGCACTTGTGTTTCGGGGGGGGGGGGGAAACTGCAGAGTTTCTGTGCGGAACCGTTGCAGGCTGCCTCGACCGCGGTTTGTGTCAGCTTCAGTGGCCTGAGCCAAAAATATTTGCTCGTCAAAATTGGTGTCTGAAGAGAATCTGAAACTCGTGACGAGTGATTTGACCCTGATCCTAGATCCGCGGTACATCTGCTCCACCCCCTCGATCCTCCTTCGCTCATTCTGCGAATGCGTTTTATTTCTTTTCTCATTCCACCATGAGATTGTTTTTAATGAAACAGAGGAGTCGACACGCAGGTTCGCAGGAGCCGATGTCAACGCAGACATGGAGTGGGGTCGAACCGAGCCACACACCCTCCTCCGGCCACCCAGACTATTCTCAAAGTTTCTGTTGCGTCGCGGAGAACAACTCCATGATGAGCAGGAGCCGATGTGAGCACATCGTCCCTGGATCTGCACAACAAGAGAACTCTCCACGATCCGAAGAGGACGCGCAGTCGAAGAGAAAACGATGACCTTTCATTCTGATTGCGCACAGCAAACATTTTATTCGCACATCTGGACAAAATTTTCCACATTTGCACAAACGTTTCGACAGAAATTTCCACGTTACGCACAGGGCGCTCCTTGAACTCCTACTTATCTCTTCGCGAACTTCGTCCCATCGCGCCATCGAATTGACCTGCGTCCTCAGTTCGAGAGCAAACGGATTTGGGACGGTACAGAGGTTACAGAAGGTTTATCGCAAGAATCACAGTTCAGCAGGAAAAAAACAGCGCACACGTGCAGGTGCGTGGAAAGTTTTGTGCGCGGGGCACCGCAGTTCAGATGAAGTTCACTCGGTGATCTAGGTGACCTCCTGTCGGAAAGTGAGGCACAAATTCAAAGTTCACTCTTTCGGATCAGTTTGAACACAGCTGTCCCTACGTGCGCGGTTAGAATACAGAGGGCAGTATGCGCGCGGTGCGCGCGTAGAATGGACGTCATTTGCGCGCGTCAGTGTCTGACAATGGAGACGCGTTGCTGTCGTGGTCACTCTGAGTTTTGGCATGTCTCTGAGTTTGTGCTCCTGTGCGCTACCACAGGCTTGCGCCTGTTTTCGCTGGTGGTTTGCGCGCGAGATTTGCGCGTAGATTGCGCGTGAAGTACGCGCAGTGCTAGACGACGGAGACGCGATGCTCGTTGAGTCGCTCCATGCGTCGCTTGAGCCCCAGTTCTCGCAGCCTCTCGTTCTCCGCGCGAAGCCGCGAGATCTCGTCCTCAGCGTCCTGCGCGCTGCGCATGCTCCAGAGCGGGTCACGTGGTGGGGCCGCGACGCTGCTGCTGCTGTCGTTGTTGTAATAGTGGTTGTCGCTGAAGTAAACGCCCTGCTCAAGAAAGTTGTTGCAGTCAATACTGTTGCACTGGTTGCTGCCGCTTTGGTGACGGGTGTTGCTGTTGTTGCAGTTTCCATTGCTGCTGTAGTCACTTGGTGCAACCTCTTCACGCATGCGCTCCTGCACGGTGCGCTCCAGCGCCTCCTCGCGGCGCTGCAGGGCGCGACGCCGCCGCTCGAGGGCGCGTCTGCGGCGGCGCAGCTCGGCGTCGTCCCAGGCGTCGCCCACGTGGTTCCGGCACGTGACCTCGAGCGAGATGACGGCGGCGAGCAGCGCCTCCAGCTGCAGCAGCAGAGTCGGGCGCTTCTTCTCTGGGCGTGGGGCGTCGCGTGGCTTGGTGGCGACACCTGACGAACCCTGGTCAGTGGCGACATCTCGTGTTCCTCGCTGAGTGGCGACGCCTGACTTTCAGAGACGAGTGGCGACTCCTGACGTTCAGTTATCAGTGGGGACGCCTGGTGTTCAATCTCTCGCTGGAGGATGGCGCTCCCGTCGTCATGGTCACGTGACCTTCGCTTGGTGGAGAATTTTTGAAGCCGTCGCTGTAGCGACAACAGCCCTGCCATCAGCTCCTGCACTTCCGGCAGAAGGTCCGAGTCGACCTCTGGTGTCCGTGGCGTCGGGAGCTCGAACTCCTCCGCTGACGTCGCGTCTTCATTCTCCAGCGGTGTGGGATCCTGGAGATTCAATGAGTCGTTGCCTAGCAACCACTCTGGCGTTGTTGGCGTCAAGGGCACGTGTTCGTCTTGGTACGGATGGGTTGACATCGCCTCCTGCTTTTGTAGCGGCGTCGGATCCAGGGGCGGGTCACATGGCGTCGTAGCCACGTGTGGTTGATTTCGAAATGGACTCAGGCTATATGACGCTGACATCAGCTCCCGTCGCAGTTCTGGCGGCGTTACATTCAGGTGGAACCAGTCGGGCGTTTCTGGACTGTCTACCACGTGTTTTTCGTGCGGGGTTCCTGTGTTGCGAGGCGTTGTCAGCAGCTCCCGCTGCAGGGACTCCTCCAAGCGACGCATCCATTCAGGCGTTTCTGGACTGGCTGGTTCTTCGTGAGGTGGTGGTGCTTTGTCGCAAGGCGTTGACATCACCCACTCGTCTACACGACGCCTCCACTCAGGCGTTTCCTTCAGGTGATCTTCACGCGATGTTGTTCCCAGGCTGCCTGGGCTTGACATCAGCTCCTGCTGCACAACAGGCGTCACTGCGTCTGGAAGATCCAGGGACTTGTCTGAAGCAATCATCCACGCAGGCGTTTCGGGAGTGTCTGTCACGTGTTTCTCGTGCGGTGTTGCTGTGTTATGTGGAGTTGACATCAGCTCCTGTTTCATGGACTCGTCCAAATGACGCGCCCAGTCACGCAGTACTGGACTGGCTATCACACATTTCTGGTGCGACGTTCCAGTGTTGCGTGGCGTTGATATAAGGTCTTGCGGCAGTTCAGGCGTCATCGCGTCCGACATATCCAGGGCCTCGTCTAAACGACGCACCCATTCAGACATTTCTGGCGTTTTAATCCTGTCTTCTTCACGTGGTGGTGTTCTCAGGTTGGGTGGGGTTGACATCCTGCTCCATGGACTTTTCTGAGGCAATCATCCACGCTGGCGTTTCTGGAGCTTTCAGGGGTTCTTCGTGATGTGTTGCTGTTCCTCTGTTGCGATTTGCTACCCGCCACTCGTCTAGATCACGCATCCACGCTCGCGTTACTGGCGTTGATAACAGGTGATCTTCTTCCGGTGTGGATTCCAGACAGTATGTGGGGGATGCTGGGGTTGCCATCAGCTCCTGCTGCCACGGTGCGGAGAGAGGCGGGGTCAGGGACGTGGAACCGTTCAGCTGCTGCGGCGAGTCGTCATATTGTTGTTGCTGCTGCTGCCACATTGGGGGCGAGTGTTGTTGCGAGTTTTCCTCCTGCGGTTGTTGCTGCTGCTGTATCAATAGCGACAGGGGATGTGGTTGCTGGAGCTCCTCAACCCACGGATGTGGCGACGACAGGATGTGTTGTTGCCATTGCTGCAGTAGTTCTGCTGACGGTTGTTGCTGCGCTGGTTGTTGCGACAAGGCGGCGGCAGCAGCAGGACTCTGTTGCTGCTGCTCTGCCAACTCTTCCTCGTCTCGTTCGAAGATCACGTCGAACACCTCTGCGAGGAAGGTTCGAACCTCGGTTCGAGTCATCGGTCGCATCTCGTCGAACTGTGTTCGGGTCGTCGCCATCTCTGGCTCCAGGCGGCGCTGAACTCGAGCTGCGAGGAAACGGAACGTGAAGGATGGGCTCTGTGTGTGCGTGTGTGTTGACTGTGTGTGCGTGTGCGTTCGATTTGACCGGCGCTGAGAACGACACCAACACCTCAAACGCATTGTGAAGATCCGTCACGACAAAAGAAAAGGAAAATTCGCTCGTGCAGCAAGGAATGTTGGGATGAATTTTTCAGAGATTTTTCGAGCCCAGTCCCGGCTCCACCAGGGAGACAGTTGTGATTTTTGGCGTCGTGTTTTTGTGACACAGTCAATCCTGATTTATGTGACCCCGCTTACTTCGACAAACCGCATATTTCGACACTTTTTCAAACCCAGTTTGATCCCTATCCCATTCGTTACACTTTCATAATTCCCCAAACCTCATATTTTGACACATTCTTTTGTGTCGTACAAACCGGGATCGATATTGTCTTTCGCAAACCATAAAACCAAATTTCAACGCAAGAATTCAGCAGAGATCCGTCGACCATTTGCGTTGGTGGCCAACAAACATTTCTGACTTTTATCGGGAGAAATAAAATGAAAAATCACTCACATCTTGCACGTGGACCGTTCTGGACTCTTCTCAGACGCTGCGGTTCCGTGGTGGCGTCGCTCCTTTTCGGCTTCATCACAAATGCGAAACAAACACAGACAGAAAAACTCAAACTTCTTCCTCTGAGGTTGAGAAGAATGAATGCGGATAAAACTTGGACTGAAACTTTCTGGAGAAAACGACGAAGCGCGTGGTTGTCGACTGGGCACAAAACACGTCTTTCCTGTAGCACAGAGCGGAAGATTCTGACTGAGTTCTGAGCGTAGAGCATAGAGCGTAGAGCGGTGGGCGGGAGTGTGACGTCATCAGTGACGTCATCAACGCGCGGCGTTCACACCTCCTACGCAGCAACGCAGCCACTTCGCACCTTCACGTTAAATGCAGGTCATTAATTGGGTGACGTTTGAAGAAAACGTGGAGGTAGACCTGACGTGACGCGTTTATTGTATGAACGTCCAAATTGAGGGGTGTGGATTTTGTGGCTGGGTCCGGGGTCGGCTTCAAAAAAGGATAATTTGACGCAAAATTTGCACTTGTAATTTGAAATATAGACAGTGAAAATCTACTGGGGGGATTGCAATTCTTTTAGCCACCTTCCCCGCCCCACCAGACCCCGAAAATAATATCCGTCCCCTTTGCACCGCCAATACAGTGACATGTTTCGCAAACAGACGAATAGTGGGTCATCAGTCACGGACTGATGACAACAGTGTCTTTTGTGTGCGCTCCACACTCAGGTAGCGAACCGTTCAGTCCAAATCCTGTCCGACAACGTGGCCGCTGTGGCGCACCTCAACCACCTGGGAGGAAACAGTCCTTTGTTACAAACACTTTCTAGGACCATTTTTGCGTGGTGCGCGCAAAGGAAAATAACTCTTACTGCCAAGCATCTGTCTGGGGATCAAAATCAGAGAGCAGACTTCTTGTCAAGGGTTCTGTACAGACACGAGTGGCAGCTCAATCGAGGTCTCTTTTTGTACCTGGACCGGGTTTTCGGCCCCCATCAGGTGGATCGCTTCGCCAGCGAAATGACGGCACAGTTGGACAGGTACAACAGTCTGTACAAGGACCGATATTGCGAAGGCGTCAACGCGTTCTCACAGTCATGGAAGGACACCACAAATTGGTGGAATCCTCCGTTTGCATTGATTCCAAAAGTGCTTCAGAAAATACAGAGAGACCAGGCAATTGGAACTTTAATTGCACCGGTTTGGCCAGGCAGTCCCTGGTTTTCCAAACTCCTGTCATTGTCCACAAGACCCCCGCTTCGTTTACCACGGATCGCAAATCTGTGTGTACGCCGTGCAGGATGCCCCGAAGTACTCAAAAACCCGAGGTGGGCCCTTTGTGCATGGAGTCTCTCTGGACGGAGAAACTGATGGAAGTTGGGTGGTCTCAGGAAGCGGCTACAGCGGTTCAAGCTTCTTTGGCCAAATCCACATGGAGAACTTACAACAGAGTTTTGAACGATTTTATGCAGTTTGTGTATCAATCTGGCCATACTTTACATTCAGTGTCTGACGCGCTTATTGCGGATTTTTTATTGTCGTTTGTACGGGAATCCACAAGGCCGAAGTCACAACTTTCCCACTTTTCTGCTGCGTTGTCATGCCTGTCCAAGGTTTCAGGAATTTCTGTTGTTCTGTCCCAGGACTTACGCAAGCTTCTGGACGGGCTCATCAGGGAGCGGACGACGTGTCCTTTGAAGAGGTCAGCGGTCATGCCCATGGTTCCATTCATACAATTATTTGTGAAATGGAAGCCCAATTTTGGACTCAGCCTGGAGCGATTGCGCCTCAAGGCGGTCACACTCTTTGCTTTGGCTGCCATGCTGAGGCCTTCCGACGTTGCACCTGCTTCTGGGAAGAAATTCACCCGTGACAGTATCACCCACTTGGATACCGGAGCCCTCCAGATTTATCTACACCATATCAAGAACGATCGTGACAGAGATGGGTTCAGAATTGTTCTTCAGCCCTCCAAGAATCCACAACTGTGTCCTGTCGACGCATTGACAACCTACATGGCCAGGACAACCCTGCAAGCCGGCGGCCCCACAGGACCAGTTTCGTGACCCTGGTTCCCCCTTTTCGCCCTTTGTGTTCTGCATCAGTTGCTGGCATCCTCAACTGGGCCATTTCCTTGGCAGGACTGGATCCGACCAAATATTCTGCAAAGAATTTTAGACCCACCGGAGCAACCTGGGCCATTCAGGAAGGCATGAACTCGGAACAAGTTAGACAACTGGGCAGATGGAAGGACCCCACGACATTTTATAAACATTATGTGCATGCAAATCCCGACTCCCAAATGACAGATGCCATTCTTTTGGAGTCGCCACAACCTCTGGAAACAAGCATTTTATGAATAAGTTTGCGTGTAACAGTCCTTTGTAGAATGACATGTTTCGCAAACAGATGAATAGTGGGTCATCAGTCACGGACTGATGACAACAGTGTCTTTTGTGTGCGCTCAGAATCGAACTTACATGGCCAGCCAAATTTGGGACCGGAGAACAGAACCAATTGTGGCTGGAATCGAGGAGAAACTGATCGGGAAAGAATGGTTTCGGGATGATATTGTGACTTGTAAAAGGAGTGTACTGAGAGAAATAAAGCATTTTATGAATAAGTTTGCGTGTAACAGTCCTTCGTAGAAACAATGTTTTTTTCACAACACTGAATTTGATGTGAACCCCCAACATCAAGTTGTGACGGGTCCGGCCCGCAATGAGCACGGTGCACGTGATGATACATTTTGCAGAAAGGGGGAAACCAAAAGCCTTTTTTCTGCTGGTTCAGAGGCTGCGGAGATTCAGGGAGAGCAGAATTACTTGGACCAATCACTGTGGCCTCCGATTCGCTGTTTCTTTCTCCTAACTTTTTCAGTGTTTGGTGGCAAAGCTGTTCGCGTGTTCTTTGTTTGATTTGCAAAGTTTTGATCGCCCCCCTGGTGTCGCCCCCTCTTCACTGACTGTGAAACCCGCCACGGCGCTGCTGTTGTTAGACACAAAGCAAAACCTGATTTTGTGAACAACGGTTCTTTTATTTTCTTGAACAACAAAATTCTGAATAACTGTTCGCTACAAACTTGCTGTACACAGGCACACACACACACGTACACACGCACACACACAACAAACACATCAAAAACACATCAGCACGACACGGTGGGGAGACAACGACTTCTGCCAGGGAGGGGCCCGCCCTCCGCCCCCCAATACCCCCCACCCCCACCCAAAACTCCATCTCACCAGGGACAGGGTTGCAATTCGAGATCCGCCCGCGGATGAGAAAGAGAACATCATGTAGAAATAGAAATTTGTGTAAAAATTGACATTTTCAATTGCGGTATCTTCACTCTTGTACACACGCACACCACACACACACACGCACACACACACACACACACACGCCACAAAGAAACACAAGAACAAACGAAAACACGTCAAAACAATGGACATTTTCCTTCCTGTCACTCAAAGTTGTAGAAAACGGAAACACACCCCCCCCCTACTCCGACAGGACTGCGCCCCTGGAACAGACCCTGGATCCCTTTCCGAGCTCGGCCTTCCGACTGATTCTCTCGACAGCTGATCCAGAGGCAAGTCCTGCTCCCTCTCATCCAGCAGCCCAGGTGCAAATATCTCCCCCTTTGCTCCAAATGTCTGGAAGATTGTAGAGCCCCCGAACCTGACCAGTTTGAGTAAGTTGCGTGGCAACCAGAGATAAGGAATACTCCACCAGAGGGCCGGGCACCACGTGACACTGCAGGTCACGTTGCTTCACGCCGGACGCGGCACGTGTTACGTCGCTGCTCACGTCAATTGACGCATCGTCGTCGCCTGAGACGCAGCGTCCGTTGACTTGAGCAGCGACGTATCACGTGACTTGCCCGGGTTGAAGCTGCCTTGCCTGTTGGGGTGGGGGGACGGGTTCTGACACCCGCACCCTTTGAACCCCAACTTTTGCACCAAAGATGTCACGCCACTGTCGAACTTTTGCACCAGAAGCGCGTCGTTTATTACTTTTTTCAAACTTGCCTGAGTTGTCCAGCCCAACCAGTCCCCACCGCCAAGAACGCCACCTGGTGTTCCAGACCCTGGATTCTCCATCGCCACCCTGCCACCGCCCTGTGACCTTGCCTCCGCCCTCACTGCCTCTCCACTGTCCAGCGCCGCCCCCAGCCTGTCCACTGCCTGTCACCTTGTCCCGCCCTGCCTCGCCACTCTGACCCTGCCGCCTCATTGTGACCTTCTATCCACCCTCACTGCCTCTCCACTGCCCTGCGCCGCCCCCAGCCTGTCCACTGCCTTTCACCTGGTCCCGCCCCTGCCTCGCCACTCTGACCCTGCCGCCTCATAGTGACCTTCGATCCACCCTCACTGCCTCTCAACTGCCTCTGGATCTGCCCCTGGCTCCAGCCGACCCTGCCGCCCCCTCGCGGTGCGGTGCCTTGTGACCCTGGGTCCGCCCCTGACTTTTCTCTCCACTGCTTTGTCACCCTGCCTCCGCCCCCAGCCTCTCCACTGTGACTCTCTCACTCTCTCTCTCTCCTCTGCCCTGCGACCTCCGATCCGCCCTCGCTGCCTTTCCACTACGCTACGTCCCTGCCTTCACCCCAGTGACCCTGCCGCCCCCTTGCGGTGCGGTGCCTTGTGACCTTGGATCCGCCCCTGACTTTCTCTGCACTGTGACCCTGCCGCCCCCCGTACGCTGGCTGTGCTGCAAACATCACAAACATCAACAAACATCACACAGACAGACCTCATTCTGACTGACCGAACACACGGGACACAAAAGCCTGACGACCACAAGAGATACAGACAAAGCCTCAAGCGAACTCACACACGAGAGTGAGGGGTGATCACCATGGTTTTCCGGCGCTCTCAGTATGTTCGCTTCCGGTGACGTCACGACAGTTGAGATGTCACGTGTTCAGCAGTTTTCACATTGATGACGCGCGGTCGCGTTTTTGACACCAGCATCAAAATTTAACATTGAAAATCGGTGGTATTTTTGACGTTAACCCAGAAAACGACCGCGCGTCACGCAATGTGAAAAACCCTGTTGTCGTCATGCTGAGAGCGAATGGAAAACCAAATCTTGACGACCCTTCGTACATGACCCTCGCACACTCCAACAGATCCCGCTGACATGGCACACTGAAGCCGTGTTCACTCTTGATATTGTGTACATTTTGTGCATCATTCGAACATTTTGTACATCCAAAGAAAGTGGTTGAGAAACTCGCTTTTTCCGCGACTCCCAAAAATGACGGCAAATTTATGCGAATTTTCACGAGAACATTACTGCGAATCTGAGAGCAACTTCGACTCCGTGGTTCCTCAACAGCAACTTTTTCACGCCTTATCTTGGTTTCTTGGTGAGCAGCTCGGTCTCAGCTGTGACGCTGAGCCAGACGCGTCGCCGCCATGTTGGATGTTGACGGCGCTCGCGCGGCGGATGTTGTACGTGACGCGCTGGTCGTTGACAGTAGAGGGAGCCATCTGCGACTGCATCACACGCCACATCTCCTCCAATCTCCTGTTCACCTCTTCCTTAAACTCTTCCACTTCTTCCTTCACCTCCCGTTGCTCTTCTTTGAGCTCTCCCACCTCTCCTTTCACCTCTCCCATTTCTTCCTTGATCTCGCCTACTTCCTCTTCGAGATCACCAACTTTTTCTGTGACGTCTTCGTTGAGGTTCTCGACCTGCGTCTTGAGCTCTTCTACTTCCGCTTTGACTTCCCTCACCTCTCCCTTGACCTCACCAACCTCTTCCTTCGTCTCTCTGCTATCTCCCTCGAGTTCCTTGAGCTGAGCTTTGCGCACTTCGTTCTCGAGGTGATGTTTGTACCCGACCATCTTCATCGTCTCCCACTCCCTCTGATGCAAGCGAAACTCCCCTTGTTGCTGCATTTGCTGCTGCTGCTCTTGTTGTGGCTGTTGTTGTTGTTGATGCACCTGCGGTTGTTGCTGCTGTGGATGTTGTTGTTGTTGTTGCTGCTGCTGCTGCTGCTCCTGTTGTTGCTGCGGATGTTGCTGCTGCTGAGCCATATGAGTCTGGTCCTGCTCGACCTTGCACCTCTTCGTCGGCTCATCCTCGAGTTCCTTGAAAATCCGTTTGCGCTGTTGCTGCTGTTGCTGTTGCTCAGTTGACACGTGTTTGGTCTGTTGGCACGTTGACATCGGCCCCTGCTGTGACATCGGCTCCTGCCGCTGCAGGTACGGCTGGGAGGTGGCGTGGCGCAGGGTCGGTCCCTCGCTTCGTGCGGCGGCGTCTCTCCGATGCGCGTCGCATCGCGGCGACACCGGGTGTTCCGAGTCACAGCGTCGCCTTGGCGACCGCATCGGCGATGACGGAACCGGAAGTGACGGCCACGTGGATTTGGACACGTGCGTGGCAACCGGAAGGAGTGTTTTAATGGGGACGGTCTCTTGTCGTGGGTCGTGAGTTATTTGTGATGTTGACATCGGCTCCTGCTCCTCTGAGAGCTGACACGAGAGCGCGGGGTCTGGGAACGCTTCCGGGGCGGCTGGTTGCTGTGGAGACGGGCGCGGAGGTTGCTGCTGCCGAAGTCGCATCTTTTGCGTGCGATGCACTGTGTTCAAGTCCTGTCTCGACTTGAGGCACTTCTGCTTCTGTGACGTGTGTTCTTGCTGCCGTCCAGGTTTCTTTCCCCTGACCTGCTGCTGCGACCGCAACACACGTTGTCGCGGCTTCTGTATGCGCTGCTGTTTCCGCTGTGCTTGTTGTTGCTTCTGCTTCTGGGTCCGTTGCCCCACACCTGGACCGACTGGGCCCTCAGGTCGGGACCTACTCCCCTCTCCTTTCTCTGTTCTCTCACACAGCAGAACACAGGCAGTGTCATCCACATCATGTCTCTCGGAGTCTTCTGTCTGAGGGGCTGCACACCTTGACGGGGTCTGCTCCCCTGGTCTGAGTTCATCTGGATCTGCACTGTCACGTGGAACATGATCCTCTGCTGCTTCGTCCCCCTCCCTCTGACCCTCTGGTGCTAAATTCCCCTGTGGTTCTGGTAGCTCTTCCCCTGTCTCTGTCTCTGGGTCTGGGCCCACTGACAGTGAAGGCTGTTCTGTCAGCTCCCCTCTCTTCACATCTAATGTCTCAGGCTGTTCTCTCTCCTCCTCCTCCCTCTCTGGGTCATGACCCCCACACGGTGTCTCCGCCTCAACTTCAGATCTCTCCTCCAGTCTCAGCTCTGAGAACCCATCTTCTGGGTCATTTGTGTATCTCCCCTGCTCTGCGAGACTTGATGACCAAGAGGACTGAGGCAGCCGGGGCATCTCATGGTCCTCAGGTCCAGGTCTCTCCCAGTCTAACCTCCCTGGAGCTGGACGGGTGCAGCACAATTCTGACCCCAAACTTGAAGTGGGACACTGGTCCTTTTGGCCTTCATCTTGAGTTGTCTCTTTTGTCTCTGGAGCACGTGTGCTGCCCTCTGGTGGCTGTTCTGCAGTGCTCCCCTCTGAGGTCATACTGCCCTCTTGAGGAGGTCTCCATTTCGGAGCTGGGCTTCTCCCTAGTGGATAAATCTCCTCAGTCATTGTGCTGTTCTCTGGAGGAGTTCTCTCTTCCACAGATACACTACCCTCTGGTGGTTCCTCTGCAGTGATGCGATCTGATGTGTGGTTCTGTTTTGAAGTCGTGCTTCCCTCTGGCGGCTGCTCCTTGTAGGAAAGAGCGTCGTCTGGAGCAGGCGTCATGGTGGCAGGGCAGGTGGCGTGCGGAGGCAGCTGGGTGGGCGTGAGTGCGAGCGGTGGCGAAGGGCGGCAGTGGGCGGTGGCTGGGCGGCGGCAGGGTCTGATGAAAAGAGCAAACACAAATCTCCTGATGAAGAAGAATGTAAATTGTTGCATCACGTTACGTTCGACACAGCAGCAACGAACACACGGGTCCTCGTGACTCGAAACAACCGGAAGTTCCGCAAAGCTGCCCATTATAAATATTTGACACAACAGCCAACGTTCACAAAATTTTGAGGAAACAAGCCTCTGATCCAGACATCCAGTCACAGCCTTTCCATGTTTACAGACCGAAAACACTTTCCCCTTGGCGGATCCAGGACTGAAATTTGGTTCTGTGTCACCCTTGTGGCAAGATTTTGTCTCTTGCACCTCCTTAACTCAGAGGTGTAGATGCACACTGAGCATCGCAACCATGCAAACTGCGTTGCGAACGAGGGCGTGGCAGGGTTCACATCAGCTCCTGCCGTCAGCCATGTAGTCATGTGGTCTCCAACTCGAGAAGTTGGGCTGTTCATATCCAAATAAAGCGTCCAGTTCATGTTTTTGTTGAACAAAGTTGCCATGACACGAGGTCACTAGGTCACCGGAAGTGAACTTTTTTCTGACCGGAAGTGACCTTTTGTCTTTGTCCGTTTGAGCGGAAGTGACCTCGCGTGACCTCTTTGTCATTTTGCTTCACTGACTTCACGTCGCACGTGTTTCCGTGTTTTGCGATTTTTCATAGAAATACCACTTCCGGCTCAGTTTATCCTATCAAACGTCTGTTTGTTTGTTAACGTGGCACCAGAGGGACACAGCGGGGTCCCGAACGGCAAGGGTCGCCTCCCCAAGGAGAGCAACGCCAGGCTGCAGTCAGCCGACATCGCGTCATCGCTACGACGGCCCGACGACACAGACGTCAGGCGACGCGAGCCGCGACCGTCCAGCAAGCGACGGCGCTCGTGCTCGTCTCAGGCGAAACGACGGCTGCAACGATGTCGCGCGAACAGTAACCGTGACCCACGAATCCCCATGTGAAGGACACGTAGCTGAACATACGTTTCGTTCCGAACGTGGTCCTCAACGTCGTTTCAGGACACGCGAGAGATCCAGTACTGACTGTCTTGCGAAACATGACAGAAGTATCAACATGTTTCTCATTCGAGAGAAAATTGTAAATAAACATGACAGAAGTATCAACAAAAATTGTTAATATTTCAAAGTGTCGATCAGTGTGCTCTTGAACGAAATGAAGGCTTTGTCAACGTTTCGCTGAAGGCGTCTTTTTCCCAAAAGGGATCAAAACACGTGTTCTGGTGTCCAAGGATCGACACTGCATCGCTGACCGCAGGAGCTGATGCGAACTGTGCCATTGTGCCTGGCTTCAGATTGATTTTTCGTGTTCGTCTGCCTGCTGCATATTTCTATCGATCGCTGTGCTGCGGCAAATCGAACAGTCCCCCGCAGACATAGGCCGCAGTCCTCCCGTGAGCTGCGTTCGATTTTCCGCACCGCACACCATCGTGCGCGCACATGCGCAAAACGAACACGACGCATGCGCCAAACGACCCTGACCCCAATTTGACGCGAAACTGACCTTTTGACGTCACTGGAGAGTTTTCCCGAGGTTTCCGGTGCTGTGTCGAGAGAGTGGCGATCTCTGCACCGGACACAACAGCCCATTTTGTTTCATTTCAATGTTTTCACGACAATAGGACACGCTTGTTTACGCATGGTGATATTGGTTATCACGTCACGCGCGATCACGACAATTGTAATCGAAGCGTTAACGCCTTCAGGGGTGTGAACGGGTGATTTTCTCACTGAGCAAATCGACCCCAGGAGGCGCACCAAACAGAGGCGACCTCCAGCGGACCCCGGGGGAGGCACAAACCCAACAGGGTCGGGGTTATCACGTGCACATATTTTCATGGGCGGTCGTTGGGCCCCATCCCGCGCCGCCCATCTCCACCCAGGGTCGCCCTGCCCCAGCCGACCCTGTCCGATTTTGCGTTGCAAATTCCGATTCGCTGCTTGCGAAAAATTTGTCACTGCCGTTCTGCGAAATGCCACCAACACTTCTGACACCAAAAGCATGACCTCCCTTTCCCATCGATCTCAAACTTACCGCCCCCTAAATTGTTCCGTGGGGTGACTGCCCCCCTTTGTTTTCTGGTTCAAGCTCATCTGTCCACTTGTTGACTTGTTGGACAAACTGAGGACCCAACACAAGTCAGTGTTGATGCCCATCTCCCTCGTGGGATTTTATGTGAACATATGCAGGAGCACGACAGGAAGCAGGAGCCGATGTGAACACCTGCAAGAGCTGATGTGAACACCTGCAGGAGCCGATGTGAACACCTGCAGGAGCCGATGTGAACACCTGCAAGAGCTGATGTGAACACCTGCAGGAGCCGATGTGAACACCTGCAGGAGCCGATGTGAACACCTGAAGGGACTGATGTCAACCAGACCCAGCCCTTCCCGCACTTCACACGCAGTGCTCCTCTGTGCGCGGAAAATACAGCAGAGCACACGCGTTGCGCACACGCACAAACACATCCACAAGGAGTTTCAAAAGTTTGCCGAAATATTGGTACTGGGAGGACCGGGCAGGGCAGGGCAGGGCAGGGCAGGGCAGGGCAGGGCAGGGCAGGGCAGGGCAGGGCAGGGCAGGGCAGGGCAGGGCAGGGCAGGGCAGGGCAGGGCAGGGCAG
>JAAUXT010060933.1_pt1 | contig 21782 bp, 20 predicted proteins | sample 7278171 | NCBI WGS metagenome assembly JAAUXT01 (sample SAMN14350112, study PRJNA611818) | marine sediment metagenome | isolation source: surface marine sediment (1.8m) | place: French Polynesia: Moorea | collected 2018-08 | reverse complement strand
AAGCCAGTCTGTTTCTGATACACCATGGTTAAGGTACAATGGTCGCTAATACATCAAAAAAAGCGATTTCTTGTCTGGGCCCTTTTGAACCGGGTATCCGCGGACTTGCTTATATCCTGCACAAATGATGTCCACTTGATGCACCAGAGTCTCCTCATCAGATTGGGCTCAAAAAATCCCAACTGTCACCATGTCTCACGAAGATGAGCTTGGATTTAAAGGAAGAATGATGTCGTACGTTTGAACGTTTATTCCAAAGCTAAGAGAGTGCATTATGGAACAGAACGCAACTGAACAGGAACGTGAAGCTGACATGAATGTGAACTCAAATGAAAACCTGAGGCGGGCGTGGGCGTGAGTGTGAACAACTTGGTGCGAAAACACTCACCTGCCTGTCTACAGGTGCACACTCACAGACAGACAGGCACAACACACACACACACACACACACACACACACACACGCCAATCGAACACCCCACAGACACAAAGCCTTGCAATTCTGACTGATTTAGTGACTGACAGTACGACTGACTGACCAACCAGCTTTCTGACGGAAGGACAGGTCGATGGACCCACCTACCCACTCACTCGTCTGCTGATCAACCGACCGACCGACCTGAACTTGTCAGCGTCGTAGATGAGGCAGCGGCCCTGTCCCCCGCAGCGCGTGTCCCGCACCAAACACGTGTTGTCGATCGCCCAGCCGAACAGCATCGGAGCCGGGAACCCTGCAACAGAGCACCCGCTTCAGACGACAGACCTTCAGATTTTGGGGTGTGTCCTCTGGTGAATCAGGAGGCACCCACACGATGCAACGGGCGACTTGTGTGGGACATTCATGAGTGCTCGAGCAAGAATACGAAAGATTTGGTTTTGTTCGTGACAGTTCTTCTTCTGAAGAAAACATCTGTACGGGTATAAGATTTTGGGAGTGTCCAAGACTCTGTTATTTATCTGCATGTGCTGGAACAGAAAGGTCATTTTGGGGATCTGCAGAAGTTCTGCGTGTCGCAAACGCAGCACTACGAGGTGGGGCGGTTGAAAATTGAAATTCAAAGTGTCTGTTCACCAATGATCTGCGGTATGCTTGAGGAGATGCCCACAGCGATCGCCTTGTCCCTGTACTCCACAGACCTGCAACAAGATTGGTGGTGTATCAGCTTCAATTTGTCTGCCATCCTTGATCTGGTTGAGTTTTTGCTTTTCCCTTTCCCTTTTGCACCACTTGCAGTCGTTGCAGTATATGTCCAAAAGAGGTTCAAAAGCTGAGAACAGCTGACATTTGGAAAGGTGAGTGCAAGGTTGACCTGATGTCAATGGACCGAACATCTTGAAAATTGTGGGTCCTGAACTCAAGCACATATCACTTTGTCACAGCCTGTTCTGCCTCCATCACCAACTTTGGTCACCGCACCAACATCAGACACTGGACTGAATTCAGTGGTGGTTGGTTGGACCTCCCAACTGAGAGTCAGTGAACATTGAGAGGAAGTACCTGAGTTGACTCATGAAGACCGGGATGATGTACATGCCGTTCGCCATGGAGGACAGAAAGATGAAGATGGCGTAGGGGATGAACGTCTTGCATCCTTCATCACAGAATCCGGTACTGACCACCTCATCGTCCTCTGTCCCCACCGCACACGAGCAGCCCTCCAGCTTGCCCTGGAAACCGAAGCCAGCGCGGTTCGTTGATACTGAGCCAGCACTTGGCAGCGGTGTACCTGCGAGGGCAGGTGAACGACACAAGCAGGTCCTTGCTTTGGAAAATTGCTGGGGGCACGGAAAAAGGAAAAAAGTTTGTGCCTGCAGCCATGGGATGTTTTGTGGCACTCTGAGGAAAGGCGCGGGTGCCTGGTTCGGTTGGTGCTCGTGAAGGTCATCAATACGCCTTTTTCAACGAAGCCCATGCAGTGAGTTGTACTTGACGCGACGCACGAGAATTCGAACAGTTTGGTGCACTCACATTCTCCAGAGACCTGGGGCAGCCAGCGAAGCAGGGGTTGAAGTAGTTGTGCATGTCGGGGCCGCAGACCGGCTCGTACACCTCGCTATCGCAAGTGCAGTTTCCGTTGCACTGGAGAGCCACGTCGAACCTGCGGGAAAGCAACATTTCGTGCAACACCTCCATGGTCCTTTCGCCAGAGATGGAGAAATTCCAGGGAAGAAGGGAGAGACCAGAGAAGGAAATGACGAAGTCCAAAATTGCCTGCGTCAACCATTTGCTGCATGGAGTCAAATTTTGACGCTGCGTGATCAATGCTTTGTATCTTGGCATTTCATTCGAAATGTCTTTTCACAGCAAAAGAGACCCAGCAAGAATTCAAGACCTTCACCTGAAACAAGAATTGCCAGATTTGGCCTCACACACTCAGGACATTTATTCTCTGCAGAGAGGAGAACTGCGTCATCCGTACTCAATTTTGATTTGCGTGTAGATACTCACTCTGATGCCGTCACGACGCCGGCGAACTTCTGCTTGGGGCACGCCAGCAGCATGAGCACGGCGTAGAAGCCGACGGTGACGGCGCAGAGGATGACGACGAGGCGCATGGCGCCGCGCGGCGTCCGGCACCACCGCACGAGGAACGTGCCGCCGATGATGGGACCCACCGCCCACCCGACCGACCCGATCACTCCTGCCGTCAATGTGCCAAGTCCATCAGTTGTCAAGAGCAGCATTGAGTTTTGCTCTTATCACCAACGATGATCCCTCGCAGGTTGCAGGTGAAGTCACCTGTACCTTGATTCAAGCTGGTACATGTACAGTACTGACCTGCCACCAGACTGGCGACGGCGGGCGTCTGGATGTAGTACGTCTGGATGTACTTGGGGATGAAGGTGAAGAAGCCAACGAGGTAGAAGTTGAAGGTCATGCCGGCGATGAGGCAGAGGTAGAGAGGGTTCCGGGCCAGGCGGCCCACCGCCTTCGGCAGATCTGGGTGGACAAGGGTGGGTTCATCACTCTTGGGCGGCTCGACTCCCATCGGAAAGAGCGTGAATCTTGAATTGAATTGCACGTGGGGCAGAAGGCTGTGCCACCTCGTACACTTGGCCCGCTTGAGCCTTTTCAGGTCCACTGGATGTGCGAAGTTCTGACGTTGTTCGTTTCACGTGAGACTTGAAGTCATCAAGCGTCAGACTCCGGGTCGGATCCTCACCCGAAGAATGGGTACACTGAGATCAGCTGACTCACACATGAGGCTCGTCAGAAAAACCACAGCCCTCACCCTTTGCCATAGACTTGAGGCTGTCGGAGTCCTTCTGGTGCTTCACTTCACCAGGCATCTTGCCCGGGAAGAGGACGACAGGCACCGTCCACAGCAGCATCGCGCAGCCGATGATGACGAACCCGATCCACCAGGCCCCGATCCAGCGCGGGTCCTTCTGACTCAGGTCCACGTCTGGAAAGGAGAGAGAGAGAGAGAGAGAGAGAGAGAGAGAGAGAGAGAGAGAGAGAGAGAGAGAGAGAGAGGTGGGGGTGAGGGGTAGTGATAGTGGGGAAGGTGAAGGCCACCGGGCACTCACACACGGGGAGTTCTTCCTGAGGTTCACATCTGGTGACGACGGACATAAGGAGGCGGGAATCTTTTTTGTTCGAAGTGGTGGCTCCTTCTGTCCAGACCTTCTACTCAGGTGCACACCCCGCATTTGCACCGACTCAAAAATCTGCTCACTAAGACACAGGAATACAGGAGGATCCCACAGTTCCTGGGAAAATCTCTCACCTTCTCAGCTTGGCACCCACCCACCAACAAACATTGCCCACCTGTCAGGTCGACGTAGACGGACGAGGCCCAGGCCCCGAGCGCGTATCCGATGAACGGGGCGAGAGAACGCGTCGCGAACATCCACCCTGCATGCAGAAGTTATTGTCAATGCACGAACGCAGCAGCGTCGTAAGTCCACAGTTTGGTCTCCCAACCGCAATCCAAGAGGCTCTTAAAGCTTTGGGTTCGTTCCTGAACCTTGGTGTGACTCAAACACTTCACTGAGTTTTCAAATACGGCAGGCTCCGCCCTCGTACCACCCTTATTACCCTTCCGATATTCTCCTGTCTTGAGGTACAGTTCGGTACCACTTGGTTCTGCTTACCGAAGTACTTGGGTGAATTGCTGCCCATGTTGTCGTCGACGTACGTGATGCCGAGAGAAATGGCGGGAGTGTTGGAGACGCCCTGGAGGAACTCGGAGGCGATGAAGAACCCGAGCGCGCCCGCGTTGTACGTTCCGAGCAGATTCTCCGCTCCAGGCTGGTCACAGACGTCCGTTGCGTTATCTTGACCCTCCTCACAGAACTGGGTCAATCCCTTCGAGGTCGAGGTTTCTGTCGAGTTTGCGTCCGGTGGCAGCGCCGCATTCAACGGGTCCCCGCTCCCGTAGACGAAATGCGGGAACCCGAACAGCGCCGTCGCAAACGCGGACAACACGCATGTGCACGCGAATAGCCTCGGTTTGTTCACAAACCTGCAGAAGTGGCTCACGAACACAATAGATGCGACGTACCCAAGGTTGTCCACGTTCTTCACAAAACCCATAATGGAGCTCGGGAGTCCAAAGCGATTTTCTATTGACGTGATGACGGCGTTGTAATACGCGAAGACGACGCCATTGAGCAGGGACATGACGGCGAGAACCAGGGTCAGGAGACGCATGTCTGCGAATCGCTGTAGGAACGCCGGACGCCATGGGCCGACACCGCACTGATACTCGGACGACGCCGATTCCTTTGGGTCGCCAGGGGGCACTTCCAGCTCCACGGCGTCGGCGTCCTTGTTGAACGCCGCTTTCTCGCCGCCAGCGGAACTAAATTCCGTGTTTTCATTCGTGTCCGTGTACGTGTCTGGGTTGGTTTTTGCTCCCTCCATTTTGCTTTCGAAGTTTTGAAAATGTTTTGCTCAGTTTGAGTCGTGTTCTTCAGCGTTTTGTCGCTGTCTCACTGATTCCGCGTGTTCCTTCTCTCCGCACCTGAAAGCCCCTCTGGAGAAAAAGATTCGAGTGAAGGTCTGTTTCACACCAGGTGCATCATTTGTCACAAACCTGCCTGCGCTGCATCAATTGCAACAGGGATGCAAGGAATTAACGCGACCACCACTGAACTGTGTTTGCTTGCTTGTGAAATTCAATCCCATTGCCCTTGCGTGAAAAAGGAGACATGTCCAATAAACTTTGGAACTGACACGAAGTGTTGCGGCCCTGTTCAAGTTCGTCGGCACCGCATCGGCATTTGCGACACCCTGTGCAGGGGTGTGAAACAGACCTGACATGTAGCTTCTGTACAAAACAACAGTCTGGCCGAACGTGTTTTGTCCGTGCACGGTGCCCTGTGTCGGTGGAACGTGTGTGCGTGGCCAAAGTGCGACCGTGCTTGTCCCAAGACAGGCCCAAACACGGAAACAGCCACCACGCCCAACCCCGACCGCTCGCGGTAATCGGATAACCAGCTCCATACCTGTTGATGTGCACAGAAACTCCAGTGGACCAGGACGCCGGGGGCCCAAGCCCACTTTTTGTCACCGCACAGCACAAAAATACGCTCGTAGTTGCAGCTAAAGTTGAAGTTTGGGCCTCCACTATCTGATCAGACCCGGGTTTGTCCGCTGCCCTGACACTGAACTCGCTGGAGGTTGCTGGATTGCTGTTCCCTTTATCCAGATTACAAAACATCCCATTCAGAATGTGTACCCCTGGGGTTCACCCATGCAAGAGATGAAAACAACCAACTGCGAAACTCTGCAACTTACGCCAAATTTTGTCACTTGCCACAGCTGAAAGGTGAAAAGAACGAAAGCTGTTCCAATCCTCATGAGAAGAACAAGAAGTTATGATTCTTACATTGAAGTGTGAAGAATGTGCGTCCCTTGCACGTTCTTTTCACGTTGTTTGCTCGGATGACAGCACTTGTCGGTTCTCCAGGTTCAGTCAATGGTCGCACTATCTCTCGAGTGTTGACACAAAACAGTGAACACCAGACAGGGTTCCCACACCAGGTTCACACTGCGCACAGCAGGCGTTACGTCTCCGTCGTGGTCAATGCGCGATGCGTCGTCGGTGAGTTGTACAGACCAGTGCCTGTCGTCCACTGCAAAACACATGTCAGGTCGCTTGGCGCTGGGTGTACCACGAAGTGCGCCTCTGGCCAAGTTCCAAGCGACGACGCGATGCCCTGTCGGCAGTTTCAGCCGTGATTGTCCAAACAGCTGATGCTGTTGCCCGTAACACGCAGTTGTCACCACCCACCATCCAGCTGATTCCAGTCAACCATTCTCTTAATTGTCGTGAGCAATGAACCTGTCAGCACAACCACACCTCAAGCCACTGCCTGAACTTGACCTGTCCAGGGCCGAAGCGCATGACGTACGCACCATGAACTCGGCCTGATCCCCCGTACAGGTCCTGGACATTCAGTTCCGTCGCTACTGTACAAGAGATAAGGTGAGGGTGAGCACGGCAGAGTCCAACCCGTGGAGAGAGCTCTGAGGGAGATGTGGCATGCCCGAAATGTTGGATTGCGTGTTATTTCTCAGGGCCCCATTCTACAACTTCGGGCTTCTGCGCGTGTGTTTATTGAAAGCATCTCTCAGGAGGGAACTTGACCAAGGCAGTTCGGATCCTTGGTCTTGATTGTCTCCCAATTGAACCTGTGAAGAAGTGTGGTCTTCTGCACAAATTACAAACTACAAACATTTTGGGGGCTATACGAGTACGTTTTGGCGTTTCCTTGGGTCCCGCAGGCAACCCGCAGATTCACGAGTGCACATGTGTTCAAAACTCTTGCGCAACGAAGTTGTTGTGCCATTTGGTTCCATCAAGCTGGGTAGTGGATAGGGTTCTCACACTGTACAAAAATGGTTCCTGTGAAATCACACAATGGCTTTTTGAGACCTTTGGTTGAGAACAAAGTTGTGTGATCAAACATGCACCCTTTTTGCAAGGTGAGAACTACCACTACGCGAGCGTAAACGACTGCATGGTTTTGTGATCGCAAAGTTGTCGATTTTCTTTTTCTCAGAGGTCCTTGATTTGCCCGTGACACCGACTGAAATTTAGTTTCCTTGCTTCAGATAAGTTGGTACTTTCCACGGTTTCGGCCCGACCACCATGGGAGAAGGTAACGCGGAACAGCCATCTTTTCAACTCAAGTCTCTCCACATGCACCGTTTATTGCACATGGGTTGTTGTGCCCTTGTTTGTATGAAAAAGTGACCTGAACAAACTCTTGTGAACAGCAGCACGCAAAGACGACGTGGTTCAGCGCAGCTAACCTCTGGATTCTAATTTCGTTCACACTGCATGCTTTTCAAACTTAGTTTTCTCGTCATTTGCATTGCTGTGTGCTGCCCCAGGTAAAGAGCACTTGATGATTGTGCGCGCATTTTGATTGCCCGAGATCTCTTTCGAGCAAGAGCACCATGTGGTTGAAACCAAATTTTGGTGTGTCTTTGGCATCTCAACCTGGATGCATGACCCCAGTCCCATCCTGCTGTGCCCCATCCTGTCCGAGGGTGCTGCGAAAGGAGCTCGGCACTAGAATAATCTGGGATCAATGAAATTCATGCATCTCTGAATCACTGAGTTCACAATGTGACTCGAGACTCACGACGCATCAAATGTGTGAAACAGGTCTTGCAGGACGACAGTTTGTCAACATTTTTGTTTTCAAATTTATTTGACAGATTCTTCCGCACTGAGAACTTCGTAGTCCACTGATCACCAATGAAAGATCCAAACTGGTAAAGCGCTTCCAAAGAACTTCTTCATTCGTGGGGTATTTTCTTTGTTGTTTTGTTCAACCGAGAGAAATGTTGCGCACAAGTTCTTGGGTGCACATCAGAGGTGGCATCAAAACAATCAAATTTCAAACTGAACACATTTTGAAGTTGGGATCAGCCCCCATGCAGACCCCTCATCCCAAGGCAAATGTGATGTCCTTCAACAAAGCCAGAGCGCACAGGATCCCATGCAGGCTTCGACGCAGCGCCCATGCGCACTGTTTGCACACAGTTTGTGCGTGAACGTCATGGAGCCCGGGGTTCGAGACCCAATTAACAAGAGTCCAGGATCCATCTCTGAATGTGACAGGTATTTGAGTGAGTGCACTTGTGATGAAATTTGAAATGTCACTCCAATCACAAATTGTGCACGAGGCGCGCTTGTTACCAAACGTTGCGTGGAATCCAAAGTGTTCTTCGTCTGACAAGAGAGACTCAACGGAAACGAGCCCCAGTTTTGCAATTGTGATGTGATGTCTCACGTATCCAGCGTGCACTTGTGGCATGGAGGAACGTGATGGCCAAAACATTTTCGACAGAATCTTCTGTCAATGGATCCGCTGCTCTGTCGACATGGCAGATGACATAGTCTGCCTCTTCAGTAGAAAAAGATGTGCTTGTTCAGGTTGTTCTCCACATCCTTTGACGTTTGTTTATTTTCCCAATTTGTTCACTGCAGGATTCTTCGTGTGAAACAAAATGACTTCAACCGCTTAATTGACAAGTCCCCAGGAAAACATCGCCTCAGTCTGAGGAGTGAATCTGGGAGTGCGTCAGAGTAGATCTACTGCAACTCCAAGGGGACTGATTATGTTTGTGAAAATTTTTACCTGTATTTTTTCAATGAGCACTTTCAGAGCAGTTTGGGTGAGAGAAGGGTGAAGTGGACCCTGCAGGCCGCGTGCACCAGAGTTGCTTCTGTCCCGTGAGTTCGCACCCTGCGTTTCACAGGATACGTCCATCATGTCTCTCGTTCCTGCACAATCTGAGCCAACAATGCAGCACTCAAAGACGCCCCCCCCCGTGTTCAATGCAAAATCATCTTTGGTGCCCATGGCCCAACATGTTTGCAGGGTGTACCCGTGTACCCCTTGAGCGGCCCTTCTAACATTTTCCCTCTGTTTGTGCCGTCAGGCTCGGTATTTTTTGTCCTGATTCGAGGCCCACTTTGAGATTACCTCGATCAAATCAGGGGTCTCTGCTGCGAGGCAAACAACCCCTTGAAAGGGAAATGTGATGGAAAGGCAAATCCCAAAGTTTGAGTGGAATGAACATAATCTGTGTGGCTTTGTTTTGCTCAGCATTGTGCAGACCTGTGACGCGATTTCTCCCAGTGATGAAAGTCCACAGCGAGGAACAAAGGAAACATTGAACAATTATAATTTCCAAAATTTCAGAAACACATTGTTGCAAAAACAGTCAAGGTGGCCAAATTTTCGGCACGTGTAATACTCTTTCCTTTTCTCGTTGAGTATTTAGCAGAAAACCCAGGAACGGACCCAGGAAAAGAAGGAAGTCACCGTCGAGGCAAGGGTGGAAGTCCCGATCACAACGAGTGATGAGGTGTAAAAGTTGACAAGGGATCAGAGGTCACAGAGCGCGCGAGCCCTGGTTGCAACCAGCCTGAAATTGTTTTCGAAGATTTCCAAAAACAAAGTGTATTTATCCCAAAATTGGAGTGGGTCAGGTCCCAAAATTTTGGGGCAAATAGAACATGATCTGTAAAGTTTCCAAGTGGTCCCTGTTGAAACTGGCAGCCCAATCTTTATGTAGACAAAGATCAATAACAATTTCTAATTTGTCCCAAAATTTATAGATCGGAACCCCCAGTCCTAATGTCTACACACCCATGCAGTACAACACCACCGTCAAGTTCTGCATTGATCAAGTGTGCTCAGCCGCCAAGTCGGTGGCGCCTCGAGAACGTCCTGGACCCCTGGGTCCGCTCCTGCATGAAACCTTTGCTGTTAGTTTGTCAGATCTGTACAACATCGTAATACTGCTTCAAACGGAATGGTTCAGGTCCAACAAAAAGGGTGTAAAAACAGACACACACACACACACGCACGCAAACACACACACACACACACACACACACACACACACACACACGAAACAAAAGGACCATAAAGTGCACTGGGCAGGTCGCGCGGACAAGAAACCGGTATCACCACACTGCTTGAAGTCCGTGTTCTGTCCTTGAGAATGAGTTCCACCCTGAAGTTCTTGTGTGGTCTTCTGTTTCCTCTCTGTGCCCAGCTCCTTCAGGACTCACTCCGCAGGGTCCAGATTATTCTCTCCTCGCTGTTTCTCTGTCATTGGGAGTTTCTATTGGTTTCTCTTCTCTCTCCAGACAAGACGCCCCACCCTTCCTTTTCCCTGCTGTTTCCCTGTCCATGCAGCCCATCAAATGGCTGTCAATCCTTGTCTTCCCGTATTCTGGTTCGTCTCCGCTCTGTCTCCAGTTCCGGTCCCGTTGCTCCCTTCTCACCACCCCTCCCTCCCTTCCCACCTTGTCCCAGAACTTTTTGCATTTCTTGCTTCCCACGATTTCGTGTCCAGGTTGTCCAGTCCCAGGCCCTCTAGTTCCTCACTCCACTCCACCCAGTGGTCACCATCGGCCCGTCTCCTGACTCTCCACCAGTCTCACAACTCCCTATTTCCCTTGGCTCCCCGCCCTTCCCTTCCCTGAGGTGGGTGTCTCTGGACTCCCCGGCTCGTTCCGCTGCTCCTCGTACGTGTAGCGCCTGGAGAACCAGAGCCCGGCGAGGTAGAAGATGGTGGCCGCGCCCTTCACGACCATCGTTAACCCGTGCAGTCGGTACCTGGAGGAAGTTGAGAGAGTGGAGTAACGTGCTGAGATCTCAGGACAAAAACCCGTGGTGTTTTTGCCTCCGCCCCCGTGTTCCAAAATACAGGGTCGCTTTGATTCACAGTTTGCAGTTCGTTTCCCCCTGTCCGTGCAAGTCCCAGTCCAGATTTGATTTCCATGCATCCGAACCTGAAACCTTTTCAACCTGACAGATGATCCCCTTAAACGCAAAGAATCTGAGACTGCCTGCAGTTCAGTCAAGAACCTGACAGAACGCACGTGCCCACACACCGCCCAATCAAGTGCGCATACAGATAGACCAAATTACTCTCCTCAGTTAGCCAGCAGCCAGTTGGCACCCACCTGACCCTCTGGCTGCCTTCCTCAGGGCTCATACCCCCATCGCATACACGTGATGCCGGACAGGCGAAGACCCACCCATTCCCCTCACACCGACCCTGACTCACACCCAGCAACCCACCTGAACTTCTGGCTGTCGTAGTCGAGGCACCTTCCCTCGCCGCCGCACCGGGTGTCGCGCACCAAGCAGGCGTGGTCGATTCCGAACCCGTAGAAGAGCGGCGCGGGGAAACCTGCAGGAACAACACACGTGGTGGAGACGGACTGTTGAGTTGGCTCTTACCCAGACTCAGACTGTAGTCAATGCGGATTTGGTGTCTTCTACTTCGGACCCAGAGTTGCTGCAGACTCACCGACGACCTGCATGACTCCGGTGCTCAACGCCAGCGACATCGCTTTGTCCTTGTGGTCCACGCACCTGCGAGGGAAGAAGAATTCGTGAGGTTTGGTCTGTATACTCAAAGTGCTCCATTGGGCGCTTGCATTTGCCACTTTTGGGCGTTCCTTACTCGTGTTGAGTCCACTTGAAGAACTCTTTCTTGAGTCCTTGGCAAATACTGAGTGAGTGCTGAAGAGCGATCATACAAAAGTGAGCAGTTGGTTCGAGTGTTTTGCAATGACGAGAAACAACGAAGCAATTTTGAGTCTCTCACATGCCACCACCGAACAATGTTTCAAGTTTTTGACCAGTGAGATACAGCAGTACTCACCTCATTCCAGTCATGATGACAGGTATGATGTACATCCCGTTGACGAGCGACGACAGGAAGAGAACGACGATGTAAGGCACGAATGTCTTGCAGTCCTCTGTGCAGAACCCTGACGTCATCATGCTGAGGTCAGGCGACGTGGATGATGTCACGTTTGATTTTGCTGCGTCAGCCTCACCAGAGGCGCAGCTACAGTCGAATAACTCGTACTGAAACATAAAAAGCAGGATTCGAAGCGAAAACCAAACTTTTGGACTCACTTCACCACAGGGCTGCTTTCAACAACAAACTACGTCACCGGTAAATAGTAAGAAAACAAAGGGTGCGCCAAACATTGCAAACGGATTTGCACTGATTTCAATGACACACAGACAAATTGTGCTTTTCCATCCAAAGGGTCCTGCATGACAGGATGTCGCATTGCACGAACACCGCGTACACCACGCACGCACTCGCACTCGCGCACGCACACATCACACACACATGCACATGTGAGGATGTTGTGTGACCCGAACCTACCTTCAACTGTCTGGTGTCCGTGTCGTTGTCCGTCACTCGACGCACGTCTCGCTGTCTGCAGCCCGCGAGGCACGCGTTCACGTAGGTGCGTCCGTCCGCTCCACACACCGGCTCGAAGATTCGGGCGTCGCAGCTGCAGTTGGCGTTGCACGGAAGAACAGGGTCGAACCTGCGTTCCAAGAGCGTGATTTTGTTGGACGTGAGACTCAACCCTGCAGAAGGCAAATACCACCGGCCCATGCAGCCCCCTGCCGATGACTGAAAGACTGAGACACTCACAGGTGTGCGCACGAATTCCTTGCACCATTCAGTCACGCAGTCACACACCCACAGAGAATGAGCGTACCCACCCACCTTGTCCTTGTTCCCTTGCATTCTCCTTTTGGTGAGCCCATTATAACACACACCCATCCCTGCCCCACCCGAAGAATGTTCTTCCAGAAGTTCCCTTTGTACGCAGTCCACCAGGATGACTCACTTCTTGACGGTGAGCACGCCTGCGTACTCCCTCCTCTGACACCCGATGAACATCATGGCGAGGAAGGCCAGCGCCGTCGTCAGAGAGATGATCACGACGATGCGCATCGCGCCGCGCGGCCGCCGACAAAACCGCCCGAGCAGCAGGCCGCCCACCACCGGACCCAGCGCCCACCCGAACGCGCTGATCACGCCTGGAATTAAAAAAAGACATTCACGTCAATCAATCAAGAAGTCAGTCAGTCAATCAATCAAAAGGTCAATCAAGCAATCAGTCAAATTCATTTGTCAAGATCGTTTGATGCCACTGCCCTCTGGGATTGTGCTCACAGTTCTCTCTGCTGCCTTTGAAGAAGGCACACAAGTCTTTTATTGTTCCAGAGGCAGAAAAAATGGATCTCTATTCTTTGGATCAATCAGTCCACAGGCAAAATTCAGAAATACCCTGAACCTTGAAAATGAATTTAGTTATGGATTTCTATTTTGCGGCACGGGACATTTTCTTGCTTTCTCCATGTTGAATTTTTGTTGTCTGTCTTGTCCCCCGGCAGGATGTCACAGCCCTGAACAAATCCTTGACCCGCTCTTTGCCCACCTGCAACGATGCTGGCGAGTGCCGGCGTCTTGAGGAAGTGTTTCTCGATGTACTTGGGCAGGAACGTGTAGAATCCCATCATGTAGACGTCCAGAGACATGCCGCACACTAGACACATGTACAGCGGGTTCCGCACAAGCCGAGCGATGGCACGGGGCAGATCTGAGGGAGAGAGAATTTATAAGTCTGTTTCACATCGAGATGTTTCAGGTGAAAACAGCCAATCACCCAGGTCGCACACCACAAACGCCTGAAGTGAAAGAATGAATGTTCATATCAGTGTACTGCTCCAACAAAACCAACGAAAATTTGTAGCCTCAGATTCAGATTCCAACATCCACTGAGAAAACGCTTGACATCGTTTTGCCGCAGGGGTGCCGTGGTCCCAGGGATAGCTCCAGAGACCAACCTTGTGCCCCAAGGGGTGGGTCTCCTTGCCCAAACCCTGGGGATACGGAATCACAAAAGATTTCGCTTCTGCTCACCCTTGGCCATTTCCTTGAAGTTGCTCTTCTCGACCCCGGAAGTTTGTCCGGGGAGTCGGGGCGGGAACAGCAGCACCGGAAGCGTCCAGACGGCCATGAGCGCCGCGATGATCGGGAACCCGAGCCACCAGGCGCCCACCCAGCGCGGGTCCCGCGGCGTGATGTCCACGTCTGGGGCAGAAAGGAGCGGGGTACGGGTGAGGTACATACGAACGACACAGACACACACGAAAGAGTCAGCATGGAGGCCGACAAACAAACAACAAGCTCATTGCACCCGCCCACCTCCACGTCCCACGCACCTGAGAGATCGACGTACATAGACGTGGCCCACGCTCCGATCCCGTAGCCAATGAGGGGCGCGAGGGCCCGAGTTGCGAACATCCAACCTACAACAGAGGGACTCGTGAAGTACGCGAGTCTGAGAATCGAACAGATACAACAGAGAGTTTTCAAGCCTTCTCATCCACTCCACCCCACTGCGTTGTTGTCGGGAGAAACCTCGGATACTGACCGAAGTACTTGGGAGAGTCGGAGCCCTGAGCGTTGTCGTCCATGTACGTGATCCCGAGTGAGGTGGCGGGCGCGTTCGACATGCCCTGGAGCACCTCGGACGCGACGAAGAACGCGAGCGCGCCTGCAATGGGGCGAACCCGCACAGTACTTAACAGGGACTTTCAGCTGTGGGACGTGCGCTCACTTTTGAGGGTTTGGGACAAAATCGAGAAAACGCCGCCCGAAAGTGAGGCGTGATTGAAGCCTTTTGCAGAAATTCACCACCGTGTGCTTGAATAACACATTTTGTTTCACGCGCAAAGCTGGTGTTTTCAGATCGAGGTGTGACCAGGACTACAATCCTGTCATGACCAGGGTCTGACCCAGGCCTCACTTCTGCACGCAAAAAGAGAACAACTCGCCAAAAATGAGGTGTCGTTAGTTGGACTGTTGACCCGCGTGACTGTCCCTTGAGCACGTCTGAATGCTCCTCTGCTTTGGGCACACACTACTGACCTGCATTGAACTTGCCGAGTCGACTCTTGGCGTCCTTCGCGCATTGCGCATCATCCTGCGCACTTGAGTCGGCGTCGCAAAAGTGGGTCAAGTCGCGGGCGTAACGCCGCCCGAGGCTGGCGTTTCCCGCCCCTGACACCCGCAGTTCGTCCGAATCGACGCCAGCGCCGTAGATGAAGTGCGGGAACGCAAACATCAGAGTTGCGCACGCAGACAGGACGCAGGCGGCAGCAAACAGACGCGGCTTGTTGGCGTAGCGTCCAAAATGGCTGACTAGAATGATCGCCAACAGGTATCCGACATTGTCTACGTTTTTGAGCAATCCCATGGTTGAACTGGACAATCCAAATCTGTTCTCAATGGAAGTGATGATGGCGTTGTAGTAGGCAAAGACGACGCCGTTGAGAAGCGACATGATTGACAGGACAAGCGTAAAAACCCGGATGTCGGCGAAACGCTGCAGCCAATGAGGCCTGCAATTTCCGGCCCCGCACGAGACGTGGTCGGCAGCCTCGCTCTGAGTCCCCGCCGGTGGAAAAGAGAAGGTGACGTCATCATCGCCGCGTTTGGGGCTGAAGAGCGCGGCACTGTTCGGGGAGGAGGGGGACATGAGCGGCTTGGCGCTCTCCGGGGATTCGGGGTCCATCCCTGACCTCTTCATTTTGGATCAACCTGCAAATTAAGACAAGGATCAACACGCGAAGAATCAGTCAATCTCCAAAATGCCTCGCCAGTTCCCTGACAGCGGCATGGAAAGCCTCAGGGAATGTTCGTGGTCTCACCACAGGTTGTTCCCATGTTCTGCGGTGTCAGAAGAAATTCAGAACGGCAAGAGCCCTTCATAAAGACTCAGACATAGCATTGTTCGTGTTGTGAGATTAGTTGCACGGTCATTGGACATGCAGGACAAAACAGGATTTCACATTCTTTCCGTTTGACGATGATCAAACACACAGGCACAAGATCACACAACTTTTATAAACGACAAAGCTCCGTCCAAATCTTTGCTGACACTCGAACAAAGGGAAATGCAACTCACCTATTCCGTGACAAACTTGCCAAACATCAAGTGCACAGTGTTTGCAACCAGGTAATAGACGCTCAGCAACAAACCGTTCGTTTGCTCTTTCTAACAACAGCAACACTACACCTCGCAGATGCACAGCACGCTCGAAAGCCTCCATGGCACGGACATAACGCAAAACACTACATGTGGCTGCCCTGACACAGGTCAATCTCAGCACCCAAATATACGAGAGTCACTGTACACACACTCATTCAACAGAGAAGCGTTCATCTAGGGCATCCCCTTTTCAAGTAGGGTCGGTTCCCACTGGACGCGTGGTGCTTTGATACAGAGGTCAATCATCGATGGGATCCACGGAGCCGCCGCTGTACTGAATATAACGCGTAACGCATCCAGTGTGAATGAGGCTGACCTGAGAGAAAATGCCCTAGATGAATGCGAAAACACGAGAGCCAAACAAAACACAGTGACAGTATTATTAATGGTTTTGTTGCGAAAAGGGCTTGCACCCTGCTGAGCTGAAAAGGCTTCTTCCACGAAAGGCACGAAATTTCGTGCACATATCGCGTGAACTTTATGACGCTTTTCTATGTACACCATGCAAAAAACTAACCTAACCAGTGCTCAGACCTGTGATTTTCTCGGGTGTGGGGTGACATGAACCACTGACTCACCTTTAGAAGCCGTTGGCAATGTCTCAGATGAGGTTGTTCAGAATCTGGTGAGGTGCCAGCCCCAGGTTAAAATATCAGGCCACTGCCTGGATGACCTGAGGGTCAGCTCGAGGCCTCCCCTACACTGCCTCCTCTTCACACAATTTTCTTACTATGTTTTGCCACAGACAACTAAGCAACTCGACCTCTTCAAAGGTAATTGCTCATGGTTGTCTCACTGGGGCAGATGCCATGACAGAGCAAAAGAAAGGGAATTTTCCAGTCACATGACCCCCCCCCAGGAGGGGAGGGATGCAGGCTGAAGCCAGCAAAATAGTGATATTATGCTATTTTCTATCTGTTTTCTATCTAATTAATTATTATAAAAATATTCAGAATATTAAAAATTATCAGGCATTGCCAACACCCCCTACCGGGGGAAGAGTGTGGTGTGACACATCAGCTGTAAAATTGTAGTTAGAACCACCACTCACCAGATGGCATGATTGAATGAAGGTCAATAAATGAGTTTCCTGCCCTTGGGGACAGTCTCTCCTGAGATACCAACCTGTGTGTTTGTGATATCACTACAGGGCACGCGGGTTCCAACTTTGGAGTGGAGGGGTACTGACTTCACCTTCAATTAAGAAAACACGCTCAAGTATTGATAATTTTAATTGAACCGAGTCGCAAAATTGGGAGGATCACGGGTGTTTTGGGGGCATTTGAACTGCCCCTTCATTCTTTTTTATGACAAAGAGGGTTTGTCGAAAACAAACAATGTGTCAGACTGTGTTAGCAGCTCACCATCTCATGAACGGGCCCATGGATGCAGGCACACCGAACCGTTCTCGAGCCGAATTCGTTCCGCGCTCGAGAATGATTGGGCTGGAATGATGGTGCAGTACGGCACATTCAAGATGCATCAGCATCAAGATGAATGATTCCCTTCACACTAAACATCGCCCAATCATTCTCTTCAGCCTGATATTCTATGTAAAGAGTACAATAGAATCATTGTGCAGAAAATAATTCAGTCTGCAAAAGTTGAAAATGCAATGGTATATGTGACTGTCACCTGGTGGAAACTAGTTTTCAAACTGTATTTGTGGTGGGATGTACTGACATTGTATTTTTGATGGGATTTACTGACAACTTTTTACAGATTCAAAGTTCAAATTTGTTCTCAATGGGATGCACCAGCATTTTGTTTTTTCATTTCAAAATTGTTTTTGGTGGGATGTGTCAACATTCTGTTTCAATAGGAAATACCAACAATTGATATTTTGTGGTCAAAGATTCAAATTTGTTTGCAACAGGATGCACTTTTGTTTTGTTTTGGGATGAACAAAAAAAATTGCAAACAGGAAGTACAGCTTTGTGCAAACTGGATCATTCTTCAGCACAGTGTCAAGCTCAAGAGAACAATTCAGTGTGCGCATCGTGTACCAGCCTGACCGGGCTTGAGAGAACGACGCAAAAGAACGAAACGATTAAGTGTGTCTGGGCCCAACAGTTGATCCAGTTTGCAGCCCAGTTTGTAACCCTGCAGTTCCTACACAAGTACGCAAACACACACACACACACACACACACACACACTCACACTACCAAAAAACGAACCCTTTCACCCTTTGCAGACACGGACATGCGCACACAAGCACACACACACACACACACACACACACACACACACACACACACGAACATGCACACACGCGCACGCACTCACCTGCATGGGTGGCACGAGCACAAATTGCCGTGTTTTATCACGACTCCTTAATTTGCAGTTGCTCAATCACAAGTGCGAAACACACACCGCACTCTCCAGTAGCAAAAGAAGGCCTCTGCGTTGTGCGTGCACATGTCTGAGCCTTGCACACGGCGAGTCCGGTCGATCCAGAAGACGTTACCACTGCAGTTGAGTGAATCTGACCACAATGTCTCAACGCACACTGCCAAGCAAAAACGAACTTGCCACACAGAAATTCTGTTTCAAGACACAAGTCACAGCCCATGCAGGGGTCAATTCAAGCACCAGCGTTTGCTTGGAAATCAAGGCTCTGAACCCAGGAGCACAAGAGGCCAAAAGACCTTTCCTGTGATCTGAGCGGTCACTGAATTCTTGAAAATAAGCACATCTTTATCGCCCAAGCTTTGGGGTGGACCCAACTATCGAAGACGGCTTGCTCACTGTCTCATGCTCTAGCTGCTGCAGTTTCGCCAGATTTAAAGTTTGATTGTTTCACAAACACGCTTTTACCCCCGAAAATTGCAGCTGCAGACCAAATGGTCAACTGGGATGTTTCAGATGCAAGAAGGCGGGGCCCAAACAATATTTGAGTGATGCTCTTGTCATGTCCGTCAACGCGGATTCACCCTGTTCTTCCTCAGGTGCCCTCAGTCGACCAGCCGAACGCTGGTTCGACTGGTGTTTTGACGGACAACGAAAACAAACAACACGCAATTGTAGCACTGGGCTACTACCTGCCTGCAAGTCAAACCTGTTGTGAGATAAGTAGTTTGTTGTTGGCGGTAGTAATCACCTGACGGCGATCCAGTGTGAAGGTCAGATTTGATCCTTCCGGGAAACCAGCGGAAAACGGTCTCGGAGCTTGATGGGTTGACCCAGAGTGTGGTTCGCAGAGTCGAGGCCCCTTGCACTTTCGCACAAACATGACGCATGGAGGCTGAAAAATGCAACGTGATTTTTGCTTCTCTTCAGAATATCTTTTCCGATTTGTGCAGGTTTCGTCCACTTGGCCAGCAGTAGGTCTGAAGTTCCTTGCAACATGTGCAGCGCCGACGTTCCCTGACATCACAACACACAGGTTCTTCTGGGCCGAAGTCATGGGTGGGTGTGGCCACCAGCTTTGGAAATGCTGTGACAACTCTGAAACCAAAGCAAAACGCACTTTCAAGGAAATTCTTTGTGCTTGATTCAGAGTTTGCACATAAAACGTTCCATTTTTGTACTTGTCATTTGTTGTGGGCAGAACATAGCTCTTGCCCTTTCGTTCTCCAACTCTTGTTCTTGTTTCTCAAACCTCCTGCTGCTGCTGATGCTGTGCGTAATGCTAGCAATGAACTTGCGAAATTGGTGCCATAGCGTCAGCTCAAAGAAAAGCCAACAAGGGAAAGGGTAAAGTTCTTTTTCCCTAAGATGCTCAAACTGTCTCGAAATTTGAGTACAACTCTGAGCCAATTAGGCAAAACCGAGGACCGACATGCAGGAGGTGTGTGACAAGCTTGTTGTAATAATTTTGAAATCAGTGAGCAAGTGGCCCTGAGATGCCCTAAACCAGCCATTGGTGACACGAAAGGGCGAGGGACAGAGCTATTCTGCAAGCAGTGACGGATTCGGGGACCTCCTGAAAATTTCGATTTTGGACGTTGGGGTGTTGTCCCTCATCTGGGTTCCTTCCTGGTCTGGGGCCAGTCAACCAAACCCAGGATTCAGCAAAAGGCTTGATAGACGTATCCGCTCCGACAAAATGAAGGAAGCGAGTCAGATTCCAGTGACTGAGATCCAGCATGTTACGTTGAAGTGAAAAAGAAAATCACACCGGAGGCACCACAGGATCGGTGTGTTGCTGTGCAATGCGATGGCAAGGCCCTCAGGTTGACCAGGCCTCAGGAGGAGACTCAAGCGTCAAGAGGTTCAAGGACAGTTCACTGCATGCACCATGACCCCACTGACTCCGAAACACAAACTGCAGGTCCACCGAGTACACTGGGGTTTTGCCAAGAACGAGATCGTCCAATGGAAGGAATCGAAGCCCCTGGCTCAGTTACATCCTGGTTCTGTCCTTGGCGCGTGCACGAGTGGACCTCAGCACAGAGAGGTCTTCTGCTCAAGTATCAAAATCATATCTCCATGACAACCACTGAGTGACTCCGAGCAGATTGATGAAAATGTCCACGTCTTATCAGCTCCTCCAGGTGAACATTTGTTCCTTCTTGTTCAGGCCTTGTTCGCACTGTGTGCGTTTTGCGTCGCGTTCCAGTGCAAATGAATGGGCGCTGCTTCTCTGCTCACCGGATTGTGTACAGACGCAACGCACCCTGTGAGCTTGGGTGAGGAAATGGTGTGGATTGCGAGGAAATGCAGGGACAAATGACAAATTTGGCGATGTTCATTTTGTGGTCAAAGCAAGAGAGCCAGACCTCAGAGGCTATCGTTTTGGAAGGCGTTTTGTGTTGTTGTGCTTTGCAACGGGATTCTTCACCAAAAAAAGTCCACTTTTTCGATACTATATTGGGATTACACTTTGGAGGAAAATGTGTTTGGAGCCCTGGTCAGGATGAATGAGTGTGAACCCTCACCTCTGGTTCGCTCAGGGATTCGTCCAGGGTGACAGGAGTCTGTATTGGAACAAGGTGAAAAGTGATTTTTTTGCAAACATGAGTCAGTGTGAACCGTACGAGCTATGTTCCTCGCTCACAGAGTGGATCGGCTACGTCTACGTCATCCCCGCCATCTGCGCCGCCGGGGTTTGCTTCAACGTAGTCGTTCTCATCATCTTCCTCAAGCCTTCCTTCAGGTCGCAGATGACTTCATCAACATTGACCTACTTGTTGGGACTGGCCATCGCTGACCTTCTGACAGCGTTGCTGATTCTGCCCTTGGGATTCGTGAGGTGTATTGACGCTACAACCACAGAGATACAATTTGTGTTCAATTTCTACGAAAAGTACATTCACATGCCTGTTGCGAACATCTTCATGACTCTCAGCGTCTGGACAACGGTGACCATAACAACGGAGAGATTCCTGTTTCTCCACGGTAACGGAGGGGAGGTGTCTGGTCAGAGCATGTCCAGATCTGCTGCGTCAGCGAAACTCATCGTGCTGTCCCTCTTCGTTGTGGCCGTCGGCTTCAACGTCCCTATGTTCCTGTACTACGACTCCTTTTCTGGGGACGAGCCGGTGGAACGCAGTGATTTCGCCAAAACTGCAGGTTTCGAAGTCTACTTCTGGATCCGCATGTTCGTCGTCAAAATCATCCCCATTGTCATTATCATCATCCTGAATGCGGCCTTGCTCCGACTTATGAGACGCAACAGCCAAGGATTCAAGGTAACTACAGGGGCGGTTCAGGATTGGGAAAATAAGAGGGCGCACCCCAACTTGAAAGGGCACGAAGCAACGGAGACAAACTCTTCTTGAGGAAAGAAAGCTCTGCTGCTCCAGTGCAATTTTTAGGTGATTTGAGCTTGGTCCGATTTGTGAGCTTTTGGAAAAAGCGAGAGAAATCGGAGTGAGTGAAATCAAATCACCTATAGGCAGCCTCTTCCAAAAGTATGTCAGCAGCAGTTTCATGGTCAAGATGAGGATTGATTTGGGATCATTTGGGCTCTT
>JAAUXT010080861.1_pt1 | contig 21783 bp, 29 predicted proteins | sample 7278171 | NCBI WGS metagenome assembly JAAUXT01 (sample SAMN14350112, study PRJNA611818) | marine sediment metagenome | isolation source: surface marine sediment (1.8m) | place: French Polynesia: Moorea | collected 2018-08 | reverse complement strand
CAGTCTGAGCATGTCGCGCATGTCGCCTATTGTGTCCCTGCAGTGCAAAAAGGAAATGAAGTTAACTGCTCGAAGAACATTTCGCCTCAGAAGTGGTTTCATCCTCGTATGAACGAAAAGACTCAGCCATCCCTTTTGACCAAAACTCTCCACAATGGACACGAGTTTCACTTGATGTGTTTTGCTGTTGGCGCCTTCGGCTTGTTGTAAGGGGACCAAAACTTTTTTGGGGTTCTCGGCTGTTTCCAGCTGATAGAATTGCAAGTGTCTGCAAATTTCACAGAGAATGTTTTGGCACAGCAAACTCAAAATGTCGCATGAAGACATTCTTTTTCTTTGGCTATGATTTGTCAGTGATGTTCTCTTGTTGCTTGATTGTGTTCTTATACTTTTCTGTTTTATTATCTAGTGGGCACAGTGATTGCAGGCTGGAATGAAGTATTTGTTTGAGGTGTGAATTCTTTCATTTCTTTTGAATCGCCAGCGATCTTTTATTGTCGAGTTGAAAAGCAAGCGTATGTTTCTTCAACGAGAAGAGAAATGTTTTCAAACATGAGACATGAAATTGTTTTCGGAAGCTCGCGTTGTGTGTGTGTGTGTGTGTGTGTGTGTGTGTGTGTGTGTGTGTGTGCTCGTGCGTGTGTGTGTGTGTGTGTGTGTGCTCGTGCGTGCGTGTGCGCTCATGTGCGTGTGTTTGCATGATATTTAAACCTCAAAATTTTTCTCCTTCCTGCAGATTCATGAAGCCTTAATCCAGAGCCGGATCAACACCTGGCAGAAGTTCTCGTAGTGATAAACTGCTTCGGTTCGAGCTGAACGCATCGCAGACGCCAGCGGATGTAAACTTGAAAACGTTTTCAACAGTTGTTGCGTAACGATCTGCACTGTACAGAACATTCACCACGTCCAGTGTAAACCTGTGACTTGCAATGCAAAACATAGACTTCGACGAAGAAGTCCTGAAGTGTCGCGACCACAGCTTCTCCAAGCAATGCCAACGCGATGCTGTCATGCTGCTACAAAACTTTTAATGATATGGACTGTGCCTGTGTACAAAACTCTCATTTAGTGACAATCACAAGACTTGTGGCTACGTTCCAACACACTTGTAATCAGCTGAGGTTTAGTCTGTAGTTGTTGCTGGTGTCGCCAGGTTGAGTCAACTGACCAACAAGGTACCTGCAGCTTTGGCCGTTTTTTGGTAATTTGGAAAATACATCACTCCTGCCATGTCACGACCGAAACAGATTGCTGAAAGGTGAAAGATTTGTGCTTGCAGGTGTGGTAACCCCTTTGTTGGTCCACACCAGCAATATGCAGCTGAGAGAAAATGACGGTTTGCAGGGTGGACAGATCTTGTGGTCCCAGCAGAGCTTCGCTCTTCCAGTGGCGGGTAGATATGCAAGTGTTTTGACACCACGACACCACACACAGTAGCAGAGACGGATAAAACTGCAGTTGACCAGTTGGATGTATGAAATGACGTCCTGGCTGCGTAAATCTTATTTCTGTGATTTCGCACGCGGTCGCGCTTCGTGAGGAGGGGATGGGGTGGGTCCACGTGGTGGCTAGAATTCCTTTTTGGGGGGGGGGGCATTCTCGAAATTGTTTTGTTGGTGCACGAAAGCAGGGGGAGCGGGTCCACGCATTGTTATCATGGCTGGTTGACAGACTGACAGGAATGAATGATTCCCTTTTGGTGCGCATTTTCAAAAATATAACATGATGTGGACCAACGTTTTTGAAAAAGCGGCAAGGACAGCACGGAGTAGTGAGCTTGTTTCGCAATGGGAAAAACTCTACAGCCTGGGTGCTCGGCATGCAATTGTATTTTTGCTTCTTCTGCCGGTTGAAAATTGTCAAGAAGCCCTGACTACTCTTCTTGCGCTTTACAAATCCAAAGATGAACTTCCGGAAGCTCAGTGCGGAAAAACGACTGAAGCGACAACAATGTGACGAGTGGACAACTTGTGATTTGAAGAGTCAAGAAACAGCTGTACAAGGTGATTTTTTTCTGATTTAGTGACGGACAAATTTGTCATGTGATATACTTTTTGTACTTCTTGAAGTCAGCGTGTTCATGTGCAATATGATGTACCACAGTAGTGTTAAACCTCAGTTTGGTTTCTTGTAACATATCAGCACCGCAGCCACAGACCTCTGTGGATTGTTCACACCGGCACTGAGGACGGCGTTGCTGAATCGAGGACGCCAGCGTCAGTCCCCTTGTGAACGTTTGTAAAACACCTTCGATGGTGAACGTTGTCAACTTTTGTGTTGCTTTCACGACTTATTTTTCACAGTCCCACGTGTTTGATGTCGCAACAGATATGAGAAACATATCAGGAGTTACACATGTGTCCAAAACCTTTTATGCATCCGTTTACAAAATATTACTTTTCTTCGATCTGTGTTGGATTGTCAACTGCGTAAGGAAATGGCAACAAAATCATCTGTTGGCATGAAAACGAACAGGTGTTGTTTGCATTTTCTGTTCGGTGCACCCGCGATGTTCCTGCTCTGCACTTTCCGTAAAGAAGCCGGAGAAACAATGCTTTTTGTTGTGCCAAGTTTCGCGGCGTATTTAGTTTTGTTTCTTCTCAGAATCTGTCGCACATCAACAGAGATTATACAGTGAATTTCACCAAACACGAGCAGAACCGTTGTTCAGTCCCGGTTGAAAATCGCAGTGTGGCAACATGGCTTTTGTCATCTTTTGTATCTGCAGATGCAGACAAAACGCCATATGAACGATGAAATTTTTTGTGCTCACGGTCAATGATGTGAAACAGTTGTTTGTTGAAACTTCACAGCTATGAATTATTTTGCAAATCTGTGTAATTTTTTCTTTGTTGCCATTTTTGTTGAAAATGAGTTGAAAGGTATTATGATCAGCTGACGGATTTGATTGAAGAAGCACAACTTGTCACTGCCTGATTGTTTGAAGTTTGTTCGAAGCTTTTCGTTTCTGGGAACGTTGGAGAAAAACAGGCATTGAAGTTGTGTTTCTCTGCTTCGGATCTGTCAGGAGCAGCATTTAGTTCGCAACAGACTGCAAGAAAAGTGAGTGAAAGATTCGCTTCTCTTTGCATCAGTTCCTCGGAAGACAGACCTGTTTCTGATGCACACATGTCTTCTCGTGCACGGACGTAGCCTTCAGTCATGGAATGAGAAACGAAGTTAATCGCGTCTGTTGACAGTATTTCTCCACTCATGCGCAAAAAATGAACCGTTGTCGTTCGTCTGGATAGACACCACTTTTCGCTCACTGAGATCGCAATGTGTATGAAGCCCGTGCCCCGAGTTCGCCTTGTTTTGTCGTCGCGCTGTGCCGCTCAAAACAACACTTCCTTGTGGCATGGGACTCGCACAGTGAATTGTTCTTTTGAAAACATCGTGTCCTCTGCGAGAGGTAACACAAAAATGATCGATCGTTGTGACGAGTAAATGCACTTGTTACAACAAAACGGATGAGTTATTGTCATAGATTTGTTGCTGTACACAAATCATTGAAGAAAACTTGGTCCAAGAAGTTTCCTTGTTCGCGTGATTCGCAAATTCAGCGCCCGTGTGGAGAAACTGCGCCTTCTAGACAATGTCCAGAGCTTTTGAACTGGGGCGGTTTTCTCGCAATTGAGAAACAGGAACCTGGGTGGAGGCCGTCACAAACAATGCTGTGGTGTCGCTTGTTCGAGCGCACTTTGGCTCCTGTGTGTTCAATGCGTTGATTTGTCAAAGTTGCTGACTGAGTCGTGCCAAAGTTATTCTGTTGCTGAGAGGTATTTCTTCTCTCCGAGAAGTTTGGGACAATTTCCAAGCGTTTGCTTGCGGCAACAACAGTGTGAGGAAAGTGCGTCTCCAAAGTGAAACGACCACAGAAGTTTCTTCGGCCGACTCAAACGCGACAGGATGTCGAACATCCCTTGGGCTTGTTTCAACAAACCTGTTCGTCACCGAAGAGGCCAGTCGGGAAAAGTGACTCGTACGCAACTTGTAAGTGATCGCTGAGGTTGATTCCAGCGTGTGACACGTAGTTTACGGGGGAAAAAAGGTGCAACAGAAGACAAATTATGTTTGGAACGGCTTTCCTGTGCCTTGGAATTATTTGCGGAGGTGTGCTGCCACAAGCTACTTCGCAGTTTTTGCCAGCAGGTCAGTTTCTAGACGCGTGAGCACCATGGTGCACGTCTTTCGTTCTCCAACCAGAAACCCCTGAAACCAGCGGCCTTCCACCGATACCCATGCAGCAGTTGGGCCGGCGGGGAGAGGGGTGGGGGTCAGGTGCAACAAAGGGTAATGGTTTGGTCAGGCGTTTGCGCTTTGGAGGAAAACGAAGACCAAACACCTCGCGAATCCAGGGTTCGGGTGAGGTCTAAAGCAGACAACCTTATTCTGATGGGGTCTGATCCGTTCCAGATGAGGCGAAGGGGGGGGGGGGTCATACCAACTGAACCTCCGACGAGAACATTTTTGCCATGTGTTGAAATTCTTTTGGAAGATACGAGCGTACACAACAGTATTTTCGGAGGTCAGAGCCCGCGAACTCCCCTCCCTACACAATTGGCAGAACACCACGGAGATTCCTGCTGTCTACACCTGACACGTGTTTGAAACGGTCTTGTTGCACACAACCTCGGTTACTCGATCGCACTTCGATCAAACTTTTTCGACACCACGTCGTTGTTTGCTGTACACGCCCGATGTGTCGGTACAATGTTTGTCTCTCAAAAATGTTGGCGCACTCTTTTGACTCGATCGAGTTCAGACAAAATACTGTGAAACGTCTTGAACAGACTCGATCTTCAGTCGTCAAATTCCACGTGACGCTCGAATCGATCGTTGTTTTTATTTTCACGCCTGCAGGGTTCATCTTGCCATTCCCATTCGGTTGTGACCTGAATCAGCTGAACACGGGTGTGGAGGTGATCGTGAAGGAATTGCCGTCGCTCTTTATCCATCCGGAGACGCTCAGCTTCGGCGCTGTGTGCGAGTGAGAAACTCTCGTTCACTCCAAACATGAAATAGAAATATTTAGAGAAATAGTTCAAAAATTTGGGTGATCAAAAGGCGAACGGATATCTGTGAAAACAGCCAAAACCGCGTGCCTTTGTTTCAGTGCCTTGGACCCGATATTTGAAGGGACTGCTGGGTGCTTGGAATCTCTGCAAGGGCTGTCCAACCTGTTCCAGACCAACATTGACATCAAGGCTGCTGTCGACTTCATCATAAGCATTCAGCTTTTCTGCGGCAATGGTGAAATTTTCATGCATTCAGCTTGTGTTCGTTCAATTATTCCAAGTTTCATGTCCGAAATCCCAAGGACGGATTTTGACGGACTTCGTTGTCAACACTTGACCAACACTGGTCCCGCGTGACCCAAGTTGGCGACTGGTGGGACGTGTGCACTTCTCAACACAGTTTCCCATTCTGCAGGTCCCAGCGAGGCGCAAGGTCTGCTCTGCGACATCTCGGTTCTCGTGAGCTGCTCATTGCAGGCCGTGGACCTCATCAAAACTGCTGCCCTGGACGAATTTGAAATGCTGTGCACGTTGGTGAACTTTTGGATTTGGAATTTTCCTGGATGAACGCCACGCCGCGTTTTTCCTCAACGCAGTCGTCACCATTTCTTCGACACAAACAGTCGAAAGAGTTCAAACTGACTTTTATATGGTTCAGGTCTTTCAGCCGAGCTGAGAAGATATATAACATATTTAACACTGCTGTGTGAAATAGTTGACTCAACTCGTACACCCTGCTTGAAGATTTTGTAAGAAGTGCAGAACTCTAGCTTTAGGGCCCGTAAAGTTTTCGTTTTGCAGAACTTCACCTTTACCGGCAAATCGTTTTCGTACGTATCCAGGCTTTCCTTGCACTTGGGTGAACTTTTGTTCTGGGCCACAACACATAACGAACACTACAATGGCAAATCTGTGTGTGCGCTGTCTTTTCGCCGAGACAAACTTTTCTCATCCCGCCTGACAGGACGATCCGCGACGCGAACACGGGTTTGCTGCAGTGCGTCGAGAACGCGACGAAGCGGTGCCCGCGGAGCGTCCGGGGGCGGCTGCGCGGAGCCGTGCGCGCCCAGGTCGACTTCCTCGCCTCCATCACTCAGTACTGCTTCCCAGGTACCGGAACATGTAGTTTCCGCAGATGAACTGCAAATGATGACAAAACGTACTCGTACAAATGCGCTTGGAAACACTTTCATCTTTCATGTTGAAAACGTCCCCATGAAAGAGACTGTGGTCCGCGCTGGGTTTGGCAGAATTGTATTCATTGCCTGCCGGACATTTCTGTCGTTTGGCTGTAGTTTTTTTCGTCCCGGACAGACGCACGAGTACCGCGGACACATTGACCTCAATGATCGATCACTTTTTTGGCAGTGAAGTGTTTTTTAGTGTTTACATCCTGACAGGTTGCGAGCCGATCGTCAAGTTTCTCATCGATGGATACCCGCGCTGGTCGCACGATCTCGACTTCACCATCAAGGACGGAGAGTCGTACTGCACGTGGGTGACTCTCACACTGTGAAATCGAAACATCGCATTTTTCCCTCGCCGCAGGAGCTGTCGTTTTTTTTCTCGTGCTTCGGTGTGGGCGAAAACGCGGATGAAGGTGTCTGACAGGGTTCTCACACTGCACAAAAATGGTTCCCGTGAAATCACACAATGACTTTTCGAGACCTTTGGTCGAGAAAGGAATTGTGTGATTTCACAGGAACCTTTTTGTGGGGTGAGAACCAATTTCTACCATGATGCGAGCTCGTACGACATGTTTAGAGATCGCAGAGTTGTAGAAGCACTCTTTCTATATGGGGAGCATGTTTTAAAAGGATAGCATCACCCTGTGTAGTGCAGAGAAACTCCTCTCGCCCCCATGAACATGCAGATGTTGGGCTTTGGAAGATTGTTACCGACTTTGAAACAGCGTGACCCCTCAAAACGCTGCAGACGGTCAGCCTTTACGGGTCCTGTTGATGGCAGTGCACGTGCCGTGCCATGCATGGCTGTGGTTGCACCCACGGAGAGTGTATGTTGCAACGTCCAAAGAAACATGTTGGGAGCCCAGGGTCAAGATTGTCAGGCATAACTGGTGATACCGGGACCAAGAGAACAGGCCAAGGTCTTGTTGTTTTACTTCTGACAACCCAAAGATCGTCAACAAGTCGAAGCTCCCTCAGTCTGATGTTCCTTGGACCAGGAGCGTGCACGAAACCCACTCCTTCCGTATGGACAAAAAAAAAACGGTTTCTGTGATCAGCAACATTTTGGTGATCGCAAGGTGAACATTTTGCCACACGGAGGGAGAACCGGAACTTAGTGGACGGACCTCATTGAAGACAACTGAAGTCAATTTAGAAGTCAAGAGCTCATTCTTGCCTGATGTCTCGTATTCATGCACACCCTCTGCACACAAATACACAGAAACCACAGTTCTTCAGCTTTTTTCCTCTTTGCTTCGATTTTTGGTCACTGTTCTCAGTTTCTGCATATCTATGGGGTGTTATGAAACTTTTTGCACAGGAGCCAACTTATCATTGCACCGCTGGGACCACAACAAATGTTGTACCTATCCCGTCAGCCAAGAGCAACGAAGACCCAGCACCAAATTAAGTTTTGAACAGGCCCCAAAGTGAGCATCAATGAAGAAACACAGGCGTGTGGATCTGAGCATCAATTGAATCATAAGTCGGTTCAAGCACAAAAGTGTCAGTGCGACAACGAGAAAGACTCGCGGATCCTGGGCCGGGAGCCTGAGCGGGTTCTGTCCCAAAAGGAAGTTTTCACTTCACTTCAGAAAGTTGCACGTGCATGTTTTGTACAACTGAATCGGTTCAACTGGGATCGGTCCCTTTGCATGTACTTGGACACTCGCTGGATCAGCATGCAAGGAAGAAAAAAAAGTTTGATCACGGCTGCATGGTTTTCGTCTTGGTGGAAATGCAAATGCCACGAATGCGAACACGATGCAAATCAGTGCATCTTTTCGCTTTTTAGACCAATTCAAAGGACGTTGGACGTTGCCTGGGGTCTCGTGGGAGAGTGCACAGCAGTGCCTGACGACATCAGGACTTTCTTCGTCAGAGACATCCTCTCCTTCGCCAACCTCACTGGCTGCAACATCAAACTCAACGGAAAAGAGTTGCAGATGTCTGAGAAAAGAAGCAAGTTTCCTTGGTCAAAAGTAACCCAAGTGTTCAAAATGTTTGTGAAAAAAGCTGATGAAACGTTGCTGTTTGAGCAAGGGTTCATTCACGAGACTATTCGACTTGACGCGTGTGTTGTGCAATCTTTCATTTTGAGGAGGGGTAATCAGCAGTTGTTTGCATGTTTGCATGAGCTCATTATTTTGGGTTCTTGTTCCTGCAGTTCTCACGTGCATCCAAGCGAGTACGGTGTGCGCGCGCAGAGTGGCGTCGATCGTGGGTGTGACGACCGACCTAGGTCCCTCTGGTGGCTACAACATCGCACACGTCGCCAACAGGACGGGAGACATGGTCAACAGAATCATGTCCGGCCAGGCCACCCAGATTTGCAAGTGAGCTTTTGAATATGACCGCTCCCTTCAGTGTGGGTTTTCAGCTCTGTCTCCTTTGTCGTGTTCCCAAATGGCGTCCAGCTTCACTTAGTCCTCGTGCGTGTTCAGAGTTGTGAAGACGACTCTGTGGGATCAGGCGATGGGCTGCCTCGACTTGGTCACAGACAAGTGCGACGCGGAGCTGAGTCCGAGGAACGAGATGATCGTCATGCAGAACACGACCCACGCGCTCTCCCAGGTGCGGGTCGTTTCTACATCATTCTCAAATTTTTTTCATTTACCTGGATCAACATCTGCCAGCTGTGCAAAACCCGAGTTGTCGCTGACAGGCCTGCAGTCCGGGCTGCACGGACATCCAGCGGCGCATCGAGCAGATCGAGCGCTGCAGCAGCTCGGTGGAGGTGGCCGTGTCGCGCCTGCCGACTGAACTCCTCACCGGCTTCATCACTCCGAACGGAGGCGACATCGAGGCCTGCCAGTGAGTGCGCCGATTCCCACAGATCGTATTTGTAGGTTGGGCGTCCTTTTGACGCCTGTGTACGAGCGTGTTTCGTTTGTAATACAGTGAAATCGCAGTTTTCCTTCGCGAACGATGTCAAGTGGAGGACACAGGATGGGTGTTGGGGCAGTGCGAAGACTTCATCCCCACGGACGCACGAACGCAACTATCTGTAATTGCCAGGTGGATCCGCAGCTGGGCGGCGTGTCTCTTCGATGCCATCCACAACTGTCCATTCCTGGACGAGCAGTACCGCCGCCTCGTAGCGCCGACACGCAAGGTGGACATGGTCATCTCGATGTGCCGCATCACGATTGATCTCCGCACGGCGCAGTTCTACATCGGCAACGAGTCGCAGCCGCTGTTTCAGCTCGTGATGGGCTCAGGTCAGAAGAGAGTCGGTCACACTCGAAATCACAATCGCAACATTTTTCGCGTGCTCAAGTGATCTTGTTCTTGTTCCGGAACTACTCTGGGTGCTCGTTGTGTGTGTGTGTGTGTGTGTGTGTGTGTGTGTGTGTGTGTGTGTGTGTGTGTTTCTCCCTGTGTGCGTGTTCTTTGTTTTGAACTTGTGAAAACAAAAGAAACCAAATGTCGGACAAAAATCGCACGCCTTTCTGATACTCGTTGGGCATTCGACGCATCTTCTTTTCCTTTTCAGGTTCAAAACCACAAATTCATCGCTTCAGTTTGGTGTCTGTAACTTTATTCAGCTCGTGTGTGATGCACTATTTGCAACGACTTGTCAGTTGAGAACAAGAAACAAAACTTGAAGGCAAATCGACTCATTTGCACAATTGTGCTCTCGCGAATTTCTCTCTGGGCAAAGCGACTTACATTTGAAAAGCGTAGCTGTAGTGATTGAAATGTGTCAATAAAGGGAAACAAATACAGGAAAAACGTGAAGCTTGCAAAAGTGGAGGCCAAATCTCACCAGAAAATGGACGGAAGATGGTTCTGATTCAAGCCTGCAACTCAGTATGAATTGTTTGCTGGATGTTTGGTGCATGTACTTTCACTTGGTTTGTAGTTTCATAGCGGCCTTGTGTTCTTCAGCTCGAAGTCTCAGATTCGATATGCTGGTGTCTTGGGAAAAGTTCAGTGCCTCTTCTCTCAGTTTCGCACTCTGCATCCTGGCATCGTACAGTCCCAGCGAGGTTGCCGGGCAACCGTAGGATCCTGCAGGAATGCATGGAGTCGCCAGCAGCGGAGTCAGTCCGTAAGGCCAGTGCTCAATGGGCAGAGCACAAGGCAGATGGGGGTGTGCACCCAGGCTTGGTTTTTGACTGTTTGTACATGGTAGCCAGTAGCTGAGCGGAGGAAACTGAACAGGAGTCAGCGTTGCGGGCACGGAGGACGCCAGATCTGCATTTTCACTCGCATTCGGCTTCGAAACAACCTGAAATGCGGAGGAACCACTTTCGGTGACGTCGTTCCGCTGACTGATTGTGGTTTTCACGGTAAATTTTCCATCAATTGAGTTTGGATTGTGTTGAAACAATAAAAATGTGTTCAGATAACAAGATTTTTGTGGTTGTTGTGTCGACGCAAGTTTCTGTTTGTGGTGTTGACCATGCTGGGAAAAGGGGTGAACAATGAACTTGCTGTGGTGATTTCCCAGATTCATAAACCGTTCAAGTTAGGGGTCACTTACCGGTGAACCGGTATCCTCTGGCTGATGTCTCTGCTTCGGCGCTGGTACGATTTGTGTCTCCTTCAGAAACTCCAGTCCACCGAAGTTCCCCAGCTTCTCGTGCTTGCGCCACTTGGCTCTTCGGTTTTGAAACCAAATCTGTTGGAGGTGAGGAGAAAATGTGATCCTGTTGAGGTAAATCCCTTTTTTTTTGAGGAAAACACCCACGTTTTTGGCGAGGGGTCACTCAAAAGGATCAGAGTGAATACGCTGCCACGGTGCGTCTTCCTGATGAGCCCGAGCTGCGCTCAGCCTCACAATTCTCGGCAAGTCATGAAGGACTCAAAAAAGATTTCATGTTTTGTCTTACCTGAATTCTGGACTCCGGTAGCGCCGTGTCCCTGCACAGACTCTCGCGCATCTGGACGTCGGGGTAGTGCGTCGTCTGGAAGACTTTCTCGAGGCGCTTCACCTGGTCCGCGGTGAACGTGGTGCGCGCGCGCTTCCTGCACTGCGCGTCCTCCCCGCCGACCGCTGCACCAAGTGCAAAACATGCGATCAACATAGCGCAAAAGTTTCGTATGTGGTGCGCTTCTTGGGACATATTACACGGAAACCTTTCCACGGAATTCTTTTCCGGTCGAAAATTGTTTCTGAGCTTTACGCAAAACGTTTTTTTTTGAAGTTACGTATGAAACTTAGTTCAGAAAACTTGCCTTCTTTCGATTTTCTCTGCATCTTCTCGCAAATCTGACAACGCCGACCAGTGTGAGGTGTGTCAGTTTCCAATGACAAGTAGGTGAGAACTGAGAATCCTGTGCCTGTTGAAGAGACTCATATACTTGTGATATTTCAATTAAGCCGCTAATTGCCAGATTTATTGTTTTACAGCCGCAGTCTTTTAATCTACTGGCTCCGCTTCTGCCATAAATGTCTGCAAAGCCTAATCTGAGGATGAGAGTTCCTAATCGCGGAATATTCTTCCTGTTGGCCTCTGTGCTGGTGTCTGAACTCAGCCGCGCTTGGCCACGCATCGGCTCGTGCATGCAGTGCGCAAGTCCGACTCTATTCATGCCACGAACCGCCGAACAATAGCAGTGTGATCAAATTGAAAATTGACAACATTTGTACAAAATAAACGCCCAAGCCTTCTTTTTGAGAGATTTCCTGAAGGATGGTGTTTCGTTCAGGAATGATGTGAATCGAGGCAGGCACGCAAAGCTGTTCTGCAAAATTTCTCGCAGTTTCTTTTCACGTGAATTTTAAACGTCATGTGGCTGGTACTTGATGTGCGCGACGCGAACGTGGACATTTTTGTGATGTTTGAGAACGATCTACACTGTTGCTTCAAAGAAACATGTATTCCCACACTCCAATGTCACCGACAATATTATTTTGCGAATCGACCAAACATGGTGCTTATCATTGTTTCACTCACTGAAGACTATGAAGCTGTTTGCACTTCCATTGTTCTCTGATTTACCATTTTGTTTGCTCGCTGCACAAATTCTGCCAATCTTGGGAGAGTTGTTCATCTCTGTCTGTCTGTCTGTCTGTCTGTCTGAATTTGGGCATTCAGATTTTGGTGCACCAACAGAAAATGACATCGAATCTTCCATGAGTTCACCTGACTTCGTTTGCCATAAATGAAATCAAACAACTGAACACATGGGTCAGACCGCTTTCGTGCAAAATGAAAATAGCATTTGGTTCAAGAGCAGCTGTGTGGACAAGCCAGGAACTTCCTCCGACACGAAGAAAAAATTGAACGAACAACTGTTCTTGCCTGTTGCCGGGCTTTGTTCGAATTTTGAACAATAATATACCCACTTGACATGCTCTCAGCTGCACTTTCTGCGATTCGATTCGAAGTTGAACGCGCCGAATGTGACGGAAGCAAACATCTTGTTTTTGTCCAGTTTTGTGTCTCAAAATGCAATATGGAGAACAATTTGCGTTTTTCCTAATGTGGAAGACTCATGAAAACGGTCATTTCAGGCTTGCAAGACACAAAATTTCACGAGAAACCACGCACATACAACCGAAGACTACAGACGAATACGTTTATCATGTTTGCACCTAACAAGAGCCACTTGAATCATTTTAATGACAATTTATGGTACAATTGGTTCCTATCGTTGTATTTGATCTATAAAATAATAATCAACTTCTAATCAGCGATTCTGGGCAATATTATGCACAGGTAAGAACAGTTCCATCACAACACATTTCAACTTACGAAGAACCCAATTTTGTTTTGCAATAAATAAAAAGTTGAGAACAAAGTCAACAGAGAACCAACTCATGAACTCATTAAAGCAGAGTTAGTGGGTTCTTGACTTTTATTACTACGTCCACACATTAGATTGCGAGCGGCTGTATTTTTGTTGTAAAGCATAAAAATGACATACGCTAGCGATTTTATTGCATTTTGGCTCCAGCCAGACGCGCGGTTGAAAGTATGGCCTTTATTGCCTTCTCAATGAACAATTGCGATCTGTATGTGATGTATTCATGCTTGAAGAATACTCTGTTTATGGTCAATTATGTGGCATCGCCCTCAGATTAGCAGGTCGGGAATGCAGGCCATGTGCCATGTCGGCCAAAACTTTCGCAGGGGCGTTGTTCACGAAACCAGAAGTTTTCAGATTTGTACGAACTCAGCTGAATTCCACAGTAAAACAATCACGCGCAGCAAACGGCCATTCCAGGTTGAAAAAGGAGCCTGTCCTGGCTCAGTCTGGCAAGACCTTGATCCTCTTACAACCACGAACTCGGACAAGCTTCTGGCTCCTTCAGAATGACCTTCACTTTGTTCTCAGTTTTCGTGTATGAGTTCTGATATTTCTCTCTTTCTGATTTCTAACCAGTGCGAACTTCTGTGCAGCACAGAGGGACGTGGACACAATTTGGATCGGGGTGCGGTTGCACGGACCTGCCGAGTTCGTCCCTACTTCCAGACTGTATTCGACGAACCGCGGTCTCTGGGCGGCTGTTGGATGTCCATGCACCAATTCAGTCACAAACAGAAAATGTCAAGAGTGACAAAATGGACAATTAGATCTGCACATCCACCTTCCGTCGTCCAACACGGACACTTGAAACAAAACTCTGAACCACCTGTGCACGAATGGTTCTCAGCTCGTCTGACCGGTGCTCATTGACGAAGCGCTTCGAGGAGCAGCAGTGATCCACCGTCCGTGGACGGAGAATCCACGGATCAGTCACAAAAACAAGCTCTGTCAAGGTGTGCTCTGGCCAGAGACACAGAAGCCAAATTAGAAAGCTTGAGAGAATCATGTAAAAAGGCCTGTTGTACTCGTACGGAACCAGAGGGTGGAGAAACCACAAAAGTACCCCGAACATTCCGACAAATCTTGGGTTCAGAAGTCGACGCTTTGTTTTGGTGCGACCACTCTTTTCCAGAATCGAGACACACCGAAACTTCGTCCCTGACTGCAACGAAGCAATTTATGCATGGACAGAAGCAAGGTCTGAACCTGCATCACTTTGACCCTCGCGTGATGGATGAGTACAGGTGCAAAGATCTATATTCCACCAACAAAACTGCATTTGTCTTGTTGCCAATGATACGACAAATAGGTGCATGGTTCGTATGCATCATTGCGACAATGGTAACGACGAAGTTCTTTGGTTGAGTGAAGTTGTCAAAGCTTTCTTCTTCCTTTTGAGTTGTGTCAAGACCTTTTTGTCAGCAATTTGCCTGGAGGTTGACTCCAGGGCTTTACTACCGTTTGAACGTCTGGCTATGCGCCCTCGAAATGGGTATCTTCATGGGTGCCAAAATATAGTCACACGTAAATGCTGCACCCAGAAGATGCCCGTGTGGAGGACACACTTCTGACATGAACGATATCTGTGTCAAGAGTCGAACACCCATTTTGAGAACACTGTCGATGTGAGGGTCCAAATGCTCAGATCTTCAGGTCTTCTCAGCCAGTTGAGCTCTTGAAGAACAACAGCATGGTTCAGACCTTCGACGCTTGCTCCCTGTCAGGATGAGCCAAGGAGTCAATCAGTTTTCTTGCAATGTTGCAGTTGTGTTTGTCTGACCCAATGCATTCCTCAAAGCTGCGCATGGAATTCCGTCATCTGGACCACTGAGAGCGCCCTTGAGCTGAACCAGACCCACCTATACCTGGACGAATTTATCCCCAAGGAAGTCACGAGATTTCTTCGTCGGAAAAGGAAGCTTGGCCTTTTGGCTTGTGTTGAAGGTGAAGTCCAACTGAGAATAATCTGGAGACTTTTTTCTGTCTCGTTTCGGTGCTTGGTGATGACTGTGCGCAGAAACACCACCCATTCTGTTGTCAATCCGACTAAAGCAAAGCTTGAATCTGAACCACTCCAAGAGACAACAACGTACAATGCATTTATTTCAGCAAAACAAAACAAAACAAAAGTTTTTGAACAAGCAACAAGAAGCAACAAGACGACAGGACTTTGATTATACATTTTGCATACATATCCTCTACTGGCTCGTACGAGCGTAAATGACTGTAAACACAAGTATACAAGACATAATTCTTCAAACACAAGAAGGACTATGGTCTTCATGCAGCAACAGAACACGTTTCAGCTGTGTGGACCATTGTGAAACACTTTGCAGATCCAGTGCAATTGAGGGAAACAAATGTCCACAAATCGACCCTTTTTACTCTTTCGGTGCCGAGGGCGTCACATTGACAGTCGCATCAACGACAACCGGCGCAGGAGCAGGAGCAGGAGCAGGTGCGGCGTACGCACACGGCTGCGGCTGAGGAGGCGGGTAGTAACCCGGGGGCGGAGGTGCCCCGTACCCGGGAGGGTAGGGCTGGTAGGCTGGGGGTTGTCCCGGGTAGCCCACAGGCACGGGTTGTGGAGCGTACCCTCCGGGCGGATAGGCTCCAGGTGCGCCGGGCGGCGCAGGACCCCCGTAGTAGTTGACCACGGTCGGCTGCTCCGGTGCTGCGGGGGCAGCTGTCTCCTGCAGAAATCAAAGGACGTTTTGTTTGAGTCAGCGTCCAATAAATTAGTGTTTCGTCACTCACTGTACGAAGGCCTTCAATATTCAGAAAAGTGTTCAGGTAATCAAGACCACCGCAACACTGCATAACTTAATTGCTCCTGAAGTTGTTTGCGATGGGTTCGATCTCTCACATTGATTCACAAATCAATCCAAGATTCAGAGCATTCAAACTTCATCTTCAACATTTGTACCGGTACATCCACGCAAAAAACAACAAAAAACCAGAAGACTTGTCGGTGAAGACACGCGCCTCAGAAGGACCAACAGCGCAAAGTGTTGTGGGGATACACACTTTTGTTGTTGCTTTGCATCAATTGAGGTGCCGCACACGAGAAAATTTTGCCTGCAAGTTTTGGAAAACACCTAAATTTATTGAAACATTTCTCTGCCATATATGGAGGGGGTTTGTGCACGTAACTCTGTTCCAAACAAGTCCTTAGTATTTGAAGTGGTGTGGTCCTCAGACCAAAGAATTGTTTCTATCCAGAAGGTCACCAAATGCAGATTTGTTGCCAGACATTTTGCGAAAACATCATCACAGGGTGACCTGTAACCTTCATGTGTGTGTGTGTGTGTGTGTGTGTGTGTGTGTGTGTGTGTGTGTGTGTGTGCGTGTGTGAAGGGGGTTCGGGGCTCAATGGAACGCCCAGCCCCGAGGTCCTATGGATTTGCTGGACTTTTTGTTCCGCGCAAACCTATGCCTGGTCAGCACATTGCAAGGCATTTATCTCATGCACGATTTGGCGTGACAACAACAACGACAAAAACAGCAACAACAGACCTTGATGACGACGGTTTGAGGCTGCTGCGCGTTCCTGTTGGCGGCCGCCGAGCCGGCCACTACTCCAACCATCGCAGCTGTGGCCGCCATCGGCACCACAGGCACGTAGGGCCTGCGCACCACGACCGGTCTGCGTGGGGCCACCACGACTGTACGTCTCTGCAAGTGAGACGAAAGGTACTCGTATGATCAACGGATTGAAACACAGTGAAAGAAGAGCAAAGTTTACAGCAAATTGCAGCATCAGATTCACAACTGCGTGAAAATCAAACCATGAGTCCAGGAACGGACAAAAACACTCACTGGCATTGTGTTGTCTCTGTGTTATCCACAAGGGCTAGTTCTAATGCTTGTAGTTGCCGAGGGTTTGAAGGTAAGAGACGGGCTGATTATGTCCCACAACAAGGAAAGTTGGACAAGGAAAACTTTCCTCTTATCTCACGTTCTTTCGTGACTTTCAGCAATTGTCACCATCCTGCAACTTTTTGTGGCCTGTTTTGGAGAGTGCTCTGCTCCTGAAATCTCATCAATTGAAGCCCCCTTTTATGTGATTCCTTTCTGCTTTTCTGACAAGCTAACAAACTCAAACTCTACTCACCCCTCCATGGCGCATCGGCATCGTCTCCAGTCAAGAAAGTTTCGAAGTTCCAGAGATCGCGATCAGTGTCTTGAAAATACAAAGAAGAGTACCAACAACACCTGGTTATCAAATCATGTGCCTTTGAATCGCCTGGTCAATTTATTGACGTTGTCAGGCCGGAAATTTTGTTTTATCTCTGGTGAACAACAAGGTTCCGACCAGCCCTCGATTCTCCACAGAATCAGTGAACTCGGCGGCACCGCGGATGATGATGGGCTCATTTGGACATCTATTTCCCAACTGGAAAGTCGAAAGCGCCTCCTTGATTGAGACCAAAAACTTTTGTTCATTCCAATTCAGTAAACACTGGAGAGTTCCAAAACTGGTCAGTCTGTGTGACTGACAGCGATTCCAATTTTGTTTTGTTTTTTTGTGCGATGTTCGATCAGTCGGACGAGAGTTTGAACCTTGACGTCACTTATCTCGGGGACCGCAAAGCTGATTGCACACACTTCTGACAGGTTTGTCATACGCAAAGTCGAACGACGACAAAGTCAATATCTGTGTACATGCTGAATCAGCCAAGAAGGAAATTGTCTCCGCTCGCTCGTACGTTTGTTTCAGGTGCCCGTCTCCGCCTGACCCGACAACCGTTTGTTCGGCATTAGTCTACCCGATGCCTGACCAGATCTTCGCTCGCGAATGTTGAAAGCACGATACACAAAGCCATGCAGAGAATCCAGTTCGAGTACTTTCCAGTATTTGCCTCTGACACCAGAGAACAACAAAAAACAGTGAAATTCTCGGCAAACGTCAAGGAGGTGACACGCCCAATTTATTGTTTCCTAAAGCAAAACGCGTCCGCAATTGTTGTAAGACATGCAGTTCACGAACAACGCGAATGAACACCACATGTATGGGTGAGGCACTAAAAGACACGAAAGCCCGCGTACTCTTACACATCTTCTCACGTTTAAAGACTTGAAATATGGGCAGGCGACAACAATGAGCACAACAAAGAACCTTGATGACGCACATGTACACACAGCTGACTGCCAACAGTCACAAACGTGACTGGGCCGCGGGTCACAATTTGAACGATTTCCCATCGCGTCCTCACCAAGAAACAAACAAGACAACAAACAACTCTTCTAACTGTGCTCTGGTCAAAACAAAATTGACATCCTGCAAGTGTCTGAGATCCAATCCCATTGTGTCTCCACGGATTGGTTCTCGGCAATCTTGTACCTTTTGTTGTGATCAGGAACAAAGCACAAAAAACGATTGAAGAACAAGAGCGAACAATTCCTCTGACTCCACGGACGCACGGACAAAGAATACGATGGAACAGTACAAATTTCTCTGAGTCGACTTCAGAAAAATTTTCTTGTTCTTTTCTTTCCTGAGAACCGAAGTGTTTCTGTTTGATCCAGGCTCGACAAAATCTTGCAGCGGTCGCAGCCACATCGGGACGGTGCTGACGACACACACTTCTACTTCAGCTCCTGGTGGTTCGTGCCCTGCTGTGACAGATGCAGTGACCAACTGGACTGATCAACGTCGGTCAAAGAACCAGCTTTGAAAAGAGATCCTCAAAACATCCACATCCCCGTCGCAACAACCTCGATTTGGACGAGCAGTAGTAACACCAGTCCGTCCCTGTGCAGCTCAGTTGGCGAGGTACGCGGTGGTGGGCGGGTTGTTGAGGCTAGACGTGACCGGTTGGTGGCCTGAGTCGAAGCCTGCGGCCTGGTGGTGGTGGTGGTACCCGGTGCTGGGATCTGACGGGGGACCGGGCGGCAGGTTGGTGCAGTTGACCGCCATGCTGATGTTGAACTCGTGGTTCCCGTGCTGGTGGTTGACGTGCACAACTGGACGAAAGAACAAATATAAATTAAAACTCGGGACAATGGCAAGAAAATCTGGTCTGGAAAACGTCTTGTGTGTGTGTGTGTGTGTGTGTGTGTGTGTGTGTGTGTGTGTGTGTGTGTGTTTGATTTTGGCTTTCGTTCACAACAGCGCCCCGCCCCGGTGCCTCTGGTACTGTTACGCTCACGGTTTGACATCATAATTTACCGTAACACAAGCATCATGAACGCGCGGACATATTTGGTTCTCTGACACAGAAAACGAATCCCTTGGTTCCTTTTCCCCCTGATTGTCCCACTGTAGAGACCTTTCTATCACTGTTTGGGTCTTTCCTGGAGTAACCCCTTCCTCAGACGAAATCCTTGCGTGGATTCATCTCAACTGCAACTGAAGCAGCGTTGCACGTGTAGCGCAAACAACACTAAAAATTTTCAGCACGCATGTGCAACCAAGGACTGGAAAGCAACTTGTCACGCTCTGGGTTGGGCTGAATCTCACCAGAATGCCTCGGGTAGGTGAAGGTCGTGTTGACTGAGTCCTTGGGCCGCGCTGAATTTCGGTCCAGCAGGTTGAGCGGGTCGTGTGACTCGGCGTGGTAGACGGTGGTGGGTCCGCGCTGCTGCAGCACGGCGTGCTCCACTCCCGGCTTCCCGCTGCTCTGGTAGCCGGGAGAACTCAGGTAGTCTGAGGCGAAACGAAGACAGCATTGTTTCAGTTTCATGCATGGGCACCAGTTTCACATGGACTCGTGAATGAACTGCGTGTCAGTCTGGTCTTGTATCAACTTGGTTCAAGCTGCATGCATTTGTTCTGCCAATCTCGTGCCACTGATGACACTGCAGCAGTGCAGGTCTCCGGGCAAGCTTCGTCACGTTAATTTTTCGGCTGCTGCTCACCGGACGGCGCGTGGTAGGGCGACACCTGGTGGACGGTGCTGAAGGCGCTCGGCTGCACCGCCTCCAGCGGCTGCGCCACGTTCGAGTACGCAGAGCCGCCGGCTGCGTTGTGATAGTAGCCTACAGCGAAACAACGTGCACTAGCTTTGCACTGTGTCCGAGAGCTTCGGTTCGGAACTTCATGGGCCAAGAAAGATGCACAATTTGCCTGACATCGAATGAAACCACGACGGGTCACTGAAACGTCAGTAAGCAAGAAGATCGATTCGACGATCGAACTGAACAAGACAAGAGCCAATGCTTGGTTTGACTGCAGTTTCACCGCACAGCGTCTGCTCCCCCTGTTCCGTGGCTCGGCGCACCTGAAGGGTCGGCGGACGGGTAGCTGGACGTGACGCACGAGCTCGGGTACACGTTGTCACTGCGCGACGCGAGTCCGTACGGTCTGTAGCCTCCACTGTACGCGCCTGACCCGTGGTACCCAGGCCAGCTTCCCGAGGCCAGGCTCTCTCCGGCCTGACCTGCATGAACAAGCAAAATCAACATCTGTAATGCCTGGCCTTAACTGTTGCAGTGGCCACAAAAGTTCGCGTCAGAACCACGCTTGCATGTACTCCAACATTTGCCTGCATTTTTGGAAAAAGGTCCGTTGATACCATGGCATCAGACGCACTGCTCAAAGTTGATACTCTGCTTCGAGACAAAAGATGCGTCTGAAAACGGGTGGGCAGAGATGGTGCCAAGTCTGGTTTGTGACGTGCCATAATAATGTTGTGTTTGACTTGACAAGTGGTTGAGATTTGGATTTGGGAAAAGCGCTTCACTTATCCTGAGACAAGCAGAACAAAAACAAACCTAAATAGGAGTAGGAGTGGTGCGGGGTGACCAGAGACGACCCGCTGTTGTGGTAGCTGAAGTGGTGTGAGGCCGGGGCGCCGCGAGACATTCCCACAGGCGACACGGGCGGCGTCAGCATCGAGCTTCCCGGGTTCATCGCCTGCAACAAAGAGCCGGACTCAGGAAGCTGCGAGCGCAGCCAACACGACGCGTCGTGTCACCGCGCGCAAGCGTTCAAGAACCAAACTCGCCTCCAAAAGAACAGGCTCTGAAACGTGAAAGAGTACCCCCGAGAATGTGAATGACGGAGGAAAGGTCCAAACAGTTTTATCTATTTACGTCCTAACTACAGGTACTATCTTCCTCGCTGACACAAACTGTGGCGACATCAACAAGAGCGATAAAAACCAAACATGTTTCTGCAACCTGATTGGTTCAGGCTGCCAAGGTACCGAGGTGAAGGAACATTTTCGTTGTTCTAAGAGAACCTACTTGTGCCATGGCAGCCATCTGGTTGAGGTGCGTCGAGAGTTGGTACGTGGAGTCACCGCGGAGACCCTGAGCGGCACCCTGGACGGGATGAGGGTGGTGTGGGTGGTAGGGAGGTAGAGAGTACTGCGGATCCAAGTACTGTTCGCGCTTCAAGCCCGCGCCCACGCCCACGTGGGGCGGGACCTGCAGCGGCTTGCTCGCGAGGAAACAGGTGCCTGGGAGCGCTGACAGGTTCGGCTTCCCGCCCTGCTCGTCTGAAAAGCGCAACATGACGGACTGACCCAAAAGACAACAAAGCGGCGGTTTCTCTCGTGCTCCTATAGGATACGTGAAGGATTCTTGGATCCACGTATAGCATGCCAATGTCAAGCAAGTACATCTGAAATGTGCACAAAACCTCACGTATGTGTGTGTGTGTGTGTGTGTGTGTATGTATGTATGTATGTATGTATGTATGTATACATGTATGTATGTTTGTATGTTTGTATGTATGTATGTATGTATGTATGTATGTGTGTATGTATGTATGTATGTATGTATGTATGTATGTATGTATGTATGTGTCCCTCACCACTCTTGGTGTACTTGTCGAGTAGTGTCTGCAGCTCGGCGTCCCTCTCGCTCTG
>JAAUXT010084545.1_pt1 | contig 21785 bp, 26 predicted proteins | sample 7278171 | NCBI WGS metagenome assembly JAAUXT01 (sample SAMN14350112, study PRJNA611818) | marine sediment metagenome | isolation source: surface marine sediment (1.8m) | place: French Polynesia: Moorea | collected 2018-08 | reverse complement strand
CCCATCCCCCTGCTGGACCCCCCCCTAGAGAGGACAAGGACGAATTGACGATATTATCGGCAAGGGACTTCGCAGTGCAGTTGCCTTGAGCACTGCTTCTTGTTAACAAAACTATGAAAACCCATGTGTACGAGTACTGGGCTCAATATCGGGGCGAAAATGCGCGTCTTATACACGGGTGGACATTGTTCACTCAGTGCGGACGCTATTCGACGCCAAGTCGGTCCCGTGGCTGCAAGGTGGTGGTGCGAAGGCACCAGGCAGACCAGACCACTTGTGAAATTGTCCAATCTGATGAGACCTTTGGGGTTGGTGTGGGGGGAGTTGTGGATTTTGCCCAACATCTCAGGCACCGAAAAAGGACAGGTCAATTTCAACAGACTTGAACTTGAAGCTTGAGGCCACGTGCAGCTTTTCGAGCATCGTGGTCATGAAAATACCTGTGTGGCTTGTCTGTCGGGGTATATGTTGTTGATGTAGAGCATATTGGTCCACCAATGACTGTAGCAGTTTTGCAGTTTCGGCCCTGTGATGTCTGCCGTGTCGTTGTAAGGTCCGTCCAGGGCGTGCAGGAAGAGCGTGCAGAACAACAGGAGGATGAAGCCGTAGACTGGGGTGAGCCTGAAGCGAATGCGAAGGAAACGTTCGGGTCGTGGTCAATCTTCTCTGCACATTGGACAATTCAAGAATTGGTGGGCTTTGTCACAGTGCGTGACTCTGACTGAATTGCTGTTTTAAAGCACAAGCACGAGAATTTGCGAAAACCACGGGAATGACTGAAGACGCGGAACCCGAGGTAACGAACCTGAGGTATCGATGAATGTAGAACATCGCCCAGTTGATTTTCCCCTTGTTTTTCTTCAGCACCTTCAGCGTTCCGAAGCCAACCAAGAGGCCGCTGAAAACAGGAGAAGACACGAGTGGTGAGAGGAAGTGCTGGTGCACGTTTTGTAATGCAGAACTGATAAGTTGTCGCACGTTCAGGTTTACCTGATGAAGAAGAACGTGTCCACTCCCAAGAACGCGTTGAGAACAACTTGGAACGTGAATCTTCGTGTCAGTCTTCCCCAGCTGTACAAGTTATCTGCAGAAACGTGAGCGTACGGTTGTTGGAAAGAGTCACACAGTGGAGCCATCCGCACAGGTCTGTCTGCGGGGTTTGGTCACCTCAGATCACACGGAAACTCTGGGTTGTCCCAACCTGGAAAGGAACACTTTGTTCCAAGTTTTATTTTTGGTGACATCACCCATTGTTGTGATTCTTCAGTACTTTCTGCACTCAGAAAAGCATGGAGAGAAGTCAAGCAATTTCCCGGAAAAGACGGTTGTACGAAAGCACTCAGGTGACACCCTGTGAAGCCTGTTTCTGCACAGTCGGTGCACAATCGGACAACTGTCCGACAAACTGCTGGAAGACTGTGTGGGTTTTTTGCTCTTTGCCACTCACCGACATATGCGTAAGAAAGGTTGTAGGTGTGTCCAAGGACGATCCAGGAGATGGAGAGAACTCGCATCCCGTTGAGGCAGTCCATCGCATTTGTGCTCTTGCGCAAGTTGAACAGTTTCTTTGCGTTTGTCCAAATGGAAAAGCTCAAGAACAGCCTGTTCTTCAGTCCTGAAGGCAAAACCGTCAGGTTTGTCGAGCAAAAAATGAAAAGAAGTCAGTGAGGGAACCTTTCGTATGCGAATTGAATCTGCTTTCTTTTGGATGTGAAACGCCCTCACATGTCAGATGAGTGCGCATGCGTGCATGTGTACCTTGGTTGGTGCGCACCCTCTTCTCTTGCGCGGGAGTGACGTCGGGTTGAGACCCTTGCGCGTGATTCTCCTCAACGGACCTGACCGATTCCGTCATTGATATCACAGAGACGATCTGGGGTTTGCTTTCTCCGTCAGACAAGCCTTTTTGTGCGTTGGTTGATCCGTTGACGACTTGTTGCATTGGCATGGACCCGTTGGTGATTGGTTTCGCATCCTTTTCCCGTGTTTCATACTTATTCTCTGGGGTCTTTGTCTTTCTCCGTTTCGTTGTCTGAACCACGTCGTAGGTTGTGCCGCCAATCAGACAAACGGCAATAATTCCGCACAAAACCCTGCAGGAAGTGAAAGGTTGAGGTGACACCTGTGATCAGGAAGGTGTTGGTTCAAAGCAAAGACGAAAAGAGTGGAACTTTTGGACTCACAAGGCAAAGATGTCTTCTGCAATCCACGGATAGGGCTCGATGCAAGAAGTTCCAGTGGAATTGGCTCCTCCGCTCGTCAGAATGTCGAGAACTGCAATGCGTGCAGGCAGTGAAAGAATGAATTGTCACCAACGCTTACAACCACCTACAACCTACATTGGGGAAGGATGGACTTCCGGGAATTTTTCCTTTTCTCAGGCGTGTCAGCAGGAGTGAGCCTGTGCTGTATGCTTTTGCAATTGCTTGGGACATTGTGTCCTGGGTAGGAATTACTGATGGGTGGGGGGACCAATCTGAACATGAGCTGGTCCCACTTCCAGGACCTACCCGTCGGGTTGGTCGTACGCTTCCGACGCGCCTGTGTTCAAAGCTCTGCTTTCTTGTTTGGGCACGGAAGCATCAAAATATGCTTTTGCAATTGCTTGGGGTATGCCGCCCTGGGGCGGGGGGGTCAACCTGAACATGAGCCCGTTCCCACTCCTCAGGACCTACCCGTCGGGTGGGTCGTGCGCTTCCGACGCGCCTGTGTTCAGTTTTCTTGTTGGCCACGGAAGCATCAAACTACCTGACTGGACAAGGGTCTGCACGTCGTCCGTTGAGCAGGAATCAGGAAAACAGACACCGATGATGAAAGGGAATCCAATCTGAAATAGAGTCTATTGAAAAAGATTCCAGTTGTGTTCGAATCGTGTTGGTGCAACAGGCATGTGGCAGGCATTCGACCAAGAGAGGGCATGCAGTTGGGTTTCAAGGTTTCTCTTCCATTTTAGTAATGTTCGTACACGTTCGCGGACACACTTGGATGTGAAGACATTTCATTGCTCTGTCTTTCTGAAGGGTTTTGGTTTTCTAACCGGAACGTTGGACTTGCAGTATTTTCCTCGGAAGAGTTGCGTGTTGTTTTCCACAGCACGGACGTCCCGACACTGTTGGAAGTACCCCATCCAGAAGAAATTGAAGTGCAAAATTCCCGAGGGAGGTTTTCCGATGGAATCTATCACTGCAACGACATGAACATTTCACTCAAAGCAACTTGCAGGTGTCACGAGGAAACGCATTTTGAACAAATTTGACTGCAGGAAAAATTGTACAAGTTCAAAGTCCCATGACAAGGTTTTCAGGTTGGACGTTCAGAACGCTCACGAGTCCAACTTGTCAACAGGATGGTTCACATCCACAGCCGTGACCACTGGTTTCCTGGTTTTCTTTAGTGATCACATTGATTTTCGTCAAATCAAGACGATTATTGAGGACCCCTGATCAACCCAGTGATATAACAGAGGGTGGATCGAGTTGGCACCGTCATGCATCAGATTTCTGTCATGAAGCAGTGCTTGTCGTTTCTGTGCCTTGTCACAGATTGTTTTCGAGAGTGAGTGAGCATGTCAATCACAATTCGCGATTCTCAAGTTCTCAGTTGCTGACTCAAAAACGCGAGGGAAAGGTGTGGACAAGAAATTGAGATCGCTGCCATGGGGCGGGGGTCTGCTTCTTCGTACAACCCCCTCCCGGTACAAGCGAAGCCTGACAGAACTTTTTGACTTCAGACTGTTGGTGGTGGTTCCCGTTTTGCAAACGACCCACCCTCATTTGTCCATCCGAAAAGGTTTGGTGTGGTGTCACAAGTTTTCTCCGCTCATGAATTTCTCCAAAAGAAACAACAGGGGAAGGTGGATCCTGCTCAACGTGACCGGGGAAAGTTTCCACGCAGAATTTCTCCTGCAAATCTGTCAGGCAAATCCAAAAAATACTGCCGTTTGCTCGAGCAGTTTGCCACGGCGCGTATCCACCTGCTGGTGTTCTTGTTTTACAATACAACTCTACGGAAATGCCGGTGGCGTGTATTTTCTCATCTCCTTGAGATCGTTTCTTTGATGAGATTGATTCTCTGATTTGATAACAATTGGGATCGCAAGGGGATTTGGGATTGTCACTTGCAGTCCCAATTGATTAGAAACTCGAGTGGATGTTTCCGCGTGTCGACAGAACTCTGCTTGGTACAGAAGCAAGGATCACTCACTTCGTGCAGAGAGAGAAGGAGTTCAGATCTTGATCGTTGCTTTCGGGGCAGTTTGTTCTCATTGTATCTGTACGCAGAACGCGGCTTCGTTCGAAGTGGCCTTTGTTCGATTGAACATTGTTTCAAGAGCTCTTCAATCCGCTTGCGTTCGCCCCCTCCAGCGGATCCAAGATTGGGTCATGGTGGGTTCGACTGCATGATGTCTGAACCGCGGTGGGCTCTGAGTTTAAACTTCAGCGAAGAGCATTCCCCTGTGACTGTACTTTGATGCGAAAAATACACGTGTGCAAGGAACTTACTCTGAATGGAGTAGCTTCTGAGTTGTTCCATTCCGTTCACGACTTGCCCGTAATCCTTTCTGCACTCTTCAGACACATTGACAGATGTCGCGATGCCACTTAGATACGGGAAAGTCTCCGCCTTGCGCAACTCCTGGATGATCTTCCATTGAGATTTGCTCAAAGATCCTTCCAAGGAATTTTCTTCATCTCTCAGAAATTTGTCTAGGTTGTGTTGCTGGGCCCTGCAGATGGTCGCAGAGGACAAGAGAGTCAGCACGAACAGCAGCTGGGACATCGTGTGCGATTTCTTTGGGTTCACTTCGCGCTTCATTCAGTGCGATGTTTCTCGATCGGTTGAGCTCTGGAGACCGTCTGTGCCTCTGTGTCTGACTGATAATTAGTTTTGTGGTGAATTAAAACATTTAAATTATGATATTTGTTGTCAAAATTATCAACAAATCAAAGGTGGCCGTAGAAAGGTCATTGATCTAATCAGACAGCTGATAGGGTTGATACGCACGATAAAATGTTCTTACAAGAAGGTACGAGGCTGTTTCATTAATACTCCGACCAAGTACAAATTTGAGTACTGCGTTTGGTGCGATTTTATTTGCGTGAATGGCAATGTGTACGCAACTTGTGTGGCAACTTTTAGGTCAATAATGAACAAAAGGTCATGGACTATTTGTCCAAAATGTCAACAAACAAATGACGTGTGCACAGGAGTGTGGCGAACTCCATGCACTTGGCCTATCTCTGCACAAAATTCATACACAGTCAGCGGAAAAGCAATGTCCGGTTGCGCAAAGTCAGACATCTGTCTCGGGCTGTTCTTCAGCTGGTTGGGGGTGGGGATCGATGTTGTCTCCCTCAAAATATTCCCCTTTGGCAGCCACACATTTCCTCCACCTCAAAATGAGACGGTCAAAAGCTGTGAAAAAGTCATCAGGTTCCAGTTTGTCGATGATGGCAACCACTGCAGCCTGGACTTCCTTGACTGTGCGGAAAACACGACCTTTGAGGTCACGTTTGATCTGGGGAAACAACCAAAAATCGCACGGGGCGAGGTCAGGACTGTAGGGGGCATGGGCCACTTCCTGCATGTTGCTTTCCATCATCCTTGTGACTGTGTGCCCTGCGGTGTGGACGGAGGCGTTGTCGTGCAAAATCCTGTAGGAGTCATCAGCCCACATCTTTGGTCTCTTCTTCCGGATTTTCTCACGCAGGCACCCCAAACATTGAGCATAATATTCCGACGTCACCCTGACACCTTGGGGAACAAACTCATGATGAATCCATCCATCAATGTCAAAGAATGCGATGAGCATGGTCGACTTCTTGGTCGTGTGCCTGATGGCTTTTTTCGGACGTGGAGCACCGTGGTCGACCCACTGTCTGGACATGTCTTTTGTCTCTGGTTGGAAAATGCAGAAACTGGACTCATCACCAGTGATGATGCTGCGGATGAAGGCTGGGTTGTGCTCAAATTCAGCAATGTTCTGCTCACAAATGCGCACCCTGGTTTCCTTCTGTTCTGCGGTCAGGATCCTCGGGATGAATTTGGCTGCACGCTTGGTTTTCTTCAAATCCTGATGAAGAATTTTGTGGACACTCCCAGTTGAGATTTGGAGCCGACGGCTGAGTTGTGGAATGGTCACCCTTGTGTCTTCATTGACAGCTGCTTGAACTTCTTGGATCTTGTCCGGACAATGCACAGAACGGGGGCGTCCAGGTCGATGGCGATCCTTGATGGGTGTGGTCAGATCACCCTCTTTGAACTGCAAAAACCACTGCCTGCACTGTGTCTTTCCAATGGTCTGGTCTCCATACACAGTCCGCAATGTCTGCAAAGTTTCGGCTTGAGACTTGCCTTGTGCAACACAAAATTTGATATTTGCACGTTGATCAAGAAAGCGCTCCATTTCGGTTGATGCCGAGATAGGCAAATGCCATGGAGTTCGCTCAATTGCCTGCCAACCCAATCTGCGATCATGCCTTCTGACTATGTCCATCGACCTGACATGTTGTGGTGCAAGCCACTGACTCATTGACCCTTGCCGGACACGACAACAATTCAAAAAGTAACCGGAAAAAATCTGCAGAAATGTACGAGTACTTGGTCGGAGTAATAATGAAACAGCCTCGTACGAAGTCTTGGTTTCTCCACTTTTTTGGCTTCAAGAGCCGCCTCAGCGGCAGAGCGAGTCTTTTTTATGGAGAGAACATAAATGTGCTGCCCGAGGAAAACGGGTGTTTTTCTTTGGCAAAACTTGAGATGCCAACAGAGCAGAGTTCAATGGAGCAAATGGAGCCCCGTGTATTGTATTCTTGTTGAGAACCACAGTTTTGCAGACCAACGCTGCTCTGTTAGTTTGCACTCAGTGCCATCCGAATGTCTTCAGATTCCCCTCCCCGGACCATGCAGCTCTGCTTGGCTGACGTCGAATTCAAAGATACGAGGTGTTTGGTGAAAACGAACCGTGCGCATGGAAAACTTCTCCTGCACCGCGATTGCCAGAAACATAAATTTCGGGTAATTTCCGAATTTCATTTGACAGGAGTTTCCCTGTTTGTCGAGCCTTGTCGAACATGGTTCATTTCTTAGCGGTGTCAAAAATTTTACATTGGTGTCAGCCACTCCCCGCTCTTGAAGTGAAAATTTTGCCCGAGAGTGCTTGCTTCAAAAGCTTGCACGCAACGCTTGTGGTGATCACGAACGTTCGATGTTCTTGTTCTTGTGGTTGTGAACCGACTTGTTGATCCCTTTTCAATCTCGTTAGATCGAAAAAGTGAAATGAGTTTGTCCTATTTTTGTGCTGATTGTTTGTGACTCATTCTGACAGACTCCTGTGACAAAGGAAGGGCCAATGCATTGAGATCTCTCCATGCATGGTGCGCACAGAGTAGGGTTGATGAGCAGAGATGATCAGTTTGATTGCTCCATGGCAGTGTGAGACCGCGGGCACAAGACAAGTTCAGTCAACATGAGAGAGTCGACCAATCCAAGTCAGCTGTCAAATTTGTTGAAAACAGACGCTGTCTTGAGCATTGTTGTGTGTGATGTGGTGTTGTGCGATTGGAAAACCTCACACGGGTCCTGTCTGTCGCTTCCGTGGAAAAGTTTACGTATTTTTCGCGCCTCCGAAATGCGCGCGACTGTTTTGCGTCGCGCGACGCAAAGTTCGCGCCGAGTCGCGTCGAAAATCGCGCCGTAACGTCACCAAGTGGCGCAGATGTACGTTGTCAACGTCGTGTAACCAAGAAACGTCCCTGTCGTCGCCGGCGCAAACGCAACTCGTCAGCAACAACACAACACCACGAACAGGTGAAATATATTTTTGTTTTCGTTTCGTCCCCGATTGCTTTGCGAGGTCAGCAGATTTTCAGAGACTGAAAAACCAAACAACTGACTTGATTTGATGGCTTTTGTGAGACTTGTCATCTCGAAATGAACCAAATCCAGACTGGTTCAGACTTGAAATATTCAGCTCAGATCTTGCAACAAATTGGTTTGACCTGGATCAAGATTCTGCTTGTTTTCAGAAGAACTTTGGAGAATTCAGATTGCAGGAATTTCAACCACACTCCTGTGAGGTGAGTATGGCGACGATCAAGCGATCTCAAAGTACGTTTGTCTTGTGAAAGAACACAACGCGCAATTTGTTCTTTCCTGTAATCTCTATCCAGTTGAGACGAATGTGTTCAGCATCATTTGACCTGTTCACAGCAAAATCAAATTGATCTGATTGAACCCCCTCCCCCGCCCTTTTTCTTGTTCAAAGCAACTCAAATTCCCCCGCAGCTGGGTGCCGCTGCCCAAACAATTGTGCACGACTCGTGTTCGCAGGGATATAGATGTTCTTCTTTCCATGAGCAGGTCAAATTCTGCACACGGGGAGGCGACAGGTTCGAATGTCCGTGCCCACGAACGAAATTGGGAACAGAAACTTGCTTTGGGTGCAAAAAGAAATTTCCTGTGAATAAGGCTGATCACCTTGATCCTTGCGTAAGATTTGTTTGCACTCTTGACACACCGGAGAAAAGAATCCTTCCTTCACCTAGATACGAAGGCGTGTGAACGCGCAACTGAACACCTGAAGTCTGCTGACAGAAAAAGAGCGTAAGATCTGAGATAACAACGGTAAGCAAGCTCGCCGTTGTCTTTGAGAGTCTTGCAGATGTATGTGAAAAGAACAATTTAATGTTTTGCTTTGAATCAAACAAAGTAAAGATATTGATCCGGATTGCAGGGACAGGAAGAAACCATTCCGTACAGGTGTCATGGCTGCAGAAGGAATAGTCCAAAGTTTTCTCATGACTCCACATCCACACCACATTCCTGGGTAAGAAAAGAACTGTTTGCGTTGAACTTGTTCTTTTTTTCACATATTTTGCTTTTTGAACTTTTCGGCAAGAATCTCCCAAGTTTTGTGCAGGTTCGTGCAGTATCCAAATGAAGATAAAAACAAATGCACTGGTGTGCGAAAATTCTCAGTACATGCATGCAGGGCGATTCGTCGTACGTTTTGCTGCGTCAAGTTGGCGGAAGAACGCATTACAAGTGTTGGAAACCAAAATTTATACTTGTGCAAATGGCATGTCTCACTGCCATGAAGTTATGCTGTCCTGTCACATTGCACCTCATCCCCCTGGAAAGGAGGCGTCCACACACTGTGTCAACTCAAGTCCCTGTTTCTGGTCCCGTCATGTCCCGTGCAGCTGGACAAAAAAGAAATGCAAATGTTATTGGCATGGAAATGCAGTGTCTTGTCCCTTCCCATCCCATTCTTCCTGTCCCCACTCCCTATCTCAGAAACTGCTGGACATGTATGCAACACAGGATTGTTTTGGATGGAATTTCATCAGGCCAACCCCATCAATTGCCAGCTCTTGGGAGGAACTTTCCACTCTCCTTGCTTTCACAACACAAGTTTCCAAAAATTGAAATTTCTCTTGTAATTTGAGTGCCTGTGTGCAATGATTTTGATTTGATTTGGATCAGGGAGAGCAATGTCATCAAACTCCAACTGAAACCACCCAGAAACCAATCAAAATTGACTTCACAGTTCACCAGAACTTTTTTTTTTGTGGGAAGAAACATTCTGCCACTTGTTGAAACCATTTCATTCCACACACAAAAGACGGCTTTTCAAGCAAGTCTGTATGATCACAGGTCTTGGGATGCACACAAAAGACCAAATGGAAACAGTTCTGATTTCCTTTTTCCCGGAAGAGAAGCTAAAACCCTTTCAAACTGAAATTCAGCATTGAGCCACTGGAACCTGTCAAAAGAACCCATTACATGCCACAATGTCATGGTGACCCTCAGGTGAAGGGGGACACTTGGTGTGGCCAGTTGACATGCAGCAAATGGCCTCTGTATGAAACCCGACTGATGCTGCTGGGGCCCCTGGCTGGCGTTGTCCCATGCCACGGCTTGAACACGGGCGCATTATTTTTGACAAAGCCTTGAAAGGTTTGGTGTCCGCCAACTTTATTATCTGTGTCACATCGGACAAAAACAACTTGATTGATGTTATGAGTGACGTGCCTTGACCTCATAACATCAGACAAAACTGAGTGTGGAAGAGGCGAAGTGTTGCTGCGGTCACAAAATTGTTTCGTTGTCATGTCTCGTGAAGCCGGTTCCTGTGTTTCTGCGTTAAACAAGCTGAAAACAACTGTGCGCGTGTTTGGATGGAAAGAAACTCTTCTCGTCGTGCAAATGACGGCACAATTTTTTTCTGATCCTTAAGTGTGTTTTGCACCCAGTTTCACACGCAGCTTAGAAAGCGTGCCAATTGGTGAGAGCCTGACCAGTTCACCCACGCATATTCGAGCGTGCGATGCCTGCCTGGTGCTGCACGTGCCAAGCACATCAGGACGTGTGTCCATGCACGTATGTATGTGTGTGTGTGCGTGTGTGCAATCTCGTTTCTGTGCGATTTCAGATATGATGGTCATTGCCCTCAATACAAGTTTCGAGCAGGGAACACCTTCGGTCGCACGACGATGCAGCTGTTCCGAGACCCCAACGTGACGAGCTCGGGGAACCTCGTTCTGATGCCGCTGCACGCGCATGCGCAAGCGCAAAGCGATGAGGCGGCGGAACGCAGCCATCAGAGGGCGCAACTGGTGAAAACGAGAACGCAGAGCTATGGCGACCAGAAATACGTGGAGACGATGATTCCGGGCTACAAAGGTTCTGTCGCAATTGCTTAATTCTGCCTTGTATTGGGAGGGCTTGTTCAAAATCTTGTGTTGTGCCCTTAGCCGTTTTCTATTGGTGGCTGGCAATGAGAAAACGGCACAAATGTGCCGCCCACAAATTGATTTGCACCCAATTACGTAGCTGTTTTCATAAGTATTGATTCCTTGACCGTGAAACTGTTGCAAATGACTACAAACTAATGGGAACATTTTCAATGCTTTACCAAGTATACAATGAAGTTTTCCAACAGCAAAACAAAAAGAAGTTAGAGAATTCCAGTGTCTAAAAATGATCACCAAGATATAAATAACATATTAAAATAGGATGCTACTGCTTCCAAAATGACCTCAGGATGATTTTTCACACAGGAACAATTAGGAAAATTTTAATAAAAAGAATTGGAGAAAAACTTTATTAAAATACCTTGAATTTTATTAAATTTTTAGCAGCAGTTATCAAATGACCATTGTTCAGACCTTAACTACACCCTCAGTAATGATTTTGTTATTGTTTTCTTATTATATGCATGAAGATTATGACTATGGCTGTGATAATCTCTTGCTAGAATTTTCTCAAAAGTATCACTGTGAGTACACAAGCCGAGGAATCAATACTTCTGAAAACTGCCTCGTACCTGTTCTCTGGGGAAAACACCGTGCACAAACGAGAAAACTGGAGTGAAATTGTTGAATTACAGGTTTCGTTCCGAAGGCGCAGAAGTACTTTGGGAAGAGGTTCGCAGAAGATTGTTTCAATGCCATCACCGACTTCGAGAACGACCAGAGACTGAACAACCAGAAGAGACAGACGCTGCGAGACATCGAAGCTTCGCAAAGCGGGAAGAAAGTGGAAGGCCTCAAGTTACCGGTGAGTTCTTTGTCAGACATGCAGACTGCCAGCATTGCCAGAGAAGATCTGCAACTTGGAACTTGCGAATGGAAATGGAATCCCCCCCCACACACACACACACACTGCAGTAAACTGCGTCAGGGTTTGCAACCGTGCTCTTCTGGTCTTTTCACACATTGAAAATTCTATTCCGCGGTGACGTTGTATTGTGGCCGGGTTACCGTTGCGTTTTCCTATCTCAGTTTGCATCTTGCGTCGCACAGGTGATCCACACGTCGCGCACCCTGCCCCTGAAGCCGGTGTCGCGCCGAGCCGCGGTGTTCGTGTCACGGAGCGCGCCGGGCTACCCGGTCTCGGTCTACAGACTGGACAACTCTGACCCCGACAAGAGCTTCATCTCAGGTGTGTAGATTTGCTCCCTTCCACAGGGTTTGTCCTGTGATGGACTCAGAAATGTCATGTCTGCTTGGAGGTGAAACGTTTGTGAGATTATACGACCGACTTCAACAAGAAGACTTTTGGTGTTGACACGTGCCTCGGATATTCTGTCAAAAACTTCGACAGCTGAGACGAACATTTCAATTTGGTTCATCGAAACATTGCTGCGGTCGCTTGCTGCCTGAAAACTACCGGTGTCCTGTCTGTGAAACCAACCCGCAAAACTACTGTAGCCTCAGACCAAATTCAAAGTCAACCAAGGCACTGGTGGTGAGTTCTCAACGGACGCTCTCGGTTCCTCTGACCGCAGGTTACGCCGGGTTCGTGCCACGCAGCCGCGGGTTACTCGGTCACGGCTTCCCGATCATCACTCATGCCGCACTCGGCGAGTTCACGGACGAGCAGCGGGCGTTCCGAGCGCGTCAGCGCGAGCCAGCGACGCTGCGTCGGGAACCGGCACCGGCGGCGTCCGGAGCAGAGGCGCCACCTGGTGGCGTGGGCGTGCTCTACCCGAAGTGCAGCGGGATCGTGCCTCACTACACCGGACACGTGCCTGGTGAGTACGAGGTGTCAACAAGAACACTGTCAGTGTAGCCACGCGCCTCGGGAAGCAGTTGTGTTGAAAATGGGACATCAAGTCACGCGATTGTTTTCATTTTTCAATGCCCATTGAGAAAAGTTTCCAACATTTTCAGGCCAGAAATTTCGACACGGCCACACGTTCGGCCGCCACACGGTGGACGCGAAACGTACAAAAGCCGAGGCGGCCGCTGCATACTGACGGAGACGCCTCGAGCGACGGGTGCCAGTCGTCCAGGAATGTAACGCACAAGATCTGACACCAGGTTTGCCAGGCGTCGTCGCAACGGTACACCCAACTCGTTGTTTTGCTTGAAAGTAAAAACGAAAACCAAACACGTTTTGCTTCAAAATGTTCTCGTTTTACTTCGTATCCGTCCAAGAAGACATTACTGACCCCAGATAAAATCCTGCTGAACACTTTTCCACCGGTAAGTGCCGCAAACAGAAAGATGAATGAAATGAGGACAGGAAAAATTTGCGGCCACCATTGGCAACTTCACTTCTTTTCCAACAGCTGTCCTGACAGGTGAACCAGACTTTCAGAAACTTGAGGAAACTTTCTCTGGCTGGTTGAGAAAGAGAAACGTGAAACTGACACACACGATATGCATCAAGTAAACTGGCCTGTTTGCTAAAACACTTGTCTGCTGTCGACCTCAGTACAAGAATTCGTTCCGAAAGAATGGCATTCGTTGTCCAGATTGGACAGGAACACTGGAATGTTGAGCAAGTGGCTGGTGTCCTTGGACTGCAGAAACAAATGTCAGAAGTTTAAACACGAATTTTTTCGTTGCAAGTTTGTCAACATGAAACTACAATCGTTGCAATTTCAAACCATGATCGAATTAGCATTTGCCGAGTTCTTTCTTCAAGTCCTCCAGAACAAAAACGTGAGATTCATACAAGAAATTGCTGCTAGGTTTGCGAATATCGGGTCATCTTGGTGCAGTTGTGCGGAACGCAGGGCTTTGCGCATGCTTGTGTTCATTGATCCGTATCCGAGTCGAGTCGCTCGTAAGGTGTTCGTGAATACTCGTCATCGCTTCGGAACTCGGCTGTGATCTCCTCTATCGTCCTGTTCTTCGTCTCTGGGACTTTGAAGTAGGTGAACAACCAGAAGATCGACAGGAAACAAACGAACGGGACGAAGCTGTAATCTTTCAGACTTTTCTGAAAATGGAAAGCAAACAGCAGCGATGACCCCTATCTCGTTTTGCACGAGACGCAGTTTTGGCACGAATTGAGTCCAACCTCAACCCTTTGCGTTACGACGCACTACAAACCTCCACTGCAGGAAACGCGATCCCAACGGAGAAGTTGGCGATCCAGTTCACGAGCACTGCGATGCTGACGGCCGAAGGCCTCGACGCCTGGCCAAACAACTCGGCCGTGATGAACCACGGGATGGATCCTGGATACAAGAACACTCAACAGTGTAGATACGCGCCGAGCCGCCAACATAGCCATGGTGAACTGTGACAGAAATTAACGTTTGAATGGTACAAAGCGCACCACGTGACCAACTCCGATGGAAACTTGAAAGCTGATTGGCTCCCATGTCTCACCTGGGCCAATAGCAAAGAACACGACGTACATCACCGCTGCACCAATGCTGACGTACGACATAAAGTGCCAGAAACCCTGAAAGAAGAGAAATGCGCTTGTTTGCAAATGGGATCCGTGTAGCACGTCACGATGTTGATGACGCGCGCAGAACGAAAGCCACGCGCGCGACGTCGCTTTTTTTGACATCTCGATGCCACCCTTTTCTTTCTTTGGGAGTGGCCAGATCCTGGACTTTCGGTGCCTCCAGACTTAATGCCCCCCCACAACACTTTCTGCAAACTGTCCTTGCTGCTGCCTTGGTTGGTGAGTGTCTTTGCACACAAAAGGCTGGAAACACACGAGCTTGTCCTCACCTCCCACAAAAAAGCGATGGTGAGCAAGACGGCGAATACCCACATTCCGCCGAGCCCCGCCAGGTGGAGCGTCCGTCGCCCCGCCCAATCCACCAGCAACGCCGAGACGAACGTCATGAAGACGTTGACCGCTCCGGTTCCTATGGTAGCGTACTGCGCCTCGGTGAGCGACAGACCTGCCGTCCTGAAGATGTCGGTCGAGTAGTATACAACCTGCAAATAGTTATGTCAGAAAAATATTGTTCTTTCGCTGGTTTTGCAGTTCCTAAAGTGCTGAATTGGGTGCGTGAGATTTGTGAAGTTCACAGTGCGAAATGATGTGTGGATTTCTTACTGCATTTATTCCTGACAACTGTTGCGACAGCATCATGCAAACACTGATCATCAGTGGGAAACGAAGAGATCTCTTCTTGAACAGGTCAAGGACGGTGACCTGCAAAATCAGAATCGAATGGTTTGGAGTGTGCAATCGCGGTTTCACGTGCAAAGGGTGAAGAAACGGCACATGGGTGAGACATCACCTTTGGCAACGTTTTTGCGACTTCCTGCTCGTGAATCATCTCCTGCATGTCACTCTGGACATCGGACGAACCACGAAGCCACAGCAGAACTGAACGTAGGCAAGGAAAAAGGAAACTGAATCCACGAACAAATACTGAGCACTGCAAAAAGTTGATATGATACAGTCGTAGGAATACAAACTTTCTTCAGCTTTGCTCTTTTGATTTTTGTACAACAGAAGATATCGCGGAGACTCCGGAATGAAAGGGTAAAGTGTCGTCTGCAGGACAGCCGGGACCACCACCACTCCTGCAAACCAAGAAGAACACGACAAGATTATCACACTTCGCGGCACAAATCACGTGGTTGGATGTTGTGAGAAAACAGCGGGATCTTTACCCAGCAAATAGGGCCACAGACGGGCGGTGCCCATGATGTTACTGAGGCCCAAAATCTCGGACACCAGGACTGCGAAGACGATGGCGAACTGATTTACAGTTCCAGCAGCTCCCCTCAAGTGAACCGGCGCTATCTCCGAGAGGTACACAGGGGCGATCACTGTACTCAAGCCTGGAACAACAAAATTTGAATACAGAATGCACGGGCAATGAAGAGATATTTGAGGCCTGTAGATCCACAGAAACAAAGAAAAGTCGTTGAAGTGTTTATTTGGGTCGCCAACTGTTTCAAATGCCAACAAAAGCCCTCTCCGATCCACATTCTTTTCTTTTTATCTCTTGGAAATCGTCATCGTATCCGTTGAAACACATCACAGTGCACAGTCCAGACTCCACTTACCACATGACAGTCCTGTGACAAAACGTCCAGCGATAAGCAGCTGATAGTAGCTCGACCGGTGGCTGAATACCAGCATGAGTCCTCCGGCAATTATCACAATGTTGTTCAAAAGCATCGATCCTTTTCTGCAAGCAAATATCCATTTTTGTCACCAACATGTCAAAACCAATACCATACAATTCTCTGATGCACGGTGTTGTGCGGAAACCCAAGTCGTCACTCACGAACATTTTCATTCCAAATTTCTCTGTGTTGCAAAAGCACTCCTTCACCCCTCCCCCCCCCCAAGATCTGGTGTACGGGAAAGAAGTAATCTCCCACCCACTTGAAAGAATTGCACAAATCTTTGCAAAACACGCTGTTTGATACGAGTATCAACTTGACCTCTCTTCTTTCCAGAACTGTTCAAGCACTGTGATTCTGGTTGCAAAGTATGAATGTCAACGAAGTAGCAGAGGTCGAAATTGACCTTGGTACGAGTAACGAAGTGGCTGTAAGAGGAAATAAGAACTGACAGAAGAGCAAAGCCTCACCTGCCCAGTTTGTTGGTGATGGCGCCACCGGACACACCTCCGATCATGCCTCCCACCGCCCATATCGACACCGTCAGGGACCAGAGCCCCGTCTGGCCGCTACCAGACAATGTTCTGTTGTGTTGACTTGTGTAGCTCTCATTGATGAAATCTTCAATCACCTACGCACAGGAGAAACATGCATTGTTGAGCGATGTCCCTTCATGGCAGAGCACCTGGTGGTACGGTTCGTCTTCTTGAATCACTCCAACTTGCAGTTGGCAGCTTGAATTATTTCTGTGTCAGAGAGACATCGCAGTTGTCTTGAACACTGTTTCCCATGTTGGCGAAACATTTCCTTTTCAACATGGAAGCAGTTTTGAACACAGCGGAGTCGCCAAGAGCGCAGTCGCCACCGTACGATCGCCACTCAGGACCAGTGAGCAGCCAATAGACGGGTGGGTGATGGCGACTCTCAGTCGCCGTCATTCCTGTGACTACAGAGAATTTCTTGAGAACCAATAATTGGCTGTGATTGGTCAGGATGGCAACTGAAAATTTCTCAGCAGTTTGACCACCACCCCACCCACCAACCCCCCCCCCCCACACACACACACACACATCACCACCACTTCCTCGAGTGCGCTTGCATCAGGCTGTCACAGGCCGTGCAAAAACCGCCATTCGCATTCTGTTGAAACTCGTACACAGCGAACGACCTGACAAGCCTGCGATGCTTGAACCATGAATGCAGCAGGACGCTGAGTCAGAACAAGGTCGCTGGTGTCCTTTTCCAATTCCGAAGAAAATTGGACCCTATTTTCAGGAAGCATTTCGATTCAGTCCCGACACATACTCGTATTTGGCTCTTGCTCTCCATTGAATTCAACTATGCGGAATATGGTCAACGGTTTTCGACCAAAGTGTAGACAGGCCTGTCTTACTTGCTTTGCCAGAATACCTGTGCGCAACCCAACGTTGGGAAATGACAGATTCACTCGCCAGACACAAACGTTCCTTCTGTCAGCCTCCGAGCTGTTGCCTGGACCGCACCACTCACCTGCTGTGGTGCATTCACGACGCCTGTGCAGTAGCCGAACTGGAACGAAGTTCCAAGAACGCAAGCAAACACTGCAAACGCCAGAGCCAACGTTAACCCCTGCAATACAGCAACAACAGTGTCAATTGGCAAGTGTTTGAACTTTCACTGAATCTTCAGTTCTTGTGACAAAAGGCCCTTTGTGGTCAGCTGATCACGCGCAGTCTGTCTGTTTTGCTCCAGGCCAGTCATGCCAGAATAATTAGCACGACCATTTGGGCATGATTTAGATCAGGATCTGAAGTTCTGTGGCACTTTACTTACATTGCGGTGTTTCGACTCCTTGTTGATCACAAGCGCTGATTCATCCTCGTCCATCTTTCACGACAAACTTGGAAAATTCATAAAAGTGAACACACCTCCAGACTTGGCCATTGGCTCATCACCCACCCTGTTTCGGCTGCTGGTTTCCAGCAGGAATGAGTTTTTCTTCATGTTAAATCTGAATTTTAATTTGGTGCTATTTTGCAAGGAAAGTAGCAATAAAATTTATTGTATTTTGTTTACCAAGAAAAAGTTCCAGTTGTGGTTTTCTGTTGGATTACCAAGCGATACACACCAGCCCCTAAACATGTCGAAGTTCACCAAAGTGCAAAATGGCAGCCGCGGCCGCTGGAAATTTGCCCAATGAACAACAGGAAGAGGACGCCTCAGAATTACAGTTTCCGAAAGGTACAGGGTGTCCAACAAATAAAGAAGATTGATAGGAGTTAGAAAATGTGTTCCACTTCCGCCGAACAGTGAATAATGTTGCCCAAACAAGGGCAACCATTGGGCGATAATCGAGATTCGGACAAAATCTTGTGAAAAATCGCGTTTTGTGTGTTGCAGTCTGTGTTTGTTTCAGTCAATCTGTTTCGAAAGAGACCTCTGTCTGCAGGCCTGTCTCTGTCTCTCTTTCTCTCTCTCCCTCCCCCTCTCTCTCTCACACACACACACACACTGCATACTCCAAATCGACATCTCACTCTTTATGCTGTTTGCACAAAACATTGCCAATCACAGGTGTCAAAGGAAAACAACTGTCTGTTTCAGAATTCGAGAATGCTGAAACGTTGCTGATCTCAGAAGTTCAGATGTTGCTGGAACACAGGTGAACAAAATGCGCACCTTCCCATGGCCTGAATTTAAGACCGTCTCTTCTCAGGGCTTTGAAATTTGTGCAGATCCTGTGACAACCAATTCCGTAAACGGAGTTCAATGAAGGATTATTGTTGAGATCACCTGGTGGAATTCATTTTGAAGTGGAAAGTTCTGATTCTGCGAGTTCTTGGTTCAAGTGAACGTTTGATTTTCAGAAAAACACAGAACGAAAGTGCGGATGACGAACAGGAGCTGTCAGAAGTGTTCATGAAAACTCTGAATTACACGACTCGCTTCAGCAAGTTCAAAAACAGAGAAACCATCGCCTCCGTGAGAACGTAAGTGATGTTTGAATAAACCTGTTTGATTTTGAGTTAAAGGCCCAAGACATCTTTGAACTTTCTCAGTGACAAGCCATGATATCGATTGAAGATTGTTGCAATTTGTCCTTCAGGCTTCTTATGCAGAAGAAATTACACAAGTTTGAGCTGGCCTCACTGGCAAACTTGTGTCCAGAAAGTGCAGACGAAGCAAAAGCGCTGGTGCCAAGGTAAATCTGATTTCAGCTGCAATCAAGAGATCATGTTGACAATGATCTGCCACAGCTGAAATGTGTGTTGATTTTTTTCTCCACTTTCGTTTGAATTTTCGAAATCCTCCTGATTGAACCAATCGTGACACAATTGCATGTTTCTTACTCGATTGAGTTTTCCATTGCAGCTTAGAGGGTCGGTTTGAAGACGAGGAACTTCAGCAGATCTTGGATGACATTCAAACGAAACGAAGTTTTCAGTATTGAGCTCACGCTTGTTCCCTGGAACGGACTTTTTGTTCCGGCGACACAGGAGTCGCCGATGACCTGCGGCGTTTCCGGGTGGCTCAGTGCGAAATTTCGGACGGAACTGTTACCGGGAGATCTGGCCTTGGGATGTTCATGGAATATTTCTGACACGAAGGCCAGATGCACTCGTATTCAAGACACTTTATTCACACGCTTGGTACATCTGTATCCTGGCACACGGTTCAATAATATGCAGCTTAGAGACAGTGAAATGATAAAACTAAAAACGTATTGACTGATGGATCCGCGCTTCATTTACTGCGCTTGTGGATGGGGATGAGTTGTCTTCACTGGACCAAACTTTGGAAACTGTTCTTGTCACATACACGATTGCGCTGTTTCTGTGCTTTCCAAAGTGTTGATCAAAGTTGAGTAAAAGATGAACGTGTACAGGATGAAGAGAATGAAGCCACAATGAAAATGGCGTGTGGAGATAGCACGTGTGATGAAGGCGAGTTCATTCGGCTTGGGCATTGCCAGAAAACGAGGTCACTTTCACCCAAAAGAATCTGTCATGTGGGAATTCTGTGTGAGCGTTGCGAACGGACGTGCAGTGACTGTCTTGCGGTGCATCTTTGTGTCATGGAAAGTCATTCTGTTTCCGTGTTTGACAGTCTCAAGGAGCGCAAGCATGTTCTCACTAGAGTGTCAAACCGGAGCATTAAAATTCACACATTCCAGATCATTCTGTGTTTTGAGATTGGTCGACATTCTGGCTGTTTGAAGATGTCACTTTTACACTGAAGGAAACACACAGGCACAGCAAAGTCGTTGTCATCAAGCTCGTGGTTTGGACGTCGCAGTCGTCTCTTTAGTTTTGAACAGTCTTCGCACAAAGAACACCTGTAGTCCTCCGCTTCCGCAGATGATACAAATCATGAGGATGGACCACCTCTGAATGTACACGTTGTTGTTATAAATAACGTACCAGTCTGTCACTACATGTTGCCTGCCAATGGCTTGCATGCGCAGCATTTCATGTATGTTTTTGTCCACCACTCTGAGTGACTCCTGAAATGAAAGAAAAGAGAATGGGTGCGAGCCCAAGTGTTGCGTTTGACTAGAAATAACAGCTGAATTTCATGAAGGAAATACATGTGCAGTCAGTTCAAAATGGTGTGTCTTACTGTTGAATTTCCGACAGTCAACTCTACAGCTTCGAGTTCCTTGGCGAAATTTTCCCATTCAGCAACGACGTACGTTACCAAGTAGAAATAGACCAACTTGGATGAAAATCTGCTGAAGGTGTTGTCGAAGCAGAATCCGTAAACACCTGCATCGGAAACAATGTTCAAGGTGCAGGTGCGTTCAACATACGGTTGTGTGAAATGAATGGCCGCTAGGCTTTGAGTTGAATTTACGACGCAGTGTATTGTACAGTGCTGCCCAGACGTACGGGTTCTATTTTCACACGAAGTGAGCGGAGGAGAAAACCATCAGAAGTGGTGCCATGCACCCAAAGTGTCAGAAGAAACAGTCCGAATGCTTTCTGAAAGCAAAAGTTGACTTGTGTCTGTGGCAAAGCATGAAGATCCATGTATTTACCGTCGGCCTTGATCTCCCTATCGACTGAACCCGAACTTGACCACAGGTTGCTCTCCAGTATCCCGAGGTCGGGATCCTTGACCACCATATCTATATTTCTATCAGCACCACGAAGAACCTGCAGGGGGAAAAGGAAAGCGATTCTAGCGAGAGAGGGACCCCATGCACAGCCAAGCATTCTGCCACAGCGTCCATGCATTCTGCAGACGTGAAGCAATTGTTGATACAGCGCAACGGCCCCTGAATCTGCAAGTTCCTGCATGCTGAACATGCGGGTCCGTCCAAGCGAGGTTCGTGGAAATTATTGATACGACATCGCAATTTGGTCGCTGCTTTTTCCTGCAAACTTCACAAGGTTGAAGAAACAGCGAGAAAGAAGGAAAAATGGGAAAACAGCACACATTGACATTTGCAATCCGCTGCAGGTGAAATGTTCCTTGCGATTGCCGACGAAAGTGACAGATGCATTCTTAGTGACTACGTTCTTGTTCCGTGCATTCCCCAAGGATGGTTTTTACCTCCGAAGTGAACCGGAGTGTCAGTCTGCCCTTGTGAGGTAAAGGGTCGATGGTCGATGACCATTCCGCTCCGATCTCTCACGAAAAAGTTGACCAACCTGTCTGCGCCTTTCAAAACCTGATGAGAATCATTTCAATTTTACGAATCAATGCGTTGTCCTGAACACTGATTTTTCAAATCAAAAGTCAAGTTCTGTGCTTGAGGAACAAGGGACAAACTGCGCAGGGATGCGGTCACCGGTATTGGAGCATCACAGTGCAATCAAGAGCGAAATTAATTGTTGGCGGGTGCTACGGAGTGTGGTGTGACACACCAGCTGTGAATTTGAACCACCGCGGTACAGGTGGCAGCACTGTTCATTCAATAAATACAGAGATTCGCGCCACCGTGGCCAGTCTCACCTG
>JAAUXT010048605.1_pt1 | contig 21788 bp, 23 predicted proteins | sample 7278171 | NCBI WGS metagenome assembly JAAUXT01 (sample SAMN14350112, study PRJNA611818) | marine sediment metagenome | isolation source: surface marine sediment (1.8m) | place: French Polynesia: Moorea | collected 2018-08 | reverse complement strand
CCAACTGCCTCTCCATCCTGACCGAAAATTAGCCACGAACAGGACACACAAAGAAACACACCGTCCTCTACAACATCCAAAGACACACTGACAACTCAGCCGACAAACCTTGACCTTGACAACTTGACCCAAATCGACGCCGCACATGACAGAAATCTCCATCAAGTAGGTTGTGCTAGAAGTCAGTTCTTGAATTTATGAGTCCACTCGGGTGAAAACTATTTGACAAACTCGATGACAAGCATCTCAACAACATGTCTAGGAGGTCGACACTCGCGTGGTTCAAATAGTTTTCACCCTCGAACTCACTCAATTCAAGAACCCTCACATAAAATGAGGGGTTCAATCACCCTCGAACTCACTCAATTCAAGAACCCTCACATAAAATGAGGGGTTCAATAAGCACCCAGGGATTTGATGCAAACAGCCATTCTGAACGCCAAATCACAGAAGCGGTGTTTTGACGCGCCAAAGCGCATCCAGACTCTGGTTTCGGAGCCTGAAATGAAAACTGAAAATTTGCTTGTGACAAACATCTTGCGTGCTTGATGACAGCAATTGTGTCCAATTCACACAAATAATGAATAAACTATAATCATAAATCAAGGCCTGGGCGAAACCCACCAAAAGTTCCGTACTCATGCACTGCGGTGGGAAGGGGCTCAACATTCGTACATTTTCCTTGAGCAGTGTGAACAAATTTTACAAAGGGAAAGTAAATTTTCGGGTGCCCAGCGGTTTGAATCCGCTGGAGGACGAGAACAAAAATAGCCTGTTTGGACCCATCAAGCACTTCTGCAGCCCAGCCACAGAAGCAACAGACTGTATGAAAATACCGTGGAAGAACGTACTTTTTCCAGTGGTCTAAAAATTCCTGTTGGCTGAAGACCATGTAACTCTTTTGTGGTTCGCCCTTACTGCAGGAAACACTCATCACCAGCCGAGCACCACAGATCAATATTCTGGGAATTTCCTTTTGATGATGCATACGATGACAGGTCGCGCCGCCAGGTGTAGCGGCGGCAACTTCTCCGCCTCCGCCAGGTAGACTCACTCGGCCACTTTCTTTTGCTGTTCAAACACACCCGAAGCATTGACAATCACTTTGAGTTCACTCCAAGTGTTGGGAACGTCCAAGGGTTCAAGATTACAAGGTAAGATTTCGTTTGAGTTGTGTCTTTCTGAATTTTTAACACGGTTTTGTGTCTGAGGTTCACGGGCAGACTTGCGCTCTGCGCTCAGCTGATCGAATCAAATATGGAGCACGGGAGTTCCCCTACTCCGCCGAGGAATGCGGCCTGGGGGAGTCCCCTTCAAACCAAAACAAATGCTCGGCTTTACATGGACACTCAACGAACTGACATTCGTTTGACTTGTCATTTCGTTTCTTGTTTGAAAATTAACATTTTTAACGCAGTGTTTTCGTTGATAAACCGATGTTTTGTTGCGTCTGAGGGGAATCCCCTTCAAAATCATAACAAAACACGACGGGGATGCATGAACAATTGTGCTCAACATCAAAACAAAGGACAATCACTCCAAAACAACGTTCGACAAGCGATGTTCGAAAGAACCCTTTCTTTTTCTCTTGAAACAAAATGTTAAGTGCACACATGTAACTTCTCAGCACAATGTTCAACACACTGCTCGGGCTGAGGTGGGAAAGGGGAGTCCCCGTCCTGCGCTGAAGCCTTTGCATCTCGAGTTGACATTTAATACGAACACAAACGTCAAAGTATAGGGCAAAGCAATCGAAGCATTCGGTGCCGATCATTGCAGGCGCCATGTCAAAGCGTACACGAATACACGAATCCAGTTTTGTGCTCAGTAGACACAGAAAGCTCACAAATTTTGTGGACTACGAGCGTATTCTCTGATGCAAAAACAGGTGAAAGCTTATACAAGTCAGTTCTCACGAATAGAAAGTGAAAGTCTGCTATGGTCCGCTGTGCGAAAACAAACGTCTTTTGATGTACGAGGGCTATCCACTTCTACCTTCCGAAATGTAGTCATGATACCATTGAAATCAAATGGTATCATGACCATTTTTCGGAAGGTAGAAGTTGATAGCCCCACGTACAAGACAGTTGCTTCTCAGGGAAAGGAAAAAAGTGCCAGGGAATGAGCAATTGTCAATCATGTATCCTTTTTCAGTACAACCCTTTGGCAAACTTGCCAAGAACAAAGTTTTGTCATTGATGACAAGACACTTGGTGTTCAATAAGGACAGCATGACGAATCGTGTGTTAATCAGTGTATCGAGGTGCGACAGCTACATCAATTCGGAGTGCGCGTGTGTGACCTGTCAGAGCTGACTGTATTCCACTGCAGCTTCTCAACATATTCATGCACGCAGCAGCTGCTGAATCAGCTGGAAAGATCCACCGAGGTTTGGGAAATTTTGGGGCGTGGACTGCTTGCTAAAGAAAGAAAGTTGTTCAACTGAATCATGCCTTTTGTGGACAACAGGTAGCAGCACACTGTGCCCAAATCGATGCAATTTTGTGATAAAAGCTTTGTGCTTTCAAGATATTTGTCACAACAGACTCAACTAGGTTTTTGTTTGTTCGCTGCATAGATTCACGGGAGATACGTAGAGAAATGGTACTTTTCCTGCTTTTCTATAACAGAGTTGTTTTCCTAAACGGGCCACAGAGCACTGTGTAACTGCACGCACGTCAAAAAAGTTTGTCTTTTTTTCGCAAAATTGCCAGTGATTTTGGCCAAAAAATTGTGCAACTTTTCTGGAACTCTCCATCCAAAAAAAGTCAGATTGAACTTGCCTGAACAGGAAAAGAAAAGAAAGCCAACAACACAATTCAATCACCCAAAATATATTTCTGATTGCAGGGTACTTGTCGGTCAGGATGGTCCAGACTGTGGAGCCAGCGAAGCAGCAGGACCACAGCGTGATTCGCCAGCTGCTCTCCACCGCCGTCCGCGTTCCGCACGTCGCCGTGCTCACACTGCACTCAAAAAACAGCTGCTCGTCGAACAACAATGGCAACAACAAGTCGAAGAACATCTGCAACAACAACGAGGAGAAGTTTTCAGTCAAAAACTCCAGCATCTCTGTCGAACTGATTCAGCCTGAGGAGAAGAACATCTCGGATTTGAGTGACATCGAGTTGTCCGCCGGTTCTGAGCTGTTCCCAGAGATCGGACTCTCTCTCCCTGATCTGCAAGACATTGATGACATGGTCACAACCGAAACCTGCCCCTCCCCTCCTGATTACTCTAGTGCTGTTCTCAACTCTTCGGAAGCTGAATCTGTCATGTACTCGTTTCCCGCCAGTGAAGTGGTTGTCAGTTCCTCTCCGGACGGCAGGGAGGACAACTCTGTCTCTTTGTCCATGACGTCTCCCGGCACAAGGGAAGCTGCGTCTCCGATGCAGATTTGCTCGTCGGACTCTGAAGCAGCATCGTCACCGCCCCCGGTGCAGCACGCTTTTCCATCACCACAGCAGTCACTGCCAACCAAAACTTCAACCACAATCAGAACCCTGCTCAATCAGCCACCTCTCAACCAAGTCCGTTCCGGTTACCCTGCAGCCCTCAGTCAGTCATCTGTTGACCAACCTGGACCCAGCTCTGAAATGATGATTCCCGCCACGCTCGACCCTGGCCCCGCCATCCCGCTGTCCGTCCTCGCCCTGGGTGACCACGAATCGGCCCCGATGGCACAGATGATCCTCAAGCAGATGGACGAGCAGAACCCGCCTCAGTCCTCGTCAGCGCCGTCCTCGGATGAGGAGGATTATGCGGAGCCGGAGCCGGCGCGGCCGGCGCGGAGGCGCTGGGTGAAGGCGGCGCCCGACGCCGCAGTGCCGCCTTCGAGGAAGAAAGAGCGCAAGTTGAGCTCCGTGTCGTCGGAACAGGATCTCGATCCGGACTACGACGATTTGGACAGCGAGGTAAATTTTAAACATTTTCAGTTCCTCGTCTTTCAAGCAGGAGGAAGTATTTTTGAAGCTCGAGTGAGTCAGCAGCGCGATGCTTTTCCACACGAGGGGAATCGTGGCACAACCTCTGCTTTGTTCGAATAATTTCTTTGCCCATGAATGATTTTTTATTCAACTGATTTGCGACATATTTCAGGCCATCATTGTATCTGATAATCTTTTCAGTGTGGAGATGATTCCGAGAAGGTGGAGAAAAGAAGGCTGAACAACCGAGTTGCTGCTCAAAGGTGTCGCCAGAGGAAGCGTCAATATCACCAAAGCCTCACCAAGGTACGTGCAAATGAGCAGCAGTTGCATTTCAAACTGGGAATACTCAAACCAAGAATACTGAAAAGACTTCGGCTGGGCGCACATACACAGGGTCAGTTTCATTGGCATCCATGGAAAGCAAAGTTACAAAGGAACATAGTGGATGTGTCAATCAAATCACGAAAAATTCAGCACCTGTGTTCCGAAACATGTTTCAAAATGCAACGAAACGCATTTCAAACTGCGTTTCAGTTGTGGTGTAAACGCTCTGTATGTCCGCACCTTCAAAGGTGTTTTTTCAATCTTGGACGAAAAGTTGGGAGCTCTACTTATCAAATGTCCGTTCAGTTCAAGGACACGTCCAAGGAACTCTCTTGGAAAACTTTCAAACACTGATTTCTTCCTCCGTCCAGGAGATTCAGTTCTGGGAATGCAGCAACACGTCTCTGAAGTACGACATCCACACGCTGCAAAAGGAGCTGCAGGAACTTCAGCAGGTGCTGCAGGAACACCAGGCCAAGTGCAGCGTCGATCCCGCCGACCTCGCCGCGGCCGCCAACAAACGTGCGCCTGAGGAGGGCAAGAAGCCCAAGAGGAAATCCAAACGGAGAAGCAGAACCCCGAAACGCAGACGCTGAACTTTTCAATTTCAACTTCATTCTGTGTGTTGGCATTTACTGCATGGTATTGTGATGTAGATTGCTGTTCGTGTTGGACTGTTGTGTGAACACGGAAGTTCAAGATGAAAGACAATTTCTTCAGATGGTGGTCTCGCCGAGTCGCTCACGAGCTGTCTTCACCTCCCTGAGAGGAACTTGTAAATATTGATGGTCAAAAGCTTTACAACGTATTTTCAAGACTGGAGATGTCCGAACACAATGGGTGCAAAACTTTCAATTATAAAACTCAAAAGTGCGTTCAGCACACGCGAAACTTACGCAGAGATGAAGAGGATTCGAATCCCACGGACATCGGTGTGCTGCAAATGTGCATAATACTTGCGTTGTTCAATTCAGCAAAATGTTGCTGCTGCAATGCTAGCTCAGCTGATTTGTGTTGTTTGGCATTTAGCTTTTACCCTTATGTTACGTTTTGGTGTACATGTAGTGGCATTAATCCTGTTGTGAAATATAATGAGAGCATTATAATGATGCCACACAGTTGTTTTGTTTTCAATCCGAATGTGATGAAATGAAATTTGACGCAATTTTTCGTACTGAGTCATTTTTGTTGAGAGCAAGATCAAGGGAAGGAAAGAATTGCAGGTCGAAAAAGACGTAGCTGGTAACTTTTTGCCCACTGCACGCCAAATCGGCCACCGTGGCTGACGCACCTTTTTGTCCCAAAATTGAGTACCAAAATTTGGGGTGCATACATGGGCAGGAGATCACTATCATTTTGATGTGACCTGATACCAGAAGATCAAGGCAAAAGTTTGGGCGCGTCTTATGCTTATGGTACACGGGTGAATACGGGAATTCAGACTTTGCTGGTTTGTTTTCCTGGTGATTCAAAATTTGAAGTCTTTCAGCTGGTCCTATCAATTTGACAAACATTTGGAAGCAAAAGTAACAGGTTCAGCCGAGCTAAGGTTTTTGTTTCGGATGTTCGACTGCAGGCATTTGAGGAGGTCAACAATCCCAGCTTTTTCTTCGCCAAAAGAACGTCGCATTGAGATCAACACATCCTGTTTCTCTGGTGACCCAGGATTGCGGTCCGGGTCCGACGAGTCCCAGCCAACTGGGGTTGGGTTCAGAGGGTCCTCTCTCCTCGCCTCGCCCCCCCCCCCCGCACTGCCCTCAAAAATTACTGTGCCCGCCAAATTTGGTGTTACATGAGCAACATTTTGTTTCAAGGGGGGGGGGGGGGTTCCCATCACAAGATCCTGGATCCGTCTGCCAGTCAACGCCCGCCCCACGGAGGCGAGGCTTAGATTTCGGGGTGCGGGGTGCGGGGTGCGGGGGAATTTTGGGGGAGAACGGAGAGCACAAAATGAAAACAAGAAAGAATGCAAAAGGGAAAAATGGGCAAGTTATATTGCCACGCCCGATTCCACAAGAGGACAAGAAGCTTTGGCATTGGCTTTCATGTGTGTGTGTTAAATTGTTTGTGCACTTTTTGCCCCTTTGAGAGGATTTTTATCGAAACAAAGAAAGCAACGTGTCTGAGCATGCCTCGTCGAGTCTCCTGTCCATTTACTTCTGCAAATGGCAATTAAAGTTCTTATCAGCCCAAGGAACGAGTTTCACCACTCAAGGATCTTGCTTTGAACTTTGAGGCCTTCCGGTAGACAGCTGTCAGCACCAAAAGATGCTGCATGAAGTTATTTTTCTCTGAGGTAAATATGATTGAGACTCCACGAAACTACCCTGTTTCGGGTCCGTGGTTCATTGAGCCAACCACAAAATGTTGACAACAGTTTCCGCAAGCAGAGAAAACTCAGCAGGTGCTAAATGACAATGATGAGCTCAACTGCGATTGATCGTGCCCTCACTCACCCTGCACCCATAAAACCCGTCGGTGTGCTGAAAGTGGTTCAGTGGGTTGGTAAAAAGTTGCCGGCAGTGGCTGCGCTGGGGATGATTTCCGTGGCAATTGGAGACACGTAACGTTGCGTGTTTGGACATGCCCAGATGAGTCTCACATCTCACTCCAGGGGATCCAATGAAGTTTTTTGTCTCTCTTCTTTTCGCTGTCAACTTGACAAATTAGATTTGTTCAAACCGTCCGTTCAATGGACATTCTGAGCAAAGCGCCAAAACAAAAATCTGAAAAAAGCAACCATTCGCGTGAAACAAATTTATGCCCACCAATTGACTTGTGAGTGGCCTGACCTCCTCAAAGAAAGTACATGAGAGGAGTTTTGACTCCACAAAAAGCTAATTGCTTGTTTGCACAGCTCATTGAGACTCCTCAAAAGTACAACGTATTCTTGTTCAACTTTTCAACTTGGACCAGGCTCTGCAGCAACATCAAGCGCGAAGTCAGCGCGCCTCTTCCCGCCATCCGAACTCAAGCGCGCCAAAGGCGTGTCCCCGTCCCGCGCTCTCGCGCTCATTGGCTGTTCCTTTGGCTGATGTAATGTAACTGGAGCAGCGGGGTGAACAGCGCTACTCGGGACGACTCGCACCTTGACATTTCACAAGAACTCATCGTACGAATCCCACGTGGAACCAGAAAGTGCCAACTCGAACACAAGTTCTCATCGTGTTTCCAGGTAATTCGAAAGATATTTTCCTCAAATTTCACAGCGAAATATAGGTCAACAATTTTTTTCCCAGCAGACTGCTCGCCATTTCACAAAATGCAAAGCGAGTCTGAATTGAAACCCGGGACAGCATATTTTTTCCAAAAATGTGAAGTTACAAGAAAATTAATTTGGTCACTGTGTCTGCCTTGGTTACATGGTTGACCTGTAACTGCTCAAATCAAAGTTTGTCCAGTTAACGGGATCACCTTCACCTCAACCGGAGGAATGCGCACAAGCAGTGCATGCGCAGTCAGACACATGTGACATTGCAAAATTGAAGAGAAAGAACCATCTAACCGTGGTTTGTCGAACGAGGCAACGTGGCAAAACCTGCCGTGGGTGTGTTGCACTGCGCAGTTCGACTCAGTCTCATGAAGCGAGCGAGCCATCAAGATTTCAAATTTGGAGACTTTGGTGACACCCTTCGATGACAGGAATTGCGCCCACAGATTTGTGTAAGCTTGCGGAATATATAGTGCGTCAATTGTGTGTGTGTGTGTGTGTGTGTGTGTGTGTGTGTATGTGTGTGTGTGATGGAGCCACGGGGCCTGGGTCCCTTCTGGATCCATCCCGGCCCCCTCGCCAAGAAAATTTGTAATTCACCGCCATGAATTTTGCGCACTTCAGCATGCACACCTCTCACTATCAAATGTTTCAATGTTGGAGCCACCGAGGTTTGGCCGACCTCATGCCACAATCCTGGAAACGCTTGGGTATGTGGAGGCAACAGGTCATGATGGCAGTGCAAATAGTTTCTCAAACAGTTTACAGTGTCTGGACTGGCCTGGATGTAGATGCAGGACCCTTATCAGCTCTTCGCATTTCTCCAGGGGCCCCAGAAAAGGGTGATGTGACTTGACCACCACCTTGATTCGTCTGTTCGGTCAGGCGGTCAATTTTTCTTCCTCGAAATTTCTGAATGTCCGACCCTGCAACGCGCAGGTATTCCAGATGCGGCAGAAATGTCATAATCATGATCGCCCCCGGTATTTAAGGAGGCATGAGTCATTGAATCTGGCTGCGAGTCGATCGACCGACGCAGCTCCAGTCGGCTCGCCACTTCCAGAGCGCGAAAGTGCTTGTGATGCAAAATGTGTCTTTTGTCTCCCGGGCTTCGTTCTGAGTGTCCAATCTCCAGTTTTGTCACTCAGTTGGAAAATCGCAGGCACATTTTGTTTGTTGACCGGAACGCTGTGGCTTTTGTGCAAATCACAGGTAAGACATTAGTCTCATCGAAAAATCATTTTCATTGCAAACCAAATTTGCTTGAAGCTGCAAGCGCCATCGAGACAAAGGAATCAGCGGTGTTGGAGAGCTGGGGGTGAGACTTTTGAATTGAACTGTGTGGCCGGCCGAAAAGACCATGTTCTGAGCACTGCTTTTGATTTTGGCGAAAGAGGTCTTTTGCTCAGTTGGTGCATATTCAAATTCTTTTTGAAATTCTTGTTCGCAGAATTCTGCAGTTGGTGGACAACTTGAACCACTGCAAAAATGACCACCAAAGTTGACGCGAACCCTCCTCGTTCAACGTCCCTCGATTTGTCACCTTTCACTTCATCACCTTTGAAGTCAATGAACCGTTGATTTCCTAATTAATTACAGGTACGCCTCTTGGATGGTCTTTCCCATCTGCCAGGCACAACAACGTGCACTGATACGGGCGTGACGTATTGCCCCTCATTGATCAGACAGAAATTTCATTGGACATCCAGCAGATGGAAATCTGCGTACTCACTGCGAGGGTCCTGGATTTTGTGGTTGCACATGGATGTGCACCTGTGCATGCGTACACTATGCATCCAAGTGAATGCCTTTTTGAAACTGGTGTCAAAGTTCAGGCTCTACCTGTGCAACTTGTACGAGAGTGTCTACACATTGCGGTTCTCTCAATCCTCCACTCAAACCCTTCACAAGAAACTTGTGACCTGGGACCTTTTCATTCGAGTCTCGGAATCAGTTGCTTTCGCGTGAAGGACACAAAGAGAAATTCAGACATAAATATTCCAGACATTTCTATCATGATGATCTTGCTAAACTTCCTCGTCTGATACGGTCAACAATCCGCTCAGGGAGAAAGTGGTTGCTTGTGAAATGCTGCATTGCAGATATGACGCTCTGTGCGCACAAAACCTCAATTGCGAAAAGGTGAGAAGAACTTCCGTTTTCTGACAACAGAAAGTTGTGCATGGTTCACGCAGATGCAGGTCCACGGCAAGATTCTTGCGCAACCTCGAAAAGTGTGGACCGCAAAATATTTCGCAGGAGCGGATCCATAAGTTTGTTTGGAGGGCCCGACCCCTGGTGTGTATGCGCGTGTGTGTGCAGGGGGTCACTTCAAATTTGAAAAATTTTCAGGATCAGGAGGGCTGGACCCGTGCCCCCATGGATCTGGCCCTGGTGAAAGGAAAGAGCTGACCACCATGTCTTAACGCTCAGGCGGTGCAGACAAACTTTCCCTTTGCCTTCCCTTAGTTTCCTGGGTATGAGTGCCAATTTCTGGACCCGAAATAAAATTCTGAAAACTCAAGTCCACAAGAAGCACAAAGGGACAGCGGGCTGTGCCCTTTTACCCTTCTTGCTTCGGGTGGCAAAAATGCGCTTCCACGATCAGAAATGGTCAGAAAATGTTTCCAGCAATTTTCGCGTTGTTGTCAAGCCCCGCTCGAAAAAATCTCCATCCCAGTTGCATGCTGATTGATTTGTTGCTTTTGAAAAATTTTGTACCACTACAATTTGTACATTTCATTTCAGTACTTATGGCAAAGTAACTTGCAAGCATTGCGAGTCAAGTCTGTTTCTTCACTGGGTCAGCAATGCACGAGTGGTGGCCAAAAAAGTGACCCAATAACAGTTGCTGGGGCGTAAAGATGAGATGCAAGAGATGGAAGTGCATCTCTCTTTGTTGACAAACAGAACTCAACGTCGAGAGTACGTTTTTATTCATGCCCAGACTTGTTTCGGCTGGCATGCAACATTTGTGTTTGGAAGGGGAACCGCATTTTACCTCAGTCAAACCTACATGCGGTCTTTGTCATGTTCTATTTTGGTTTCTTCACTTGGCTTGCTCGCCCAACTTGATTCTGTTAATTTTGAAACACACAGCGCTTGTTTTTGAGTTGTGATTCGCAAAAAAAATCCCCTTTTTGAAAACCTGTCTCCCCTTGAGCGACATTGCGCGGCCATCGGGAATCTCTCGGTCTTTCCCCCTTCCACGTGAAGGTTGAGTCATCCTTCCTCAGATGTGTTTGGGCAGGCAACCGGTCGCACGTACAATTGATTTTCTCCGGATTTGACCTCTTATTGATTCAAAAGTTGGATGCAATCATGCAACAGGTAAGAAAAGACACTTCCCATCATTTCATGTGTTCGAATCCGAGATAAGAAGGTCATAACGGACCTGCCACAAATAAAACCATGGCGGTCATTGTCATTTGACTCCACGAAGTCATAATCTGGATGTCTGAGAGGACAAGAACTTCAGAGAAAGTAGAAAGGCGATCAGGACAGATCATGATCAGCACCCAGTTATGTGTTGGGACCATTCGTGTAGGCGCGCGCTTCTTGGTGCAAGAAATCCGCTTCGAGTCAGGACGGTACATGTACGAGTACGAGTTGCGCGAGTCATGAGTCTTCGTGATCGAGCACACACAGCGGCGAGTAATCCCACAGATGAGAAATTTGGTCACAACACAGGAATGTGGGCATTGACTCTTGACATGCAGCTGTTTGAACCGAGATTTTTGACGGCTAGCTGTCTGTGATGCACAATTCTTTGCAACACGATCTAGGTGGGGTCACTTTGCATGATGCAACCGTGCAATTACAGCATCCTCACAAAAAGCTGCCCCGTGCAAGAGGGAGGTTGTGAGCATGTGGGCAGTGCCCTGATCGGAAAGTTGAGAAAGCAAGAGCAAGTGATTTCCACACCACTTATCGTTCTTCTTGTGCCAAAAAGGTAAATTGAGAAGCTGTTTCATTGACCTCATACTGTTGTGTCACAATCAATAGGCCAGACCCATGCAGTGAAGGTAGGGATCAGACTCCTTCACCCCAAGGGGTTCTTGCACAACCAGGGCCACAGAAGTTCTTTCACTTTGGATTCAAATGACAGCAAGAATGTTTGCTCTGAGTTTCTTCTGAGTTTGAAGATTGCACAATTGATTAAAAATTAAACAGAGCAAAAACCATGGTTTTTGCATGCTCAGACATGCGCCTCGCTCCACCCGGATGTAGAAGTGAATCGAGGAAACTGGCTTTGAGCCAACAACATTCTGCATATGTGACGTGAGGAAAGCATTCAAGGCCGTGCCAACAAACTTGCGCGAGGAAAGCTCTTGGTTTCGTGAATTGGATTTTCTTGTCGTGTGCTCAACATCTGTCTCGTTCTGGATCTTTGGTCATATCCGGCTGTTGGGCACAACTCCGCAAAATTCGTTCAGGAGTCAAGGGAACGGGCGCTGAAGCCTGCCTGAAAGATCCACCGGTGAGGATCCACACTGTCACGTGTTGGAACTTTTACGTGTGTGACGCGTAGAATGTCTTGTGTCGTCGACATGTTCACGCTGGTTTGATCCAGGGTGGACACTGGGTGGCAGCCGGTTCCATCCATGCAGGCTGAACACGTGTCAACGTGCACCAAGCATCCATTGTGCCTCAATGGTCAATTTCAGAAAATGAACGTGTCGTTTGAAGATTTGAACGAACTGCTGGGGCTGGATTGGGCGGCGACCAACAACACCGCTGCAGCACCGGTTGCGACAACACAGGTTTTTGAACAAACTTTTTCATTTCCACTCTCACAACGATTGTGGGTCTTCAGGTCAGAAGTTAAAGTTTCGACCCCAAACGCAACAAGGAGACGCTTGTTCATGCTGCTTGTTCACTTTGATATGCATGCATGCACGCTTTGGCCCGGTATGTTGGAACCACAAATCTTGAGCCCTGAGCTCTGGGCAAGAGAATGGATCAGTCACAAAAAGTCAAACCAATCAAAACTGCTCAAGTGAGGGGTTTTGGTGAATTTTGGATGTATTTAGGTCACCCGCCAAAACGAGACTGCAGGGTCTGAAGAAAGTGGAAGCTGTTGAAACGAAAAGTTTGAATAAACCCTCCAGGCACAAGCAAGGCTCACAAGCCATGCATGTGGGAGGAATGAATGCAGTCTTTCTGTTCCGATCAATGTTTCAGGGATATTGAGTGGAGAAATGATCTGCGAGTCTCCAAATTATTGCAACAAAAAACAAAACGGAAACTTCCGCTTTCAACAGGACACCAAAATCACATGCGAGCACGGTGCACCCAGCACGCCTGCAGAGGACTGAGGGGGAAACGTCGAAAGCAAACTTTACGAATATGGACAGTAAAAAGAGATCTGGATGTGGCACATCAGACAATGGATATCTGTTTTGGAATATGACTTGTTGATGAACTCGTTGTGTTTGGAGTGAGTTGCGGTGTGCGCGCATGCAGCTTCATATGGCCGCCATGACAGCCACAATGCAGTGAGAACAGAACTTTTGTCGTGCAACGACCCAAAACGGTCAGATTCTGGACAAAATTGTCAAACAAAAAAAAAACTGTTTGCTTTTCAAACAACAAGAACGAAAGAATGGCACGTGATTAGTGCTTTGAAATTTTTCTGACAGATTTAGTTTGCCTCTCGCCGTTGTTCTACAAATAATTTTGTGCTGAGACGATCACTGCAGTTTGCAATGCTTGTGTGAACATCTTGTCTGTGTAAAAGCTGCAATTTCATCCCCCAAAAACCAACAACAAAATTTCAGATGAACCCAACAAATTTGGAGGGATTTGTTCTTGATGCTCGACTGTTTTCAGTTTCAATGCTTGATTCCAAACACACCACAGATCGAACCAAATCAAACACAGCCAGAACGAACCACTGGACACGCTTCAATTTTCCCGTTTTGGTATGGGACTGAAACGTGTCTGTGAACTACACCCTTCAAACTTGTGCATTGCCTCATCAAAAAGAGAAATTCTGGTGCTTCCCTGCTACGCCTCTTGTCTCGTCGAAGTCAGTTTTGAGGCTGGCGCGCAGAATGAAGAAATCTAGCCATGAAGAAATCTAGCCTTTAACTGATTGGTTTCAACAGGGTTTCTCCACGCCGTCCTCGCTGACGCCGCTTTTGCGGGCGTCGCCGGTGCCGGTGCCGGTGCAGTTGGCGCCGTCGCCACTGTTTCCGTCACCGCCGCCGTACCCGTCAAAATGCGGAACATCGTCTGCTTCGGACTGGGCGCAGAGCGAGTTCGCGTTACAGATGAGCCCGCCGCCCCCGCCGCCCAGCCCCAGTCTGTACTGCGTCGCCGCCGCCTCGTCTCGGGCCACAACACCTTATCCACCGGTAAGATCCGAACCGCAATTGTCGTTTGTGTTGCTCGTGCAGGGATTCTGCAGGGACTTTGCAAAGAGTTCTTTTTCCGAAACATTGAGAAAGAATCGTTTTCCTAGACATCCTGAACGATTTCTTGAGGTTTCGATGTTTTCATTTTTCAGTCGTGTTTGTCTCCAGCGGCGAGTCTGTCCTCTGAAATGGAGAGCGAGTCCCTTGACCTCGCGGAGGCCGTGATGAAGGGCGAGGCGACGGGCTCGCAGATGCCCATCATAAAGAACGAGCTGCGCTACAAAATTCAAAAGCGCAGACGAGACAGCGGTCTGGAGGACATGAAAGTCGAATACAAAACAGCTGAGACAGTGGAGGTAAGATGGCCCTGAAAAAAAGTTTGATTCAAGGTCTGGGTCAATTTTCCATCAAAGACCGTGGAGTTTCTTGTCGAACGTTTTGCTGTGACCACGCAGCAGCACGAGCGGGTCAAAAATATATTAGATCTATATGAGGTCAAGGTCCTTCTCCCACAAGGTTTGATCCGAAGAAGGACAAATGTGTCACCAAGTGCAGAAGCCTTTCTGTGCGGCTGACGGTGCGCACCTCTGAACCCGCCCTTGGAACTCGCTTGTTTGTTTCGCGGTTTGTTTCCTTGAAGTGTTGTCATTGTAATGCCACTGATTCCTGCGAACTTTTGCTTTGCAGCTGACCACCAAAGATCTGGAGAGGAGGGCGCGTCGCCGAGCGAGCAACCGCAAGGCTGCTGCGAAGTGCCGAGAGAAGAAGAAGGCTGCGGCGCAAGTCAGCGAAGAAGTACGTTCGAAAATTCCTCAGGGTTCAAGAAAACGAGAAAGAACAAGAAGCGATCGAAGGCCGAATTCACTGCTTCAGCCGGAAACAAATGGAGAGGCAACAACAGATCGATGTGTGCAAAGTCAAGTCAAAAATTGCAGCCTTCCTTTTTTTATGATCGACGATCGAAAAGCCCCGCCCGCCTTCGAGCACTCAAGTGAATCCCTGCAAGGTTGCAAAGAGAATGACCCGAAGCTCACACTTGGAACTTGGAAAACGAAGCACAAACCTCAAGAGGGGCAAATTAGTTTTTTTCAGGGTCATGGGGTTAAGTTCTACCCCGTATTTCTCCGAGAGAAGCCACGTCAACGAAAAGTTTCCCGTTTCAGGAAAGAAGAAAATTAGAAGAAGAGAACGTGCAGCTGAAGGAGACTGTGCGGAGGCTGCAGGAGGAGAAGGAGCGGTACAGAGCCGCTCTGCAGCGGCACGGGCCGCAGTGTCGACACTAGGCGTCTCGTCCTGCACGTTTCATTGTGTTCATGAACTGTTACGTTTTATCTGGTGATACATTTTACGTGATCACAATCGTGATTTCCAGGAAGGCGATCAACAGAAGTGACTCGCATACTGGGGAGCAACTGCGTGGGTTCACTCACATCTGTTCAAGCAGGGTTTTGTCAACCACAAGCAAACAGTGACCATCTTGTACACGAAACTTCAAAATACTTTGTGAAAGTCGAGCTCGTGCGGTGTACGGTGCATGGTTGCTGTTTTTGAGCGAACCTGAAGTCGCCTCGCTCCACTTCCGGCACGACTGGTGTTCCGCGCACGCCGAGTATTGTTTTTGTGTTCAGGGACTGAAGCTTCCGAGTCTTGTGCTCAGACCACCAACCAAACTGGAAATTAGTGCCGTCTCGATAGAGTTCAAGAATCAGCTTCTGGAACAATCTGCAGTCCAAGAACCAAACATCTGTCCAAATATTGAGGATTCTTTCTGGAGAAGAACATAAGAAAAGAACACATCAATTTGTACTCAATTATTTTTTGTGCGATGCGGCAAGTGCTTGATTTGACTTCAACTATGAGGAAAGTTGCCTCCATCTGCCAGCTGCGTATACCCGAAGCGTCGGTGTGTTGCATGTCCTGTGTCACCCACTCTCCGCATGCAGTGACTGTATTCAACTGTAAGCGTGTCTTCTGTTTGTGTGTCCTGCTCAAAATCCGATCCAGCGTATGTGAACCTGACCTCTTGTTCATAAATTGTTAAAAATTAGCACATTTTGTCGGAGGGTAAAAACCGCAGAGGAGTGTGTGGGTCTGTCCTGTCGCCAGGTATGACTCAAATCAAATTAGTGTCTCCAAATGTTTTTGTTTGCTCCAAGCAACTTGATTTCTGTGTTCGAGCTCGTACGTCGCCGAAGGTCTGGAAACTCGTTGTGTCCTTGCTCGCAGCCTTTGGCGGCCTCTGACTCACTGCTATAGACGAATTATTTAAATTCAGCACAATCAACCATTCCTCTGATCAAGAGACAGATGACATACGAGGGGAATTTCACTCCTGGCCGGTTTTTTAAGGAAAAGACGAACTTTTTGCTGCCGGAAATTTATGAAACTTTTCCAAAATGTAAACATGAATACCATGCAAGCAACTGTCAAAAAATTTGGCAATCAAAGACATGCAAATGACTTAAAAGAACAGTTTAAAAATGCAATAAATGGAACAGGTGTCGGCCAGATTGGTCAGTCCGATTCACTGTCACTGTCTGAGCTTGTCTCTTGGGGCAAGTCTTCCGGATTGAACTGGTGGTTTGTCCCCTCAAAATACTCGCCCTGAGCTTCCACACATTTACTCCATTGCACAGGCATGTCATAGATGGCACCCTCGAAATCCTCTTTTGGTGTGCGGCGCAACAGGGTGCGAATCTCTTGCTGCAGGGCTCCAATGTTGGCAAATCTCCTTCCCCTGAGCTTGGCTTTCAGGGCAGGAAAGGCCCAGAAGTCGCAGGGCGCCAAGTCAGGGCTATAGGCAGGGTGGCTGAGGAGTTTGACATCGTTCTCTCCATAAAATGCCAGGGAAGGGACTGACATGTGAGCAGGCGCGTTGTCAAGGTGCAACCGGAAATCTCTGTCTGTGGCTCCATCAAATCCCCCTTTCCACATCACAGGCCTCTTCCTGTGCACACTGTCACGGAATCTTCTCATGATTTCCAGCCAGTACTCGGTTTTCACTATCTGCCTGGGTGGAACAAACTTGAGATGGACCACTCCCAGTGTGTCAAAAAAAAGAACCAACATTGTTTTCCTTGTGGAGCGTGAGCGCAAAGCCTTCTGTGGTCTCAAACTACCTTTCTGCAACCATTGACTGGAACCTTGCTTGGTTTCTGGCTCAAACAATGAAAACCACAATTCATCCATCGTGATGACTTTCTCAAGGAGTGATGTGTCTCTCCGGAACTCCTCCAGATTTTGTTTGCACAAAGCAACATGATGCTCCTTTTGTTCCTGGGATAACAGGCATGGCACAAACTTTGCACTGATCTTAGTCATTTTCATGTCCTTCTTGAGAAGTCGGTGGACACTGGTGCAGGAGAGGCCTGTTGCGGTACTCAGTTCATCAATTGTCATTCTGCTGTTCTGGTTCAGGAGTCTGGTCACTTGGTTCAAATGTTTCAGTTGGCACCGAGGACGTCCTGGTCTCCAGCTGTCTGTGCTGGGAGTCTCAAGGTTTCCAGATTTGAATCGGTTGAACCACATTCAGACCTGTGTGCGTCCAAGGGCATGGGCTCCAAAAACGTCCTGTAACTTCCTCCATATCTGCACCACTCCTTCACCTGTCTTCTGCAAGAATTTGATGGTTGCATGTTGCTCCAGGCGTCGGGCAAGAGGAGCAAAAGCAACATTGGAGGAATCATGCTCAGCCTTGTTGTGGTCGCGACGCACTGCCGCTCATGTCTGCACACAAAGTGTGTTGTCTGTACTCGGCAGGGTCAGACAGTGTGACCTTGCACTGTCCCTGTTCAAGGCAGGTCACCAGGGAGTGCTCCAGAAAAATTTCAGAAAAAATCCGAACAATTTGACACCCGGAAAATCGCAAAAAAACGGCCAGGAGTGAAATTCCCCTCGTACATGTGCTCACTTGAGACGTTCGGGCACACGAAAGTTGTGTCGCTATTTTCATGCATGTTGCCTGTAAAATGCGAGATTTGCTCATTGTTCAAAATGACGAATGTGTGATAGCAAGTGGAGCCCACGTTCAAACTTTGCGCGTGAGTTCTGAAGATACGGATTCTGAATGTGTGCGCTCAGTGCGAATCCTTGCGTCTTCCACGACTGAAATGGAAAATTGTGTGTGCGTGTGTGTGCATGTCTGTGCTTGCATGTGTAGAAAAGTTGTTGATCAACATTTCAGTGTAAATAGATGTGCAGAAAAAAATGAAAAACGTTCCAAAGGACAACCAAATGTGATTGTAGATTCAAATATAAAAAAAGATGTGATCGAAATGTGAAAATAAGTATCTCGTTCTTGTTATGTGCGTACGCGCCGACTTACGTTTGTGTTCTTGATATCTGGCTTCGTCTCGTTTGTGTGGACGGCGGACAAAAGTCGTGAAACTCTAATCTTTGTTCTCAAGAAAAGGTACATTGAGAGCTTCCATACCCACTCGCTGGGCTGGAAGCAAATTTCACACAGGCTTCAGCCACACAGGGTCAAACCTCAAAGTACCTTGGGTCACCCACTTCGAATTGGCATTGCAATTTGATTGTAATGTTTGGTTTCAGAGTTGGTACAAATCACAAAACAAAAGAACCTCACAATTGACCTCAAAATTATCCGGATTCTTCGTGCGTACGATTCTTTACGTGTTTTTCGTGTTGGAGACAAATTCGCGCTCAAGGAATGGCACACGTAATTAATTGCCTTTCGCGCAGCCAGAGGGCAGCAGTTCATTCCCCACAGTCTTGACGTAAAACAGGCAAATATTCCAGGATAGAAGAAAAAAGAAAACATTTATTGATGAGAAAGGACACATCGACTGCAACATCTGTGCACACATCTCCGCAAGGAAACAATTTTCAAGACAATTTTTGTCAAATATTGTATCAATTGTTGCACCTGGCAGGCGAGAAAGGGCATCCAACTTTTTAGGAAGAGTCCAAAAATCAAAACTTCCAGGGGAAAACTTCTGACTAGCAATTCGTCTTTGATCTGGACCAAAGAGTTGGGGATTTCGCTCACATCATTTGTACCTCTGTAGGTTGGGAAATATCTGTGAAGATGCTTGTCCCACTGGACCAGGAGTCATACTCCTAGATCTACCATTTTGAAGCCGGCCAGCAGAAAGTGCTGTTTATCAGCCCCTTGCGGTGATATTGTTTTGACCGCTGATGTATCTGTCCATGAACTGGACAGCTTCTGGGTTACCCCCACCACTACCACTCTTTTTGGGTGATTTGAACCATACATTGTATAATGTATGGTGGTGAAAAATCACCTTCAGGCATCAAAAGGCAAAATGTGTGAACATGAGTTTGAAAGTGTTCTACAGGTCTATTTTGGACAATTTGAATCTCCAAAATTCAACTTTTGCATAATTTGACTTTTTTTCAAAACAGGTTTGGATTTTTGTATGTGTAAATAGGTTTCATAATTTGACTTTCACACAATTCAACTTTTTCATTGGCAAAAAGGGCAAGTCAAATTATCTGAAACAGACCTGTATTTGTTTGAATTCAGTCATGTTTGATTTTTTTGTGCACTTTCAGGCTGTAGATTATGCCCGAAGTGTCAAAAGAACAAATTTTTGATTCTGCAGGTTTTTTCAGCCAAAAAACCAATATGGCTGACAAGGTGAATAAATTTGGGGTATGGCTGTATAAATGGCTTTATTGCTCAGGAACAGTTGATATCTGCTGAAGGAAGTATATTGAGAAAATGTACACAATTGCTTCTGCAGAGTTGGCAAAAATCTAAGATGGCAGCCACATGAGGCAACCCACTGATGCCAAATGGTGCACAAATCCTACTGGTTTTATAAAATTTATTCAGTGCAGTGTTTCTTGAAATGGTTTTAAGAAACATTGCACTTACAGAAAAAATGAACTCTCAATTTACTGAGTGCAGTGTGGAGTGACCTGATGAGCCACTTACCTTAAATTTGGGTGAGATGAATGCTGAGCACGAGCCTCACAACCAGCATACAAAAAGAATAATTCCACACAGGTGCCCCCTGGTGGAAAAACTAAATGACTGAGTTGATGACTCCCAAGCTGAGGGGCTGCAACCCCTGTCTGTTGACCTCAAAATAGATTTGTTGTACAATTTGTTGATGGATGAATAAGTATGCTTCAACATCAATCGCATCCATTTTGAAAGAGATGGAAAAACCCAGATCACATGACCACCCCATGGGGGGAGGGATGCAGGCTAAAGCCAGCAAAATAGTGATATTGTGCTATTTTCTGTCTATTTTCTATCTAATTAATTATTGTAAAATTATTCAGAATATTAAAAATCATCTGTCAAGGCCAGTGCCCCCTAGTGGGGGAGGAGTGTGGTGTGACATACCAGCCTCAAATGTTAGAACCACTGCTCACCAGATGGCATGATTGGAATGAGGTCAATAAATATGGAGGTTCCCGCCCCCAGCGGCAGTCTCTCCTGAGGTACCAAACCGATTGTTTGTGATATCACTTCACAGTGTTTCTAAAAACCATTTCAAGAAACACTGCACTGAGTAAATTTGACAAAACCATTTTCTCTCTGGAGTGTTTCTTGACTTTCTGTAGAAACACTGTGCTCAGCAAATGAAAAAAAAAAGATTTCCATGAGAGATATGTTTCTTGGAGAAAGTTCAAGAAATACTGCTTTTAGTACAATTTTAAAAACCATTTACTCTCTGGTAGCTTCTTGACTTCCTTAAGAAATAAGATGCTTGGTATCACTTTGTATCCAAAGTAACTCAGAGCAGTGTTTCTTGCGTGAAACATGTCACAGAATTGTGCATGTGTGAAGTGTTTCTTGCAAGTAACACGTCAGAGATATAAAACCATGGCAACGCAAAAATGGCAATGGAGCTGGTAACGCTGTACGCTTCACATCAAATCAGTTGCCACCCATGACTAGAAATTCAACAACACGTTTTCTATCCTGCAGTGTTCAAGACTGTGCTGTGGCTGACAATCATGGTGCAGTGACCAACATGTGACAGTGCCACGACCGACATGATGGCGCCTTGATCAACATGATGTTGTCATGATTGCTTTGTGACAGTGCATGGGCTGACATGACAGTGCCATGGCTGACACATGACAGTGCACTAACTGACATAAATATGTGATGGTGCTGTCACTGAGATATGATGGTGCCATGACCAACATATGATGTTCCAGGACAATGTAATTGGAACAGGCTGAAACATTTTGGAATGCATTGGAAATGGCTTGGAACACATTCCATTGCACCCAACAAAGCGTTCCAATGCGTTCCGAGGCTCAGCAGACACGGGTGCAGCATGCCGCATTTTCATTTGTGCTCTGTCAGAAGAACAAACTTCTGCACTGGGGAACGGTCAGCACTTTTTAATGGCTCCAGAAGCTGCCTTCAAAGCAGCTTCAGAGCTGCAAGCCTGAAGCTGCTGTGGCAAGTACTCAGCTCCTGGCAAAGGCTGGTTTTGCACATGTGCACGTGTGAAGAACATGCGCATTCTTCCACATTACAGTCCCTGACCTACTCTCCCACCCCGAACCTCTGCCTCAAGTGCCATTCGTATTTCTAAGGTGGAGACTCTTTTGAAACGATCCAGTTCTCAAATGGGGACTTTGTCCTCTGCAGACTTCGTACTCAGACATTCACAAAAGATGAGTTTACAAGCATCCCAATTCATACGAGGCTCTCTCATAAAATAGTTGGAATTATCATGTGCAGTTTTCTGTAGTCTGTGTTGATCACTAACAGCAATTGATAGCCGATTGCGGTGAGCGCTGCACATGCATGATAAATCCAACTAGACTTTCAAGTGGAGAATCAGCCGCGGGCAGCGTTTGTGCCAATCTACCAATACCCCAGTCAGAAAATGTCCCAGTTGGAAATTTTGTTGGAAAATTTTTTTTTGCAGGGGGGGGGGTAACCCAGACAATCTGTCCGAGATACCCCTAACGCGGACAATGTCCAAGTTGGAAATTTTTTCTTTG
>JAAUXT010062050.1_pt1 | contig 21789 bp, 13 predicted proteins | sample 7278171 | NCBI WGS metagenome assembly JAAUXT01 (sample SAMN14350112, study PRJNA611818) | marine sediment metagenome | isolation source: surface marine sediment (1.8m) | place: French Polynesia: Moorea | collected 2018-08 | reverse complement strand
TATGGGGCACTTGGCCTCTAGACCAATCAGAAGGCTGGATTTTGAATTCTAGACCAATCAGAGGCCTTCCCGCCCTCATTATCTCTGCCCCATAGTGGGGGGCTCTTCTCTTGACTCCACATTTGACTTGTTCGAAGGTCATCGTGGTTGTGTTCTTCAAGCTCTTCCAGTCTTGCGCTGGCCCAAGAAACAGTTCACCAGAATGGAACTGCAATGGGGTGTACGAGTGGCACTCTCAACTCAATGAACCCGCACTGCTTCCCTGTGTAATTTTGGTTCCCATTTCTCCGCAGAACTTCACCAGTAAACAACACACCTGTCTCAAAACAGTGGTCAGAAGGATATTTTCCAGCACAGCTGTTCTCCTGCATGGTCCTCCTGCCGTTTCGCATCCCAAACATTTATCTAAACCTATCAAAACATCCTCGTTGAACTGACCAAAAACCCTAAACACGGCGCGGCGAGAGGCGGCAGTGCGGCAGCGAAGGAGAGCCGCTCGGAGCTCGCTGATTGGCTGCGGGGCTCGGGGCCTGGCAGCCCGACCGTCTTTCTGTAGCACCTTGCCGAGCGTGCATTTCTCCAAAGTGCGCTGACTGAGACTCTTCAAAAGTTGCTTGGAAATCACCGGCACCACACGCAACGTCAGGATTTTACATTGGAAAGGACATTTGGCCTTGTTTTGATCAACCCAGAAATCGTTTCGCAGCTTCTGCTTGCTGTACATCTGTAAGTTGTCTGGCATTTTGAGATCTGTGTGTGTGTGTGTGTGTGTGTGTGTGTGTGTGATTGTGCGTGTGTGATTGTGTGTGTGTGTGATTGTGTGGGTGTGTGATGGCGTGCGTGGCGTGCGTGTGTGTTTTGTCTGTGTTTGTGTTCTTGTGTTCGTCGACAAAGGCTGATATAGAACTTCGTGAGTCGCAAAATATTTCAGCACAATCCTTTTGTGCCTTTGTTGTTGTGCACTCAAAACACAGGCAAATGTTGCCGTGGTTGAACTGATCGAAAACATCCAACAAGAACCAAAACCTTGAAGACTTTGCAAACCACGCTTCTCTTGCACGGGTTCAAACGACACCAACGCACTGAGGGCGTCACAGGAGCCATTGCCGTGCACAACAGCTGGGCTGTGCCGTGTCTGTGGTCGTGAACAGGCAATAATTATCCTTTGCCGAAGAAAAAATTGATTTGGAAAATTCCAGATCTTTACTGTTCCGCACATGTACAGATCTTTGCATGGGAACGCACGAGTCCTATTGTGCATGACACACAATCTTTTCAAAACTCACTGGGGACATTTTCACTGAAGTGTCGGTTTACGTGACACGTCGGGTTGACCTTTTCCCATGTAACAGAAGCCTTGTGTGCGCGTGTCTTTAAAAAGCAAGCTACGAGTATTGCCCAGTTCTCAGTCGATTTGTGAGAAATGCTCCCCAATCATTCACGTTCCAACACCTGGAGTTTTGCAGGTGCGCGGCGAAAAACAGAAACGATCTAGGCAAAGACGTTTTCATTTTCAAAGCAGTTCTGAAACGTCAGATCAAGCTATCAAAATGGATGGTATGCTGCAGGTTCGATTTCAGACATTCCCACAAAGAGATGATACAAGGCCCTTTATTTGTTTGCCACTGGACGATTGCAGCGCAATTTCCGCGCAATCGAATCGTATCTAAATGCGTCGAGTTCGCCTGCTGTCCCGTCGGGATGAGCGGGAACGCAGACTACACAACAACCCGAGTGTGCGGGAGGGAGTCAGAGTCGATGATTGTAAACGCATTAAACCTTGATGGGGGCTGCAATAAAGGGGGTTGCAAACCCCACACGTGTTTTCAAGGTTCACTTTCAAACCAAAAGAAAAGATAAACCTGCAACTGAAAAATCCACCCTTGTTGCGTTGTTGAGGAGCTGTCCTCTCGTCATTCACAACAAGAATCTTGGATCTTGTTCTTTTGCATCCATAATTCGGTCTCCAATCTGGCAAGAAATTCTGCTGTTGGCGTGAAAAAGTTCTGACAATCTTTGTGTGCACAGGTCTGCTCAGGAAACTATCTACTTTTTTGTTTGCAGGTGGAATTCGACCCGGCCACTTGGAAAAGCCATTACCGAAGCCAGGGAATTGCCGAGATTTTCCGCGCTGCAGCTCTCACTGGAGTCCCTCGCAAGTGCAGAGTAAACCTCGCTTTCTCCTGGTGAGTACTCGGTGTTCCAGACACGAGTTTTGATCAAATTGAATTTCTTCAAACGATGCCGTGTTGGTAATTTTGTGCACTTTCGTCATGGAAAGGCAATTCCAAACTTTTTTCCTTTGAGTTTCTGGAACGTTTGCTTGCTCGTTCCTCTGACGTTTCTTCTTGTATTCTACTCAAACAGCTGCGGGAAAGTGATTGGCTGAGTGAGACGGAGGCCAGAGTTCATACGATACGAGCGCATCTGCTCAGCGAGGAGACCTACGAGCTATTAGCCGGATTAGAGTGATAGTGGAGGAACATCTCCAGTCAATTTCACTCCAAGTACTCCGAGGTTTTATGGAGATTTTGCGAACTTTGTGGTGGATGGTGCATTATGGTGTAGAATTTTCCACCGATCAACCACGTCTCATCCGTCATTGTCGGAAGACGTGAATCCGCCTGGGAAGACTGAGCCGGTTGACAAACTTTTTTGTGCACGCGTTGAAGGAAACAAAAGGAACACCATCAGTTAGCTTTTTTGTTGTGCTTGAAACGAACAAAAAGCAGAAAGGTGAAGGAACGCTGCGTGGAGGTCACAGAAAACGCCATCTCCTCCGCGTCCGCGTCCGCGTCCCTGCGTCTCGCTCGCGGCTGGGGTCGAGGTCAGCTTGCAGGGCACCTTGTTTACAACTCGGTACCACTGTCTTCAAATCACTCCACACAAACAACCTTGAGCAGGAGGCCTTCGCGCAGGACACCTGTGACACGCGGAAACACGGAACCATCTCCAGAGATCCTGCTGCATTTCAGAATGGGCTGGTATCAGTGGAGTTCAAGTTGCACGCCACGGCACCTGTGGACTGCCGTTTGCCTGCTGTTGGTCGTGCAAACTGCGGTTTCCACCTCACGTGAGGAGTCCCTGCAAACGAACCTGCAAGAAACCAAACACGGACACGAAAGTTCCTCTGTGTCGGAACAAGCAGGACAACATGAGAAGCACTCTGTTCAACCAGAGTCCCACACTGACTCGATGTTCACACACCAAACGGAGCAAAATCCTGCGGTGACTCTGCACTTTGAGGATCACAGAGAAAACACTGCGTCAACTCAAACTCTGTCTCCCACACAAAACGCTCTCATGCAACATGCGGTCAAGGACCTTCTTGGCTTCAAGAACCTCCCTCGAGGTTCCACAAGGACTCCAGAAAAGACCCACGGGTTGCGAGGATCCGGTCTGGGAAAGGCGAGCCACAGCAAAGAACTTTTAGGCAAGGATCAGGCTCCCAGGTACATGAAGAAGTTGTACGAGAAGTACAAGTATGGAGGGCCTATCTCCAACGGTCACCACCTCAGCAACACAGTTCGCAGCATCAGTGCGACAATCGGTGAGTAGAACGCTGGTACGAAACACGAAAAGTTGGACTGAATTCTTGCCAATCACCAAATCAGCTTGGAAAAACTCGCACAAACACAAAACAAACAGGACCTTCGGAAAAAAATCAAACTAAATTTGAAATGTTTTTGACAACGTTCTTGTCAAGAAGTTTCCCACGTGCCTGGTTTATTGCTTTCATCAAATTGTTTGCACCGGGATCTCTTATTGCCTTGGAATTTGCTTCTTTTCCACGCCAGGAGTTATCCAAATCTACCACTTGAATGCAAAACTTTCATAAAGTGGGGAACACGCAAGCAATTTTACCTCAGTGCAAATTCACCCTTGTCACCAGTTTTCGCTTGACGTTGCTTCAGATCACCTGCGGGGTTTTGGGAGAATCTCTCAAACTTCGCTTTTCATAGTGCACAAGACACCGTCGACGGAAACGTGAGATGATTAGGGGGTTGTTATCAATAGCAGAGTGAGCATCTTCCACAAAAATTTTCCCTCTTGTTCAGACCAAACTCTTCGCCCTTGATTTGAACGAGCAAGAAATGAGCAGATACTTCACAATACGAGATATGGTGTGATTTTCACAGGAAAAGTTGTAATTTCTGAGAAAATAGGAGAAATTACAGTTTTCTTTGAAAGCTTGTTTTCAATTGTCATACGAGCTGAAACCTCGACTCTCTGCTGACACTGCATGTTGATCTGTCGAAATCACTGCGGCGAAGACTTCGAGTCCTGCATGCAGTCACGGAACTGTTATTTCTCGTGGGGAAAGGTGCGACGAGTTCTGCATGTCAATGAAGGTAATGACATCTCTCATTACTCACGCGTTGCAGTTCGAAGCAAGTTACTTCGGTCCCCAAACGCAGAAATAGTCTGCTTGGAATTCTTGATTTTTATTTCACTGACTTGGAAACAACCATTGTGAAATGGGCTGACCGTTTGTGGCAGTGATGCTCAGTTGTTTGTGTTTTTCGTGGGTTTTTGGATAAAAAACGTGAGAAAGTCGTCGTGCCAGTGACAGCAAAGAGCCACAGCACTGTCGCACACCCGAACGTGGAAATTTGGGAAGTGCAGACTGAGAAAAGAAAGACTTTCCAAATGAATTGGTGGCTCTTTGCCAGGTTGTGCACACGTCAAAACAATCATTCATCTGCAAACTCCGTTCGGAGCATTGCGCAAATGTCAGCAAGCGTGATCCACGACTGTTATGTGGTTGTCAGCCACACATTGCAAACTTTGGAAAACGTAAGAGGAGATTTGCTGCGAACATAGATTGAAAAAAGCCTTTTCAAATGTATTCCATGTTGGTGAACTCACATGCAGTAAAAGAACACAACCTTCAGTGACCATAAGTTCTTGAGGGAGGGGGGGGAGTTGTGACCAGTGGACAAAAACAAAATATTCTATGTTATCCGCACACAAACCGATGACAGACAAACCACAATCTTCTTTTCTTCTTTGAGTGGAATGGAAGCTAAATTCAGCAAAAACAAACATGGAGGGTAGCGGGCTCTTTGATGGTTCCCCGCATGTTTTGTTATGACATTGGATTCAGTCGTGTTTTGCTTTGAAGGAACAAGTGGGTTTGATAAAATCTGACAGATTCTAAGTTACGGAAGCTCGGGTTAAGAACGAGCTACTTTGGACCCCAAGTGCTCAACAAGTAAACAAATGGAGGGCAAAACCACGTCCTGTGATTTCCGAGGTCAATTCTGGGTACAAGCGCGCCGCTACAGACCTTCTGTCTGTCCGAAAACAGACCTGGGGAACCAAACCAAAAGCACTAAAAACTTGTTTCCTTTGCCACTGGAGTCTGCAGCTTCACGCATTGGTCGCAGAAACAACACTCGCACACATGCACGAGTGTCGCGTTCGAAAACTTGAAACACGCAAACTCGTAACTTTGTTTGGAGTTTGATTCCTTTGAACAATTTCGACCCCGCGAAGCACCAGGAGCCACTCCTACGGTACTCCCGCATCAGGACCCGCACACTCTCAGCCATGAGGTTGGGTAAACATCCACATTTAGTATGCAAGACCCATTGCGCTATGGCAGGGTCAACTATTAGCGAAGCCCGATAGCATCTGCAGATTGCCCTAAAGGTGCATTAGCTGATGGCCACGATAAGCAGGGGTTGAGTTGCGCGACGAGCGAAGGAGCTCAGGGGCGACTTGGAAACGTGCGTCTTGAGATGGCACCGGAGTTCGCACGGGAAGATGAAGGTGGTGAACGTGACAATGCTCACGAGAACTCGTGCTCATGAAATTGTCCATTTTGAGCAAATCTGTGACCAAAAACAAACTTCTCTGAGATTGTATCTTCGTAGACTTTGCATACGCGTGCTGCACATTTTATTCTGCTGCAAGGCCTGTGACAAGAAAACGGCAATTTCTCCGTTTCCACAAGAAATATATCCAGCACGAATTCTCTTCGCTACCTCTTGGCTTCTGGTGCTTTTGGTACACACGGTTGAACTGGACATCTCTACACGACCTGCGCCGGACGGACCACCCGGTGTCCACTGCTCCCGTCCTGTCATCAAGGCCAATAATGTGGTCAACAAGGCACACACGCTGGCACTGACGACTCCCTAATGTCCATTCGGCACAAGTCAAGGCTTCTGATGCCGTCCACAGATACTGTTGCAGACACATAAAACTCGATGAGTTTGGCCCCTTTCCCCAGGAAAACAGCGTTTTCAGGAAGTGCCAACATCCTCAGGTGTGATGAAAGATCGAACCCTTGGATTTTGTGACCAACATAGTCACCATTTGACAGTTTCACAAAAATTAAACGAGGGAAGGCCAATGGTGATTTGTTTGTATTGTTGTTTTTGATGTCGGCGAGTGTTTTTGATGAGACAGATATTTGGCCCGTGGCATGAGGCACCATGACAAGCAGGCACACACCTATAACTCTCGCCTCGGTGGCACACAGTCGCACTGGCCTAACCGAGTCTCTGGGGTCAAAGCCAAAATCATCCCTGACCGGACACTCGCACACGCGCACGTAGATCCACACGTTTGCAGGTTCTGCAACTGACAGAGTTTGCGCACCTTTTGTTTGGCAGTTTCACCATCGAGCAGTCAAAGCAAACATGACTTGCTCCAATGTCCGCAGCTGTGCTGGGTCTGCGTGATTCCCAGGGTGTCGCGCCCACAGTCGACCGGGACCGAGGGTCACAGCCCGGAGTTCAGCGCTTCCCAGGTGCCGTGGCTCCGGCACAAAGCGAGGGCCAAGTTCACTCGCCAGGCCCTCCTCACGTTCTCCCAGGCTCAACACGCCGATCGCGTTTGTTGAAAGAACAAGCCAATTCAATACAAATCACCTCTAAAGTTTCTGAAACGCTTTGCTTGTGAACAACACACAGGTGTTTTGAGGTTGTTTTTCTCAAACACTTTCGGGAAGTTGTGGACAAACACATCTGCAGAAATGTATCCATCTGCTGCTCCAGCTGTGGCGCTCTGGATTGCCTCACAGGATGATAAATCCGGGGTCGGGTGAACTCTGTTTGTGTGCCCTGAGATAAGGCAACACCTCCGGAGCTGGTGAAGCCGCCGAGTTGTAAACTCCGCCGCATCACGACAAAGACTCAGGTGACCACCACATAAGAAGGGTGCTTGCATGCCTCCAAGATGGTTTGTTTGGAAAGGCTAAATGCTGCATAGTTGCAACGCACGTTTGACATTCAACAACAATTTCAAACATCCAGGGTTTACGAAAATTGTTTCAGGTGTGAGAAAACCTGCAGAGCTGAGAACCCGTTGAATCCGCTTTGGACACAGACAAGCTGTCCGGGATTACCTTTTCTTCGTGTCAAAACTCAAGCGAAATTTACTCGTACATCAGTTGAAACTGACGCTGTTGTGAAGGACAAGAGCATCCGTGCACTCTTCGCAATTCAGGGTGGCCACGACACCTAACACGTATGTTGGCATGTTGGGTCTCTCTCTCTGTCTCTCTCTGTCTCTCTCTCTCTCTGTATGTGTGTGTGTGTGTGTGTGTGTTTGTGTGTCTTCTCTTCTCTTTCTCTCAGAAGACATTGTGAGAATACGCTCCTGAAGTTTTACACCAAATGCATCGTGGCTTAACGCAAGACACTTCTTCTCTTCGGCTGCAACTGTTTCTGAGTACACGGGGGAAACGTACACCACAAATCATTTCCAGCACAAAAACACAGTGAAGTCTGAGCGCTTCCTTGCGCCCGCACGCAACCAGAAAAAGATGCCCTGAAGCCCAAATCCAGGTGAATTGCACATCTGGACGGAAAATCACTCCGCTCGACACAGATCTTCCCAACTGTCACAAGTTTCTCGGGTTGGTGAGCTCCGTCGGATTTCTTTTCACCGCACAAATTTGTGCTCGATTTCTTTACACAGATCAGTTATCAAGAGATCCCACCCACGTCTTGCTTTACGTGAGCAATAGAAATCTGGATGAACAAATTATGTTTGTTTGTGAAACAAGAACAAAATCGTGCCATAATTGGATTAAGAATATCTCAGCACTGCAGTTACGCTCGCCTCTGTGAATGAAAGATTTCAGCTAGCGCAATGCTGAACAGCTTGGAAGTGTTTGGGAAGATAAGGCGGTTATCTCGCGAAATGGGAGTCTGAGCTCTCCGCCGGCCCCTGCTCCAGCTGCGCACACTTCGTTCATCCACCGAATCCTCCGGCGTTCTGTGCAGGGTTCACCGGACATCGCGCGTCTCCGCAACAACGCCTGCAGACAGACACACTGGGAATCTGTTGACACACCAAATCCCCATTAAATTGTCAGACGAAGCGACGCACTCCAAGTCCACAGAATTTTTTTCTTGCGTTTTTGCACCACGCAAATCTCCGTCAGATCCATACCTGCAACGATAAGGCTCAAATCTTCCCAGATTGCGAATGGAAAAATATGTAAATCGGGTTGCTTTCGAAAGAACTTCGAATCTTGGCGTTTTCGGAGGCAGTTTTCACAGTGCGAGCCAAAGTGTTATTGCGGGTGCGATGGCTTTGGATTTGCTCCGTCATTACCAGTAAATAGGTCCGGTGTGGGGCGTCTGCTACTCCTTTGGTCGGATTCCAAACCCAGGCGCATGCCGCCGCGGATGTCGGGCCAGAACCATGCAAGTCCATGAGCACCACCACTTGGTTTTCTGCGTCTAAATGCTTCAAAAAGATCTGGCATACATTACTGTAAGACCCTTTGCCGGAGTGAGAATGATTTGTTCACGCGTCACATGAAAGTCCAAACACATACTTCGCAGACTTGACAGCTCGGACCCTCTGTCACCTCAAGTTTTGTTTTTGCCCTTGTGTTGCTGTCAGACTAGATATCTTTTTTGAAACTCTGAGATCATCAGGTTAAAATTTACTTTTGACAGAGATGGTGGCGGGCGAGCCGATGTTCGTCTTCAACCTGAGCTGCGTCTCCCCGTCGGAAGTGCTGCTCTCTGGCGACCTCCACGTCTACAGGAAGCGACCCAAGTCACCTGACCCGGGCGAGGCGCATGCGCACATGCTGCTGCACCACGAAAGGGTGCCATTGGACGCAATTCGCATGCGCAGTTCAAAGTTCGGCTGGCAAGCGTATGACGTCACGTCCGCTGTGCAGGAATCACGCGGAGAGCAAGCGCAGAAGCTGATCGTCAGCTTTCGCTCAGAGGCACCACCAGGAGGCGAGGTGCTGCCGCTGAAGCATTTCATTCGCCACAACATCGCGTTGCCCTTCCTCATCGTGTTCTCCAACGACACCCAGAACATCACTCTGGACCACATTGACCCCCACTTCCGCCAGACTCAAGGCACTGAGCGAGGCAGGAGCGATGAAGTCATCATCGACCCAGAGTTCGGAGTCGAAGTGCCTCTTTTTGGCGCAGGCCGCAGGAAACGACCCAAACAGCGTCAAATCATCCACCACTCAAAAACTGAGACACTTACAACATCAGAGGTGTCCACAGAAGATGAGGTTGACCTCGACAGAGAACAAGTGGAACCCAGACAAAGGAGATCAATCTATGACAATGAGATTCCCGAGCACCCAACAGATTCAGTGAAACCAGACGCGCCCTACAATGTGCCACGCACGCACCCTGGCATCCTCCAGGGTCGCCACCACGTCCCACGTCACCACGTTCCCGTTACGTCGTCAGAACAGCTTATTCCGTACCCAGAAAACTATGAGAAACAAAATGGTGGGAGTTCGTCAAGACGAGGCAGGAAGCGGAAAGGAAGAAAGAACAGGAAGCGGAAGGACAAGCGCGGCCGCAAGGGGTCGACACGCACACTGCCCTTCCCGGACGAGTGGGACCGGGAGATCACACACAGAGAAAACACCATCAAGGTAGATCTATTTCCCGGTCTCAAGAACAAGAAATATTTGACCAATATAATTTTATCATTCTTGTCCACTTCGTTGAAAACGTACAAACATGAATCAGTTGGCTTTGCACAAAAGCACTCGACACGTAGAATGAACAGTTTGCAGGTGTAGACCATGGAACCAAGGCACGCCACGAGTCGAACTTCAGGAGCTCCCACGGATGTTTTCTTCTCCTTGCAGGTGGACCTGGGCGGCGGCGCCGGGCGGCAGGGGGCGCTGTGCGGACGGCGGCGTCTCTCCGTCGACTTCGCCGACATCGGGTGGGCGGACTGGATCATCTCTCCGCGCTCGTTCGAGGCGCACTACTGCGCGGGGGCCTGTCCCTTCCCCATCACCAAGGTGAGGATATCAACATGATGATCCAATGCGCTGTCGGATCGCTCTTTCCGACACAGCTGACCTGTATGATATCGTGCGGCAAAGCGAAAAACAAATTCTGGCTTTTGTCTTCATTCGACACACAACAGCCGATCTGTAGCAAACTTTAGCACCAAGCCTCACCCAAAACGAAAGGATTCAGGTTTCTTTTGTGTGGTCAACATCAGGCCTTGGTCTTTGTCTTTTCCCAAAATGTCTTGCAACACGACACACGACAACTGTTCAAAGAGCCCGTTCAGCAGTTCTGTCATGTACAAGCCTGCTGAGACTTTGAAAGCTCTTGGATGCGCTGAGCAGAAGACACCTGCACGAGGCCTCTGGCTATATTTGAACAAGGCCCATTTGCTTGTGTGTTAACACAGAGTTCTGTGTATACATTGACTGAGCTTTAGTCGTAATTGCCCAGATCCATTTGCACTGTTAGAAAAAAATACTTGCTGTCTTCGACAAACGTCGCAAGAATGTGAAAAACAAAATTTTCTTGACACCCTACTTCGCGCTCAGATTTGCGGTGCTTTCATTCGTTTGGAAATAAGTGAGACATCGACTTTCTTGGACACAAGTGTTGTTCACTTCTGATTGCGAGCGAATTGCACCTCAAAGCTGTACTTTGTAATCGTATTTGTGCACGCAGCAAACTGAAGACTACCGACACAAACCAAGCTGAAAGTATTTTTGACAGTGAGCCCTACAGTGCTTGTGTCAAATGTATGATGAAGAGTTCGGGCTTCAGGCATTGTCTCGTAACACTGTTCATACTTCGCGTCCATTCTTTCGCCAAGAATTTTGTGCACAAATGCCTGGGCAACACAATCCAAGTTGTTCCAAGCACAAACATTTTCTTGAAAGCGTGCCGTGAGAAAACCACACAATTCTTTCCCCAGAGATTTACAAAGCAGATTTCCGAGATCGGTACCGGCAGCAATCTTCCCCGTCTCCCAAGGAAAAGAAAGCAGAATGAAAACTTGATCTTGATCCGATCCTTCAGACACGAAAGCAATTTCAAGTCTGTCCATATTCGTGATTGCAGACTTTGCGTCCGTCGAACCACGCGACGATTCAGGCGCTGGTGCACGCCGTCGGGCTTCACGCCGACGTGCCGGCGCCGTGCTGCGTGCCGGCGGCGCTCGGCTCCGTCACGCTGCTCTACTTCGACGAGAACCGCAACGTGGTGCTGAAGAACTATCCGAACATGAGCGTCGAGTCGTGCGCGTGTCGGTGAGTTGAGCCGATCTTAGACGCGCACACGCGCTCCCCATGCAAACAGTGAATTTCAGTTTCAACAGGCTGGAATTTGATTTTGTGGAGTTCATTGTGGCAACGCTGCAAATTTCTGTTTGGAAGTGATTGGTGTCAAATGACAATCGCCCATGAAAGGAATCACTTCCCAAGCAGTGTTGCAACACACCGCAGCAACACATCGCAGCATGCGTGCAATGTGTGCAAACTTGTGTCACACAGGAGTTTCCGTACAAGGATACTCTTCCCTGTGCACACACATACATGCACACACACACACACACACACACACACACACACACACACACACACACACACACAATTTTTAGGGGTCTGACGTGAATTTTAATTGACACGTGTTTCCAAATAGAACTTCTTGTTATTTGTAAAATATATACGAGATACGAAATGTTTGCAAGCAACTGAATTTTTCACTCTTGCATTTACGTTGCTAACCGAGCATTGTTTGTTACAATTGCATATTTTGCACACCAAATCAGATCTCTAATCCATGTTTGTCCACTGTACAAATGCTTCCAAAAAGTAGTCTGAATATTGTGTGCTCACATAAATAAATACCTCATGAATGTGTGAAACGTTGTCATTTTTGCGCAGTGCACCATGAATGACACTGTAATTTATTTCTGTCGTTAAATTGTACAAATTCTTTCATTTTAAATGAGTACATAATTTGTCAGTTTTCTTCCACATAACTTTCCAAAGTGCCCGTGTAAGGTGAGGCAGAACTGGGCCTATTAGCCACCTGCGGACCATTTTGTTGTGGTAGATAAGAGAATACGGTAACGTGACTGATATCGGAATTTTAAACAGCCTGGGGGAAAATATCAAATCGGGAGAAGGACAACTTGAACCTTTCTGGACAGATATTTAACTTCAGATGTGACGCGTGTTGTCAATTATGATCAAAGTGACGCAAGCTTTCACGTATTCGTCAGTGTTTTGAGAAGACAACACTTGTGCATGTTGTGATTTCATTCAGACGCACGTTTCCGATACCGCGGTTCAATTCCTCAGACAAAAGCGTTGTTTCGTGCTGCAAATGGTCCAACTTTGTTGTTTCGCCCATTTGCTAATTTTCAGTTTGCCGTTGTCACGTTTGATGCGTTTGAACAGACGTGTGGTTGGTTCTAGCATGATACGAGGTTTGTATACTTGGAGATGAACATCCGGCGGTAAGTCCGGTGTACTTGGAACAAAGATGCCAATTTTTTGTGAACATAAAGTTTACTTGCCAACAAGTGTAGAGGTACAATATTTATGTCAACAAAAAAGGATAACAATGCCAATTATGCCAACCAATTTGGCAGTTTCGGAAGTTCGAGCGATGCAATGTGATTCGGTCGCGCACCAACAATGTCATGACTTTGGACCTTAAGAATTATGTGTCAGAAGAGTTGGAAAAGTGTCAAATTTGCACAGTTAGTTCTCTAAGTATCTGCCTTCGTGGTCGACACACTGCTGCAGACGCCTGCTCCATGACTCCCTCATTGCATGTGCATATTCCCATTGGGCTATTTGACCAATTTCAAAGTCCACCCGTTGCTTGAGCTCATCGACACTGTTGAAGACGATCCCTCTCATGTTCTTCTTGAGGTGTGCAAAGAGAAAGAAGTCGGAGGGTGCCAAATCTGGCGAATAGGGCGGGTGTGGCAAGATCTTGGTGTTGTTGGCTTGGAGGAAGTTGACGACAATGTCCGCGCAGTGCGCCAGTGCACCATCGTGATGCAGCCAGAATGACTGCCTCCTCCACAACTGTGGTCGCCTTCTGCGCAATTTCTCACGGAGTTCCCTCATGGTACGGAGGTAGACATGCCTGTCAACACCCTTGCCATCTGGAACAAACTCCTTGTGGATGATGCCTTGCGCATTCCAGAACACAATGAGCATAACCTTGTACACATAATGGTCCTTTGACACCTTCTGTGGCCTGTGCTCGTTGCTCCTCAACCAGGCATTGGTCGACCTTTTCATCTTTGGCTCATAACACCAAAACCAACTATCGTCCCCAGTCACCACACGGTCCTGGAGTGTTGGTGCACGCCTGAATCTGTGCAAAAGATCACGTGCCATGTCAACTCTGCACTGCTTTTGTTGGTCGGACAGTGTGTGTGGCACCCACTTTGCTGGTCTCTTCGTCAGTTTGAGTTTGTTGCGCAAGGCATGGTGGACAGTCTGGAGCGACAGTCCAGTGCGACGGGCCAACACATGGATGCACATGGTGTTATCCTCATCCAAAAGATTCCTCAATTCTGCCAGTTTGGCTGCAGTTAGTTTGGTCAAACATCCACCTGTCTTTTTCACAGAAATGTCACGCAAACCTGCTGCAAACTTCAGGAACCAGTGGTGCATGGTGCTCAGGCTGAGGGCAGCTCCTCCGTGCAGGCGCAACAGCTCTGCATGAGCTTCAGCGACAGTTTTACCCTGAATTCTGAAGATCCTCACTTCAGCTCTTTGCACCAACTTGCTGTTATCCATCTCACAATGTGCAGAAAAGCAGAAAACGCCGACCAAAAACACGGCAAACAGCATTTGAATAGGCGTCGCTCAACCGGTCGACAATGCATGTGTGGCAGTCCATAAATAGGTCAGACACATGAACCAATTCACAAATTGTGATGACACATTGTAGTTCGACAGGTGGGGATGAATTTTCCCAAATTTGGTCAAAATCCATCTAGGACTTCCCATTGTTTGCACCGGATGTTCATCTCCAAGTATACAAACCTCGTACAGTGCAGGGGCGGGTCCAGGGAGACTGGACTCAAGTGTCACCAGGGTAAAATTTCCCAATTTTCTTGTACCTTTTGCTTGTTTCACAAGTTCTTCGGTGTCTTTCATGATTTTGGGCGAAGAGGGGATCACCCTCCCCACTGCACCTTTCACCTCAGCCCAGATCCGCTTTTGGAGTGTCTCATGTTGAAGTGAGAAACTATTTTTGTACAGTTAATGTATGCAGTGACAGTGAATAAATGTCAAAAATGTTCACAAGAGTACAGATTAGATCTACCTGGTAATTGAAAATTACTTTTGCGAAACACCTGGAGCTGTCACGCAAGATCTCGCAGATTCATCGGAACTGTCTTGACATCTTCATGACATCGCACACGCATCCACCGTTGCTAAGGACGTCCATATTCCTACGCCGAGGAAGTATCGCCCGTCTTCAGTTCAATAGTAAAAGTCACCTGTGATCGAAATTTACTCTTTTGGGCTTCACACGACAAAATTAAGCTGACATACTGTCAGAGTTAGGTTCGAAAATGCTCGACAAAATTGGATCTATATTTCCGTGCGTAGTGAGATTATTTACAGCACCTGAGGAAAAAGGCCACGAAAAAAATGGACGAAGAAGCACCAAGCGGCAACGACAACATTGTGACTGAATTTGCAACCTACGAGGATTTTCTGGACTCACAAATCACACCAGTTGATCTCTATTACCTTGAGGTTTGTGTTTTCAGAAAACAAGCACTTATCTTGCCTCACAAACTCACCCAGCCTCGACAAACTTCGTGTTCAGCCTGAATGCCCTGGAGAAAAATCCTGACACCTCTGTGTTCAGTTGCATTTTCTCTGCACGCACGCGGCTGCTATTGGCCTGACCTATGAGCAACTCAGGCTTTACACCAGACTACCTTTTGCAATGCTTGTTTGGGGGTCAGGGGCCCTCCATACCTAGAATCTAGAGCTCTTCGGGAAGGACTTGTTTCGTGAATGTTACAGGATGAGGAGCTCGCCCGGCAGCTGGTTGAGCTCGGCTACCGCGGTGGCGGCGAGGTCCTCAAACGGGGAGAGTTCGAGGCGAGAAAAGCTGCGGCAGAAGCCAGCAGACTCTCCAAGAAAAGTCAACAAAAGTGCGTCACAATTTGAGTCTCTTTAGATCTACGAACCGCTCGCACAAGAAATCATTCTCCAACGCTCATCAGATTTACCGTGTTCCACATTGCCCGAGTGACATTCATGAGGCTTTGAAGACTTCAATCCCTGCAGTTCTGTTGGAGTCTAACGCCCGTCAAGAATTTTCACACAAAAATTGTCCAGTCATACATTAGGCGCCAAGAAATGCATTACGTTCTAGGACACTAGCAAGTTCAGGAAAAGAACTCAAGGACCCTTTTCTCCGCGCCTTGGCGCAACGGGAAGAAGCGAATCGCAGTGGGAAGATGACGGTACGCCAGATTCCTCGTTTTGTTGCACCTCTGCACACACACACACACACACACACACACACACACGTGTACACGGGCACACACACACACACACACACACCACACACACATGTATATACACAGGGACGATCAATCCACATTCGAAACAAAGTAGCCAGCTGCAATGCAGAAGACGAGAAGCTCACGAAACACCCGCACCTTTTTTTTTGTGATCTGAGGATGGCAGCTGCAAGCCTAAATTTCCGCATGCGTGTGTACTTCACATTTTGCGCTGTGCACATGTCAGAGGACATTGCAGAAGTGCTTGTCGGAAATGAACCGGGATTTGCTTTCTGCAGTCTATCCTGTTCCTACGGGATCGGAATGCGCGCGGTCAAGAAATTTCTGGCTACATCGACTTCGCGCACCGCCTCAAGACAGAAGATTTCGAACCGTACTTCACGGGGAAGAAACGTATCCTACCTCGACCTTCCGATCTCAGGTAACTCACCGCGTGCCGAATTTCCGAATGTCAGGACAAAGACAGAAGGGCTGAGACGAAAGCGATGCTTCCTTCCCAACCTCTCTGTAGCAAACCCCAGAACCTCAGCCAAACAAAACGACAAAACTGTTCAACAGCTTTTCAACACGCACGCCTTTTATGACACTGCTCCCAGCTTTCAAGACTGCACTCGTACCGCAAGCAGAACATATCTGGAATCAGATACAGGGGCCCTGAACTCTGAAAAATATTCTTTTCGGTTTCACATCATCACGTGCAGATTTTTCTCAGTTTCACACGTTACACTGTCAGAGTTAGGTTCGCCACCTGCGCCATGCAGCTGGATGCATGGCCCCTTTCTCGATCAAATCGTGCTCTCTCCGAAGACGGATCTTTCAATAAATGATCAGCTTCTGTTCGACTTTCATCTTGCAGTTTCTACAACTGGGAGACACAAACCTGCACTTCCAATCCGACACCAAATTACCAGGTGATCGCCGAAAACCCGTCCGGACTGCTCTTCAAGAACAAGCGTGACAGGAAAATCCTCACCGTCGACCCCAAGGTCAGTATAGAACCCACGTCCTTTTGTGACTGTATTTCACGGCGCGATTCGATCAATCTCAGTCGCTGACGTGTCTTGAAGAAGGAACTCTGGTTTGGCGATTGGAATTGAGGGGAGAGCGAATCGGCTTGGCAAGTTTTCTGGCCGGGCACAATTCGGGTGCGGAGATATGGTTGTAGACAGAGAAAATTCGGGCAATGCTTTCTCCGAACCTGAACAACCACAAAAAAGTTTGGGACATATGGGATCTTTGATCAATTCAAGACAAAGAACTGACATGCGCGTGAAAAAAAGAAACATGCATCTCCTTCAATTGCAGGCGCCAAGTCCTGGGGACAATTCAACACGCACGACAATAGAAACCAGTCGATACATCCAGGTCGTCATCTACGATCACATCACGCGGAGGAAAACATAGAAACAGACATGAAGCGCAAAAAGTAAAACAGTGACAAGTGTCACCAAAGACTGGTGCGCCATTCATGACTTGAATTCAAAAGGAATGCAGTGGGTCAAAATGAGCACACACTTACTTTGCGGTCTACGAACGATTTTTCCGCGATAAAACTTTTTGTGGCACGGAAGTACGAGTACAAGTGTAGTGAAACCATTCCATTTAAGGAAATCAGTTTACAACTGCTGAATGCGTGCGCAAGGGATCCTGTATCTCATGTGCTCAGTTCTGACCCATGACGACACTCTAGAAAAACAAATTCCACGTGTGTGCTTGTACTGTTCAAAAATGGCAGAACGAAACAAAATTTGCAGATTTTCTTTTGTCAAGGATTCACTCAGGTAGCCTGCAAGAACATGGAGTCTGCAACCATGTGAGGAGTGTCACATTTCCCGTTCCTTGACATTTTTCTTTTTTTATAAGCAAACTGATACATGTTTTCAATGTCCATTTCACCATTCTTTTTGCATTGGAGCTGCAAACCACACGCTTACGTATTTTCAAATGACAAACAACAACTTACGGTGGAGATTTTTCACTTCAGCGCGTGCGTCCTGTTTTCATTGTGTAGTTGACGGAAGTTTGATACGTACCACATGTATATTACGTACTCGAGGTGGGCGGAACCCATGTGTCACACACAGTGCGACAAAAAGCACCGCGCACACAGCGTGTATCAGACGGAGTGTCCGCGTGTGTCACACTAAAAACGTGAAAGGAAGTGCCAGAACACTATCTCCGAGAGAGATTAGTCTCATTCATTCCCTCTTCAATCACACGATCACACGTCCAAAGGGAGAGCACGTCAGTTTTCCTTCATTCGGATACCTTGCGACGCTATGGCCACGGACTTGGACAGAGAAACCGTGCGAGAAGCTTATGATGAAGTGAGGAACGACAGCACAGACATCAGCTGGTGAGTTGTGTTTGTCCTTCCGCACAATACAATTGTCCACTGCATCGTCCACTCAACAGGACACCCTCGTGGTGCGGACAGCATGTCGCACAACCTGGATAGAGTTCCTCACTTCCCTTCTCGTGTGCGCTGTTGGGAAGCTCTGCATGGGTGCACAAATGTTCAGGAAAATGATTCAACAACAAAAAGCAAATCAAAATTGCACCTGCACCACGTGTGATTCAACGGTTGGCCAAAGTTTTGCAGCAAGCAGGCACGAATCGATGTCCTTTCCAGGTTTTGTGCACAACTGCATGAGGCCGGTTTCTCATCCTACCAGCGACTCGATGAAAACAAATGCGAATGTGACACGTGCAGAAATTCATGCAGCAGGACGATGCAGCTGCACGAGCAGGACACGCCCAAGACCTTTGCGACACAAAATTTCCGTTGTCTTGTGTCACAACAAGAGCATCTTTCGATGCAGACACGTTCCTCATCGTGAAGGCCTTGGTCCGTTTGTGGTGTTGGAATTTGTCTTTTTGCCGTCTATATACTTTGCATGAAGACCAATGAACGTTTTTGCAGTTTTCCTTGCATGAAAGCCGAAGTCCCTTGCAAAAGACTGAAACAAGGCCGCAAGGGTGTGAAACATGCACGCGGTCTGAACGTTCCTCGTACACATCTTTTTCAGGTTGGTGTGCAAATTTGAGGGCACAAGAATCGTCTTGGATTCGACAGGTGTTGAATACGAAGAGTTCAAGGAAAAATTCACAGGTGAGGTATTGAATTGTACCGCATGACAACAATTGGCCAACTCAGCGGTGCGGCATCAATTCGTTTCCTGGAATCGTGAGGTTCCAAAAGTCCAATCAATTCATGCATGTGTCACACCGTCTGACATCACACAACATATGCACATGTACACCATATTAGTACTCCAGGAATTTTGACAGGAAATGTTTTGATCGCTGCATTCCTTGCCGACAAGACCTGACGATGTTGCAAGCAAACACAAACGAGTGTGTTCAATGAAGACAGGCAGACTGTGTCTGCATGGGTTGACTGGTGCGATTCAGTCTGAACTTTGTCACATTTATGACCGAAAAAAAAACAACACACACTCAGGCAAAAGAAGCAAAGAAAAAGCTGTACACTGTGAGAATGTTCTCTGTGGTGCACATGTGCAGAAGAGACGAGGAATTTTTCAGCTCAAGTGGACAACTTCAGTGCACAATCAATCACCGATGTTCACCAGAACATGCACGTAATTGTGGGCAAGTCTCCACTGTGCAAATAGGTTTTGTTGGGAACATTTGCATTGAGATAAGACAACGCGCACGTCTGCATTCCTTTTGCAAACACAAGACACAAACACTGTGAAAATATTGCACAAAACAATTCACCCTTGTCACAAGCAATCCTTCAGACTCATATCAAATCCAGAGAAAGCACCAAGCCAAAACCTCCAGCAGACCACAGATCACAAATTGCTTCAATGTCACAACAAAATGTTGACAGACGACGAGCGGGGCTTCGGCTTCGTGCGCATCACGACGGGAGACGAGCTGAGCCGCCGCGCCAAGTTCGCCTTCATCATGTGGGTCGGGCCGGCCGTGAGCGCGCTCAAGAGGGCCAAGATGGGCACCGACAAGTCCGTCATCAAACAAGTCATTCAGGTGGGTGCAGCTTCTGCTGCGACGTCGCCGGCAGGAAGCCCGAGTTGATCCCAAATGCAACAAGGGCAATAAAGCAGCTTTGTTCGAAAGCAACCAACTTTTGTGAAATTTGACCTGCACCGCCCGAACACGCAACGAATACGTACAATGGAAAAGGGTTCGAAATGTTGTGAGCAGAAGCAAATGCTTCTGGCCACGAGGCTGATGCGTGTCTGTCTGGTTTTGCAGAGCTTCGCTGTGGAGCTGCGTGCCGAGGACCACGACGACCTGGACTACGACTCGGTCAAGGCGCAGGTGGAACGAGCCGGCGGCGCTAACTACGGAACCGGCATCCGGGACTAGCAACCTGCAGCCTCGCTCAGAAAGTGACGCTTCATGTCAAGCAAAGCCAGTGACCGTGCATGTTGCACCTGGATGCAGGCTAAAATGTGTGCAAGAGCAATAAGGGTCACGAACAATTCTTTCGGGGACAGGCGAGGCGCGTATCTGCAAAGCGTTTTACCACTCCCCTCAGAACAGGAATATCAAGAAAATGTTCACGTTTGGCTGCTCATCCCAATGTTGTACGCCGGGCATTTCACGTCTTGTGGCCGTTTGGTCAGAAATCTGCCAACTTGGCGTGACCAGCCGCGAAAAGTTCAATGCTCAAGCTGCCTGCACAGATGTAGAGAAATGCGCAAACTCAGGGCTGTTGCGCATTTGTTCACATCTGCTTCGTCCCACCATTTCAGATTGAATAAATAAGTTTGGGGAAGGCTTCAGGTCTCCAATGCGATCAGCTTCTGGCCCAGACCAAACTGTGTGAAAATCCACAAAATGCATTTCTCCCAACTAGTCACAGGATGTGGGTGCACGGTTGAGCCTCCAGACAAGAGCAGATTGTTCAGACCAGAAGCACACCAGATCCGTCGTGAGTTGTGTCAGTACACACGTTGGTGGACGCTGTATCGCCGGTTGCCAGATCGTGCTTTGCGTACGAGTGTACCGAGTGAAATTTGTGTCACAACAGCTTCGCAACAATGTCCCTGATCGGCTCACCAGAATCCACAAGAGAATTGTGACCGGAGTCAAATTAGAATTGTACGCTCCAAATCTTCTGTGCAATAAATGTGATTTATTTTCATAAAGAAGCAAAAAAGATAGTCTACGTAGTCACGAAAAAGAAACAACTCGCTCAGAAACGCAACTTTCGAGTCACACGAGCACGTTGCCGAACGGCTTCATCCCACAAAGACAAACAGGTCCAACGAACACTATTTTCTTTGTGGGCGTTCAAACGCCAAAACATTTTCAGCTAAACGATTGTTCAGTTGGATTTTTGCGGCCCAGACAGGTAAACAAATCTCAGGGCTGCTTGCGTGCATCATTTGACCAGAAGTGGAAGATCACGACTTGAATTGTTGCTTGCAATTTCTTCAAGTCGGCAAAACTTGCATTTTTTCAACAAGAACACCAGTCTGTGTGGACATGCGCCTCACATCAGGTCCCTGCTGTTGTGAATGTGGCACAAAGGGTCACAGAAATACGTGATCTCAATGTTTTGGCGTCCAAAAAAGTTTACAATCGCAAATTTGGGGGCTTTTTTGCCCTCCTCAGATGAACAACTCCGTCCACAGTTGGGAAAAAGGACCACACATACCCGACACGAAACGTGTCATCCAGACTGCACACAATTGGGCTCTCGGCCCCAAAAATTTGTGCAAGTGTTTCGCAACTGGACTTTCAAGAGGAGAATCAGCCGCGCGCTGCGTACATCGGCAGTACAGCACTTCATCTCACAGGTGATGTCCAAGTTGGACAGTATCCAAGTTGAAAATTTCTGTGGGTAGGGGCAGGGGTAACTCAGAAAATGTCCAAGGAGAAAATTTCCATGTGTGTGTGTGTGTGTGTGTGTGTGTGTGTGTGTGTGTGTGAGGGGGGGAACCCCGGACAATGTCCCACTGGGTCAATGTCATATGAGGACAATGTCCTACTAGGACAATATCC
>JAAUXT010150829.1_pt1 | contig 21794 bp, 23 predicted proteins | sample 7278171 | NCBI WGS metagenome assembly JAAUXT01 (sample SAMN14350112, study PRJNA611818) | marine sediment metagenome | isolation source: surface marine sediment (1.8m) | place: French Polynesia: Moorea | collected 2018-08 | reverse complement strand
CCCCCCCCCCCCCCCCCCCCCCCCCCCCCCGCCCCCCCCCTGTTACCCGACCCGCCGCCCAACGCTTACCTGGGGAGACTGTGAACTCTGAGCAGGGGAGACTGGGACCTCAGAGCTGGGGAGACTGGGACCTCAGAGCTGGGGAGACTGGGACCTCGGAGCTGGGGAGACTGGGACCTCAGAGCTGGAGAGACTGGGATCTCAGAGCTGGGGAGACTGGAACCTCAGAGCTGGAGAGACTGGGACCTCAGTGCTGGGGAGACTGGGGCCTCAGAGCTGGAGAGACTGGGACCTCAGAGCTGGGGAGACTGGGGCCTCAGAGCTGGGGAGACTGGGACCTCAGAGCTGGGGAGACTGGGACCTCAGAGCTGGGGAGACTGGGGCCTCTTGGGCCTCTACACTGTGCGCGGTATTCTGAGCGTCTTGGGCGGCAAATACGCAACGGGAAAATTGCTTACCATCGATTACGGCCCGAATGAATGAAATGGTCGATTCGTAGCATTTACACTTCCCATTAGAAATGCGGGAGGCGCCGTCGCCGCAGTTCACCAGTCAAAGTCTTCTCTTGGCACCGCTCGGGTAGCCCCCGAGGGTACGCGAACAGCTCGGGTTGGCTGCCGGTGTGTGTCAATAAAGTTTCTCAGATACAGGGAGAAAAAAAAGTAAAATTTCCCTTGTGGGATGCGGCAGGGAGAGAACGACGAGCCATTTTTCACGTGGGCGCCTTGCTACTAAAACCTGAAGCTTGCAGGTTGTTGCTGTGGGCGGAGCGGCGACACGTTCAAGGCCCCGTCTCGCACACGCTTCGTTCTTCTTGACGAGCTTTGGCGTCGCTGACGGAAATCAAGCCGTTTCTTTATGTTCGAGTGATTCTGATGTGCAGACACTTGACCTTTGCCTGGTTGGCTCCGACAGCGATTCGACACCGTTCCCTCAATGGAGCCCCAGAAGTTTGACATTGGCGCAGCGAATCCAGGCGTCGGAACGCGCGTCACGTCAGGGTCAGTTTGCCTGGACCACAGGTCCGGGGTTGTCGTCATGGAGTGTGGTCGATATGCGGAGTCTCGTGGGGCGGGTTGTTACGGGGAGAGTCGGTGGGAAGCGATGGAGGCGCGGGGACCGCAGCGCCGTCCTCGCACCGTGCGACAGTGTGAGGCAGTGAAGCTGCAGCCCCACTGCTGACGGTTACGGGTGTTAGTCTTCGCAGTGAGGCCGCAAGGTCCAGACTTGCTGTTCGCGTCTTGCGTGCGTCCCACGCTGCGAGGACGGCGCTGCGACGCGGCCGGACGTGAACACGGCTTCACTGGGCAGCAGTGCGGTCGCATAAACGAGCTGTGACCACATATGGATTTACATTATCACTGAGTGGCGTCGGGCTGGGCGTAATGCACGGGGCGACGTGGGGTTCTTCTTGTGGAATTTTCGCTACACATCAGTCACGCGGTTAATGGTCGGGCGGGAGAGCGGGCGGCGCGGCGTCCCCACAGCTGCAGCCGCTGCCGCTGCCGAGGCCTTTGTGCACAAGAAGCGGAATAATCAAAGATAATTGAGGTTCGTTATGATGTAAACGGTCTGACGTAGATCCCGCAAATCTGAGCTTCGGTATGTGTGGGCTGTTCGATTTGCGTGCGGCACGCAATGCGGCCCCTCGTAGCTATTCCCCCGAGGGTGAATCGAACGTGTTCGGTTGACACAACGCAACGGTGAAAGACTCGTGCTCGTGCTCCTGTTGGGCGTGACGTCCTCTGTGCGGCTGAGACCTTGTGTCGGTGCGCCGCCCGCCGCCCGCCCGAGGTCGGACCCAGCGGAGCAGACACAATCAGAAATCATTGCCAATCTATCGACGGACGGAAGGAATTGGAAGTGAAGAGAATGCGCAATCAAGATCCGCGAGTGAGTGAACGAGCGCAGCCAGGCACCGGGTCCGGCGGCCGCCGTAGTTGGGCGGCGCGGGTTGAAGCGGTTTGAAGGTATGCAGCACCGGCGGTTGGTTGGTCGGTCGGAAAGCAGCTTCAGCACCACAGCTAGCGGTGTCGATCGGATCCCTGCCAGCCTCCCTCGCAAAGCAGACGGAGTCGGCCCGCATCACGCGTCAGACCGGTTCCCTGCACAACGTCAATGACACTCACATGTTCGCACTGCGGGAAGCACACGGGCAATGAAAACTTCTCGAGTTGGATAGACAGGGCGAAGAGGAGGCGGCGTTGTCTTGGCAGCTCGAGGAGGTTGGATGGATGGAGGCCTTTTCTCTGTGATGCGGATACACGAGGATTTCTGGGGCTTCCACGCACCCCGAGGAGCAACAAGTTGGGCGCAGCGGAGGAGGATGTGAGGAGCGTGGCTGAGCGGAGGACGCCCCCGGAGCACCTCGTCCAGGACCCTCGTCGCGCGGGATGGGACTCGAGTCCCCGCAACTGGTGCTAATCAAGTTGTAGCGTCGTGCAGTGCGGGCCGCGTTCACGCAGACGGCGTCGTCGTGCAGGGCGTCCCTTGCCCGAGTCGTGGGCGCTGACCAGTGTTGAAGGCGCAGTACACTGCAGCGCCGTTGACCCGGTCAGGGTCGCAGCGCACGACGCCCGCTGCGTGAACGAGGCGTTCACGACACAAGAGTCGGAAGCGCGAGTCGCGGCTGCGGCTCGAGACGTGTCGTCTTCGTCACGAGTTTCGTTTCCCTGAGATTCTGCAGAGACTCTTCGCCTGCGGTTCGTGCCGGCTTCTCTCGAGTTTGAAATTAATTTTTTGATTGATGGCAGAAAATGTCTGGAAAGGGAAGCGGAGGAAAAGAACCCGAGTTGTGTCACATTGGCATTTCGATTTTTGCACTGCATTTGCGATTTCTGGTTCTTTATTGTTGCGCAGTCAGAATGTGTTTTTTCTCGGGTCTCCGCGAAAGATTGAGAGAGGAGGAGATTTATGCCGGAGATTCTTATCGCAGCATCAGAACGAGTTGGAAGACGGGCGAGGGAGCGAGCGGTCGCGAGGCTGCGGGTTCACACCGGAGGCGTCGTGCACTGCATCAGTTCCACCCAAGGCTTGTGGAGCAAACCGCCAAGCGGAGGCTATCTGTGTGCAAAACCAGAGTAACAAAATGAAAAGCGTTGGGGCTGCACGCTTCTGTTGTCCTGCGCAGATCAGTGGCCCGTGTACTCAGATAACACCGCGCCACCTGGCGTGTGTGTGGACGCAGTAATGGGGAATTCAAAGAGAAACTGACCTGATTTGTGCGGCGACGCAACGCACGACGCGTCCGGCGTGACCGCTCCTGAGCGGGCCGCGGTCGGTCCCCGCGACTCCCGTGAACGCTGCTGTCAGAAGGGCGATTGTACTCCCGCTGCAATTCCATTCCCATTGCCGACGCAATGATCTATTGACTCGTCGGGTTTATCTGCTGGGAAAACGTGAGGCTGGAAGCATTTTCCCCGGCACGGGAGGAGCAGGAACTGCTCGCTCGTTCAATTCTCTCGCTGTATCTGCAGGGGATGGTTTTACTACCAACTGCGCTGCGTGTCGAATTCATTTGGAGAAAAACAACACATTTAAGCAAACAAGGGCTGAGGCTCGGCGCGCCGCCCGGGGCGCCCGCTGCAGCTGGTGTTGTTCAGCGCGCTGTATCCCGGCGGCGCCGGCGCAACGCGGCGCGCAGATGTACGCTCACGTCCGCTCGCCCCGAGCCGAGCCGAGCCGAGCCGCTCCGGATGCGAGCGTCGCGCGTAATCCCCGCCTCGCTGCGGAAATTGTGTCGCCAACAAGAGCTTTTGTGGTTTACACGCGTCCGCTGCTTCTGCTGTTGCCATGATGTGATGGATATCTGCGGAGGGATTCGCACTGGACGCGTCACGCTTTGTGTCGCGATGCCTCACCGTCTCGGGATGTAGAGCGTGGTGAGGGTTACCCAGGGTCGGGGCGCGTCACGTGCAAATGAAACCACAAGGTCAAGCACGAGTTTCCGTTGGCGCTTTTGTTCCGCTGCATAGCGACAGCGTTGGACGCGTGCTGCCCAACGTTGTTGTGACAGTGGCACATTAGAATCCGCAGGAAATGGCGGCGTTTCCGCTTGACCCTGGATTCCCTGATCACAGGCTGTGTTCAGCAGCGGTTCCTGGACAGTGACACGCTCCCCTAATGGCTCGGTGTATCGGGCTCCAGCTCTGGCGCCTCCGTGAGTGCTGTCTGGAACTCTGCCCATTTGTGCTCTTCGCTCCCTTTTCCCACGAGGGTTTCCACACGTCCGTCTCCTACGTTCTCACTGGCTGCGTCTTACACTCCACAAGACCACGGGCCCTGAGTGGCCTGCACTTGTGCAGTGCACTACTTCCCTCGTGTGAAGGCGGCCTGAGCCTGAGCGTGACCTGCTGTGCGAGCTTCTCCCCTCTGCGCTGCGAGGTCTCATCGCGTGGAGTCCAGCGCAGTGTCGCACGAAGCCTTCTCCAGGCTGCCTTGTGCATCCACCTCCATGCTGCTTGGCTCTCAACTTTCCCGTGACAATTAGAGACACGTGGAGAACAGCAGCACGGAATCAAAGCCCGGAAGCGAGGCGAGGCGTCTTTGATCATGTCGTGCGACTTCCTTGTGACACCTCCATAGTGCGTTTGTCTTGGAATCGCAGTGACCTTTTCTCATGGCTGTTACACAATGGACCTGTCACACGTTTGTACGTACGTATGCTGTCAGTGCACGCTGAATTGTGAAGCTACCAACGCCGATTGCCTTGCACATGCCTCCCGCCTCCGGTGAGGAGCGTCCCTTCCAGGCGTGACACACCCACGCTGCGGCTGCACCTGCATCAGGCCTCCTGCCCAGATTTACGGCGCCAGGAGCCGGGCTCGGTGCGGAGTGCGCTCGATTGCGCTCGGGAGTCCGTTTTCATGAGCCGCATACAAGTCGTCTCTGTGAACATCAGGTTCACATGATTTAGGAAAATCGAGTTTGTCCACGCAAAATTGGCTGCGTTTTGGCCCTAAACAAGAAAGCAATTTTGCAGCTTTCAGACCGGCGCGGTGAGTTATTGTGGTGAAATTGAATCGACCGAGCCCTGCGTCGCAGCTTCAGGATATTTTTATTGGGACTGCACTCACCGTTCTTTATCCTGGGAGGATCGGCCGCACGTAACAATGTAACGGTGTGTGACAAGCATGGCTGCACAAAGTGCTTGTCAGCAAATGGAGTGGGAGTGCCGCATACATGTCTGGATTCAGAGGCGGCGGCAGCAGGCTGACAGGCTGTGGCTCGGGCAGACCCGTCTCTCCGAGCCTGGTTCATCCAGGTTACGTCACGCGCTGTGTCCCACAAGTCCACGCGCGCTGCGTCCTGGAGTCTATGCAGAGACCGTTGACGCAATGACGTAACGCGTCGTTCACCCATCGTTCAAACTGCCCACGTGGCACGTCAATGTCAGGCGCTTTTTCGTGCGGACCAATAGAAGTGCTTCGGGAGCCTCACGTATGAGCGTGATGCGCATCGTGTTGTCGCGTGTGAAGCCCGAGTAGCGGACGCGGTCGGTGTATGCTCGAGATGGATTGATCGCGCCGGGTTGACGGGTCAGTCTCCGCGGAAAGTCCGCGCCTCACTCAGCGCGCCCCAATGAATGTTTGATGACCGCCCTCCACTCGACAGTAATGGATACCTGAGGTGCACAATTGAATTGCTCCTCTGCAGGGCGGAAGCACCGTGGTCGCTGGCGACACCGGAACCCTGCAGCGACATTGCCTGGCTGACCGGTGTGGAGGCGTCAAAGTGGAACAGTATCAGCTCACCCCCGGTGAGGTTTTCCTGGTTGTGCGACTGGGTCAGTGCACCAACTGTAAGCTTGGCCCTTTCATGAGGGCCGGTGTTCCTGGTGAGAGCCAGGGTTGTTGGGGAGGAGGGGTGAACTGACCCTGGAGTGAATTGAATCCACTACACCGGCCCGGTTCCCGTCGCTGCCTCGTATTTCGTGCTCTAATCTCTCATGGTCGATTGCGGCGCTACATGTTCGAAACGAGCTTATTGTGCGAGCATCAAAAGGCGATGTGTGGAGGACTCTGGGCCATTTCCATGTGTCTGTTGGGCTGGTCTGCTCCGGTGTGTCAGGCCGGGTTCACACGAGAGCGTCACGAGCTGCGGCGCAAAAGACAAGTCAGTGCGCAGCGCGTCGTGCTGAAGACACCGCGACTGTGGACTCGGGTAATGTTGACGCACAACGCTTCCCGTGTGCAGGAGGCTTCAGAGGTTCAGTGAGGACGGTGGAGAGAGAGAGAGAGACGAGCGAGACGAGGACGATGGGTGTTTGTGTTCTTGAGCATTATGTATTTGACCAGAGGGAAATCAGTTGGTTTATTTGTCCGTTTGGCTGTGTCGAGACTGGCAGTGGGCTGAAGCGAAGCGTGATTACAAGGCTGCGATGCTTCCCCAGCGTCGGGACGTCCACCCCGCGCTGCTCCGGGCGGCACGTGGAGTCGGGTCCGGGGGAGAGACACCCGCCTCAACCCCGACACGTTTTCCGCCTCGCTGCATCGTGTCGTTCTCTTGGGGGGTCGGTCCCCTCGACGACACCCGGGGGCGCTGGACCGACATCACGTGACCCGAGGTGACGGGGTCTCATCGCTCCACACAGAGTCTCGGGAGCCAGAGCAGCCGTTCATAGATCTGAGTCCGGACCCTCGTCCTTCATGCTGATTTCAGACTCTTCAAACAAGTTTGCAAATGCCTGCTCTTTGAAGGACTCTTGTGACAGATTGGTGGTGCGGTCGGGTCAGACTCGCGAGTCAGCTTCGTAAGATTGGCGCGGCTCTGTATCAGCTCGACTCCCCGGTGAGCACAGTCGTTGTTTACCAGAGAAGTCTGAAGCACGCGCACTCGTGCGTTCTGTGCTGCTGCTCGTTTCTGTGGCACTTGTGCACTTGATTCGCTCAACATTGAAATATTTTGACGCTAATGACGTGAATTTCTCGGTGCGAAGACGCCGTGATTGTGGATAATTGGATTCGGCTGCGGTTGTGCGCGGCGGAGGCTCCGGGAGCGGGAGGGGCGGCGCAGAGCTGTGGAGCAACGACACGCCTTCCGATTGTGACGAAGAAAGGATCATTGTCAGGAAAAGATTGTTGCTTCCAAGATAGTAGGGGCTGAAGTAGGGTTCACAGCGGCTGCGTCTTGTCAATCTGCGTCAACGCGAGTCGCATCCCCAACTCGGCGCCTGTTGACGTGTGCGAACGTGAACGTGGCCGGGGTGAACCCGGCCCGAGAGGCACCTGTTCCCCACTCGAGCCGGCGGCACAGCGAAGGCTCCTCTCAGCGCAGGTGTTGCTGATATCAGAGTCAAGGCAATCAACCTCTGACGCAGTCCCGTTCCATCCGTCTGTGTCTTTGAACGATAATAACGTACGCAGCGCTGCGAGGCGTCGAGGGTCCAATTGGAGGCTGGGAACGGTCTCGAGAGACTTGCGGTATTCAGGATGTGGTTGAGAGCCTCGCACTCCCGAAGGTGCGCGAAGGCAAACTTTTCTGGGGTCTATGAGATCCTGGATCCACCCCTGGGTGTGTTGCAGAAAACTCTTGAAAAATGCGCATGCGCGCAGACGCCATGTCTGCGATGCGGGAAACAGCAGTTCGCCAGGCCCCGAGCAGCCTCTGCGAGCCTCCTCCGACTTGACGAGCATGTGGCAATTCACATGGCATCACTACTCGTATGCGCGGTGCTAATCCCCCTGAGCGCGGCGCTGCGTGACGACGCATACGGCGCCGCCGCTGCGTTCGCTCCGCTGCCGCGACGTTACGCACTGCTCCGGCTGCTGCAGCTCGGGTGTAGCGGGTTTGATAAACTTAGCTTTTGTCACCGGTGAGTACGTCGCACCGCCTTGTGACGCAGGCGGGGTGATTCTGGGCGCACCCGTTCGGTGCCCGGAGTCTGCTCGAGGCTCTGCTCTGAGAGACGTCTTGCTGACCCCCGCCCTGATTCACACTGAACAGGACGTGCGTCTCGTCCAAATATGGCGACAGACGCTGTATCGCACGATACGTCACATCAGTTCACTTGTGCCACATCCAATCTCTTCTTCGTGATGCAGGCTTTTGAGTTTCCGTGGAACTGTGAGTCTGCCCCCCCCCACCAGCGCCTGTGTGTTCGAGTCCCTAGGGCCTCTGGTCCTCTCTAGTTCCGGCTGAAACTGGTGACAGCGATGGAGTTGAGACGGCCGAGTCAATGGGGCGGGACTTGGCGCAGGACGTGCGGGCGGCCCTGGGGACGTTGCGGCAGCCCGGCTGGGACGCGGGGCCGGCCCCGGTGCTCGTCCGTCCGGGCTGCAGAGATCCGGCCGGGACGTTCATTGGGCAAATCCACCTGAGAGATTCATTGCGAACTCCTTGAACAATAAACTTGGCGATCTGGGTGAATTGCTGGCTGCAGGGAAGTGGAACGTGTTCGCTTGGGTTTGTCTTCGATGAAGATCCACGGCGGAGCGAATTGGTGCAGACCTCGCGAGCACGTCGTCTGTTCACGTCTGTTTTCCCTGGTGCGGAATGCAGCACCTCGCGATTTCGACCCGCGGCTGAGAACGCTCCATGCGCGAGATCTGTCACTGTGAACAGTGGAGCACCGCTCTCGTGCTATTTCGTTGTCTTGAGCGCCCAACGTTCTCTGACGAGGACGGAATGATTCGACCGGCCTTGTAATTGCAAAAGCGAATCTCTGCCGTCGGCGGAACGAGTGATCGGATCAGGTCCCGCCGGCGTCGTTCAGCCGGCTCTCAGCCGGACGAGCCGGCTGCGCTGCGTCGCCGCGAGGACCCGACCCTATTAGCGCGTCAATGGAAACTGTCCGCGGGAAGTGAAGAAAACTGGGTGAAGTCGAAGGCGCTCTGGAGACAATGAGGGGATTTGAGCACAGAAATAGCTGTCAAGTGCAGAACCTGGCTTTGTGCTGGTTGTGCGTGGTGGGCCGGCCTCTCTTTGTTCGAATCCGCCTCCACTTGAAGGCCAAGGTTTCCGTTCCAGAAACCGAGTCGGCAGGCAAGTGGAAAGGAGGCGCACCTTTCCTGACCGAGCGGGATGTGGAGGACGCCGGGGGGGGGGATGATTCCCCACGGTTCGTGATCACAGATATCGCAGTAGCAGCGCGCACATTTGAGGATGAGAATCCCTGTAGTGCGCGCGCATCCACGTCGTGGATTCGGTCGAGTTGGGTCCGGACGGTCCAATCGCAGCTCCAACTCTCCTGCTCCTTCACACAGCAGTGATGGCGGTTCGCCCTGACGGATTCGTGCACGTCCGGACTCGCCTCGCCTGGGTTGGATTCCCCCGCCCCCCCGAGTCCGGTGTGGCGCGCTTCCTGTGGCGTTCGTTGGTGAGAAGCCACATCTGGCTCTGCAGCTCGGCACGTAGTGTCTGGATCTGAGATTTTGCTGTGGATTTGGTGTGCGTGCTGTCTTTCACTTGTAGACAGGGTAGATTGCGACGCTGATCCTCGAAATCCACTCTCTACCTCGAGTATTCACGTCTAGGCGAAGCTCGATTGTCCTCGATTGTGAACTTTTGAGGTCACAGTTCATGGGGCTTGACTCATTAGATCTGTCCTTGATTAAGTTCTCCCTCTCTCTCAAGTTCTGGAAAAGCAATAATTGTTGCATCCACAAAATCATACTTGACATCATGCCTACATTTCTCAGTTGCTAAGTTTTCATGAATGTCAATGAGGAGGGTTCACCACCTGAACCCGACGAACCGATGAATCGGAATCGAGTACCATATGAGATGGGTTAAAATCCAAACGAGCATTGAGTGCACGAGCAGTAGTACTCAACATGCGAAAATATTTATGTGGGACGTCTACACACTCGAGACGCACCAGCATCGCACGTCTGAATCTGTTGAGTCTACCGCGGTTTGAATGAAACAAGTTACCAGGAAATAGCTGCCTCGGATCCGGTGAAACGATTGATCTGTATCAGCAGCCGAGGAGAGTCAGGAGCCTGGGGAAGGGGCTCCAGCGAATATCGGTGGAGTTTAGGACTCGGAAGTCGTGAGAGGAAGGACGGGTGGATCCGCCGCCCCGACTCGCGCGTCGCCGACTCTGCTCGGCTTTGATCTTCGCCGTCGCGCTTCCCTCGGCACGGTGCGCTAATCCGCGTCGCTTCGGCTCGTCACAATAGCAGCTCTCTTCACGTGCAATTTGATCTGGACGGAGCTGTGTTCCCGCGGAAGATCAGTTTGGATTTTCCGGCCTCTTTTACCAGACCGCGAGATGGCGGCGCTTCGCGCTGGGAGCGTCGCGTCCTGCGCGCGTCCGACACGGCAACAGGCGCAGCCGCAGCGACAGCGACGCTGAGACACGCAACTCATGACGCATGACGTCTGCTTGCAGTTTGAGCGTGGCCTGAAGCTGAGCGTCGCTTTTGTACAAACCAAATAGGTCTGAAAACAAAAGAGGCCTTGGAGACACTGACGCTGTGTCGAAGGTTTCCACTAGAAACGTGCTTCACACCTGAGCGGGTCCTGCTCTGCGAACTCAGCTCAGCCAGGGAGACCTCGCTGCGCGTGGCGCGTCCGGTGCGAAACGGGCCTCGTTCTGAGGTGATGCTTTTGCCAGCCAATAACTTACGCCTTGACTCGAGTTGGTGTTTCCTTCGGACACGTCCATTTCGATGTCTTGGCAGAGTAATACGAGTCTCTTTCTTGGGCTTCGATGTGATTTTCCTAGGAATAACACAGCGGTAAAATGGTGATTTATTCATGACACTCACAAGGAATTTGAATATTTCGCTCATCCGCGGGACACTTCGTGTGCGAGTTTTGCGTTGATAGAAAGTTACGTATGAGCGAAGGTGGCGGAGGGTGGCGGCGTGTCACCAATCAGACGCTGCTGCTGCCGCAGCCCAGCCCCAGCCTCACTCGAGAGCGTGTGCGTCTCCACGCTGGACGCCGGTGCTGACGCGCGCACCACTCACGTGACGTTGGTCCGTCTCCGCCGCAGCAGCGACGTTTCGCTGCAGCTTTGTGACGGCGTTGTGACGGAGAATCGTGTGTCACGGGTCGATTTCACTCTGCGTCAGAGTTGGAGGCGCAGACCAGACCAGCGCCGGGCCGGAGCGGTGACGACGACGCTGCGTCGGGCGTCGTGTCACTGCACAAATGACTTGAACACTGTGTCATCGAACGATGCAAGGCCTGTGCGACGCGTCACTCAGACAGTCCTGATTCAATCCAGACCCGTCTTTCCGTAATTGACGCAAATTGGTTGGACGTGAAAGAAATGGCTGTGGAACCCAGAGGCTGTTTCCACTTGGCCTGCTCACGTGTCCATCACAGCGAGTTGAATTGACGATGATTGGTTTGGAAAATGATGATTTAGGAAAAAAAAAACACACCATGGCAAACTTTGGGGGGGGGGTTCCCTGACTGAAGTCGATGCATTTCGGGGTGTGACGGGTTGGGGCCGTGGTGCCTTCTGGATCTTCCCCTGCTTATCCATTTGAAGGTGATTCTTTATCTGTTGCTGCTCGGAATCGGCTCGTTTTCCGCCCGTCTTGAGTTGGCGTGTCCCGGTGCGCCCCGCCGCCCTGATGGATCGCCGTCCGTCCGTCCGTCGGCGCTGCTCTTCTCGGGAAATACGGGGCCGGAGTCGGCGCAGCGAGTCGCGTGATGGTGGCCGCTTCCTGCGGGTCTGAAGGGAGAAACCCTGGAAGCTGAATCATATTGTCACTCGGGTTGTACGAGATTTGAAGCGACTCTGTCACGCACCGCCCTTTTGATTTACACTGGGACGCAAGCGCATGCGTGGTGAGGTGCATCCTGTGTGAAACAGGCTGAGACTCGAGGCTCGAGGTTTGGAGTTCATCTGTGCAGCGGCTACAGAGACTCGCACGTCAATAACAATGCAAAGGAAGAACTAATGAGGCCTATTGGTTGTGACTAGAGACTTGGCTACAGATGAGGGAGACGGCTGCATTATGAAAATTCAGTTACACAAGGAAGCGATGTTGCGAATCCAAGAGACGTTGCTATGGAAATTGCTCATCCTGCCCACGTGTTTTCTTGTCGAGGTAATGGCGCTGGAAGTTTGTCGAAGCCTCAGTGCGTGTATTGCAAACACTTTGCTGCCGCCCAGAAACGGAAAGACAGAACTTGATCTGGTTTAATTGTTTTCAGTCGCCAGGCTGGTCAACAGTCGCCTTTTGTCACTTGGTACGAGCAACCGTGACATTCCTGAAGCGCGTCTCAGCCCTGACAGGTGTTCTTGTTTGTTTCTTGTTTGAAATTGTACCTTTTCCTTTGTTCCGTGCATCGAGTGAAGCTGTTAAAAGAGATCAGAATTGAAGGTTAGGCGTGTCAAAGCAGATAAAACGTGGCCCCGTTTCTCACGCGAAGCGTTCTGCAATGCACACGTGTCTCCGTGCTCGAGGGCGGGGGCGCTGCGATGGAGTCGTGTGCATGTGACGCATACAGTGTAAATGCGGCCTTGGGTTTCATGTTGGGCGCGTCTTGTGTGCTTTCATAGTGCAGAGTTGTGGGGGAATTGAATAGTTATGCGTTTGATAGTGTGGAGCTGGGGGTGAAGGAATACTGTTCAGCTGTGAAAAGAAATGCAGATGCGAAGAATGCAGCTCGATGTGGAGTGGTGGGGTCTGTGGATGTTGCTCGCGGTCGGATCGCTATCGGAGCGGAGTGGCGCGGCGCCTCTTCGCTCTGTTATTGTTTTCCACTGTGATTCTGGCGGGTCTGGTTTTGAAGTTGCGAGGGTGGGAGTGGAGTGAGAGAGTCTGTGTCGATCGTGCCGGGCCGAGCCTTCAGCCTCTCCACAGGAAGAAGAGGGTCTCAGGCTCCAGCCGGATTCACACTGACTGCGCCGAGCGTCAGTTTCCATGTGGACGCGGCTCCTGCGCAGATGCACGCTCGACATGACGCGTCCAGTGTGAGCCCAGCGTCTCTCTCTGTGGCCATTGATGTGAGAAGCAGCAGCGAGACTGCACGCTCCCGTCGCTTCCGTTATTTAGCGCCGCAGAATAGATGTTTCGCGCGATGTGAGGGGATTTCGCACACGAGAAAGACTCCTTTCAAATCTGGAGAATGAGTCGCCCAGATGGAGCGTCGCGCCGGGGGCCGGGCCCGTCTGTTTGCACAGCTCTCACTGCGCTGTGATGCCGCTTTGTCCGCCCTTCTTCTCTCCGAGGCCTGTTTCACACTGCGTGCGACAAGCGACTGCGTCCTCGGTCCAGTCAATGGGCACTGCGTCGTGGCTTGTGACGAAGGACCCATTGACTTGTCACATGGACGCAGCCCTGAAGCGTCGTCCGGTGTGAATCAGGCCTCAGTGAGTGAGGAATGTCTGAGGAAAATCCGCTTCCTCTGCTCGCGTCCTTCTGAGGAGATTCGCTTTGTGAGTGCCGCGACACTGCAACATCGCTACAACGCTTTCACATATAAATTTCCTCAAAGCTGACATCAAATTACACAGGCTGGATTTGGGGACATGTAGCAATCTACATGATGAGTTCGCAGTTACACTGAGGCAGGAGGAGCAAGCTTCTGAGAATGCAGGCAGTCGACCAACACACGGAACAATGTGGACGCAGTATTGCAGTGAAATTGTGGATGTGTGGGCTGTGGTTCGGAAGGTTTGAAATGGCAGGAGGTGTGAGCGAGGGGCCCGCGGCGGGTCAGCCCTCCATGAGCGCGTTGTGAGCGGCCGGAGCCGCGGCCGAGTCAGAGGAGATTGATGAGTCTCGAGAGGAGACGAAAGAAGTATGGTCGTCACGAGTCGGAACTGCTGCAGTGCCTTATGGGCTACATGAGTCAGGCGGCGGCGGCGAGCACCCCGGGCCCCTCGCTGCACGGCGGGCCGTGCCCGGAGTGCGAGGCGAACCACCTCCCTCCGCCGCCGCCGCCGCTCGGGTCGCCGGGGGCACCGGACCTCCTGCGCCCCCGGGGCTCGGAGCGCCAGCCGCAGCCCAACTCGTACCAGAGCGTCATGGATAGAGGAGTCCCGAACAGCATCGGCCACCACTCGCCGCAGACGAGCGTAGTGCAGGCGCACAACTTCCAGCAAGTTTCATATCAGTCTCAGGAAGCGCTCAATGCATATCAGAACTACGTGCAGCGGGCGTCGTCGTCATCGTCTTCGTCGTCGCGGAAGAAGGATCTCCGGGGGAACCGAGCGGCGCACCCGGCGTCCGAGAAGAAGGGCGGGAAGGGGCAGGCCCCGCGGGACCGCTGGCCCTCTCCCCCGCCGCCCATCCTGCTGCCACCGCTGCCCCGCGGCTCCGCTGCTGCAACTGCGCCGCGACCATTGCGGGCGTCCGTACCTGCCGCTGCGGTCGGAGACGTGGTGTGGACGCCGCGAACGCCCGGTGTGATGGAGCCGCGCGCTCCGAGCCCTCTGACGGTGGCACCGGCGGCGCCGCCTCCCGCCGCCGCTCCCGTCCCACAGCGCCGGAGCCGCATCGACTACCACGAGGCGCCCATGTACCACGACACGGACATGTACAAATCCAAGTCGCTGGGGACGTTCAGAGGCGCCACGAGCTTCGACTCTGCTACAATCCACGGGAGGCAGAACCGGGTCACGTTCGAGACGCCGACGCGATCGCAGACTATGCCGAGACTGAGGCTGGAGGACCAGGAGCCCATGTACCCCGCGCCGCAGGACGCGACGCCCGAGTCACAGTGGGAGCAGCGCCGGGGCCAGCTGCGCTACCGCTCCAAGAGCCACTCGCCTCAGCGATCCAGGCACTTCCGGAGCCTCGAGTCGCAGGACTCCACGGACAGCATCTACTCGCAAGGCGCCCGACCCAAGAGCTACGCGGGGTCGCCCCAGACGCCCAAGGTGTACCTGCCCCGCGTGCCGAGCGCGCACTCGAACCCGCTGCCCACGTCCAGCGCCACCACGTCGCCCTACTCGTCGCGGAGTCGCTTCGACACGTGTGCGTGCCGCGGACAGAGGCCCGGGACGCCGGGCGGAGGCGGGTCCCGGCCGCCGTGCCCGCTGCAGACACAGTGCGGGATGTGCGTGGCGCAGGACGTGTCGTGTAAGGTGTGCGAGGTGGGCCACGCGGCGGTGGCGGGCAACACGTGCAGCGACGAGCAGATCCTGGCGGCGGCGGCGGCGCTGACGGCCATGAGCACCGGCGCGTCGAGCAGCTACCTGCCGCGCGACCCGGAAGTGTACCTCGGCGAGCGCCACCAGAGGGCCATGGTGCGGCTGTGCGCGTTGCTGTGGGTCGCCAACCAGGTACCGTACATTTCCGGTCAAGTCTGCCGCGGACTTGCGAAGCACGGGAGAATTGTTCTGATGTTTGTGTTGCTTGCAATGTTGTTTTGGTCATTGTGCCCCACGCCGATTTCGGCACAAGAGGTGTATCCGGTGCCCAAAATGGTGTTCAGCCACAGAAGAAACTGAAAATAATATTTTGGTTTGGGGAGACTTGTTGACTGGTGAATGTGTCCCTGGACTCTTACGCTAAGGAGCTTGGCCAGCAGGGCCACGGGGACCTCAAAGCACAAACAATCCTGTGCATCATCGGGTCCTGAAAGGCCGAGTGGTCGCGTCCCTTTGATGCTGCGGGTCCCTTCCGGTGACTGCGGCCCGTCTTTATCGCCCAGGTAACGGATCGACCTCGCAGTCTGCTGCGTCTCTGCGCCCTTCATCATCACCGGTCGGAGTCCCGTGCGGACTGCGGTCTGATTCACGCTGCATGCGTCGTGCGATGCGTCTCGCTCCACAGGCAGGGAGAGGCCGCTGCGTCGCACGCGACGACGTCACACCGGGACAGTTTGTCGTGGACGCTGACGGTGCCAGTGTGAACCAGCCCTGCACACATCAAAAGGGTTTCTCTGACGAGCGCTGCTCGGAAATGGGCGTCCGCGACTTTTCTCGGGTGTTTTCGTGAAAGCGGATTGCGTTGGTTGGGACCATTCACTGCAGAAGGCGCGGATTTGTTTGTGTGGCGAGGAGCCGGCGTCTCCTGTGAGAGCCGTGTGTGTTTGTGGGATCTGGACTCGCTAATGCCTCAAGAAATCTCTCCGTCCCTCGTGACCAATGGTGCTTTTCAGCAAATTGCGCGCCAGCAGACGCGAGGGGGCTTCAGGCTGAAACGTCTCATAAATTGAGCATTGAAGTGGAGACACTGAGCTCGGGACGCAGTTGTTCACCTCCAGCCCCGAACACACAAAGCTGTTGTGGTGGACCTGAGGTGCGGGCGGGAGGAGGACAGTTGAAAAGCTCACCCGAGGAGCCTGGTCTGTGTTCACCCTGGGTGCATCACACTGTATCCAGGTGCAAGTTTGCGCGTTGCATCGCAAGGGACGACGCAACCGTGGACTCGTTCCAGAGACGCAGTGCACAACGCACCGAGCGTGAAACGTCAGTCGGTTCACCGGGCCATAAATAAAGCGACGGGTCTTGCGAGGCTGGCGGCCGCCATGCATCTGAAGATATTGAGGTCCGGTGCTGCAGCGGCAGTCAGCGTCGCGTCGTCCACCCGGGGCTGCGCTGCGTCGGACGCACCTCACTCACTCCGCGTGTTGTGTGCTGGAGATAGATAGCCCCTGTGTGGTGGAGATAGCCCCTGTCTTCCAGACGTTCCCCACCCCGGCTGGTTTTCTCGTGAACTGCACGTCCAGTCCCCCTCCACAAAGAATTATTCCAGTCTCGGACTTGCTCTGTCAGTTTCATCCAAACGTCCGCAGGGAGAGGGACCTCAGGATGTGAGTGAGTGGCAGGCTGTGTGCTCTGCAGCGAGCTTGGTTTTGTGCACCAGCGGCCTGTTCTCTGCGGGACCTCAATCACGACTGGAATCTGACGAATCGAAGGCAGATCTGGTGAAACAGCCACGACTCGCCACAACCCGAGTTCTCGGTTCGTAATGAGCTCTGAGGCCGAGGGATCAGCTGCTGCTGCAGTGCGCAGAATTCCGACGAAGCATTGCAGAGCTGGCAGTGCGAGGCCGGGTTCACGCTGGATGCCTCCTTCGATGCGAAATGTCCATGGACAGACCAGTGGGCACTGCGTCAACTCGGTGACGCCGCGCCCAGTGACGTCACGGAACGCGACGCGTGATGCACCCGGTGTGAACAGGGCCCGGCTCGTTCTGCCGAGGTCTGCAACGCATAATGCGCGGAGATGCCGCTGGATCTGCTCGCATCCAGTTCCCCACCCACCCCGCTTCAAGTGGTCTTCATCTCGCATCGCTGTCTGAGCCTCGCAGGGAAGAACCGCGGATTTGTATTGGCTTCTCTCGCTTTGCGCGGGTATGACTCCCCCGGAGATACGCGCGGGAATCTTTGCGGTGTCCACAACACAGAAGGACGCAGCGCTGCCTTCACCGTGGACCCGTGACGCGTGTCGTCCCTGCACGTCTCGCTCGGCTGAGGGCGGACCAATTGTCGTGGACGCTCTGAGTGTGAAACTGCCTCAATATGACGCGAGGAGCCGCGTTCTGTGCGTGATGGTGTCGCCCGAGTGGAATCCGTTTTATGCGAGCGAATGTGCGATTCAAATGAGAGGTGCCTGTGAGGACCCCGCACTTGCCCGGAATAGTGACGAGGTTTAACGAGCGCGAGGTGCCGGACGGGACCGTAAAACGTGCGCGCCTACAGCGGGCGGAGCGGGGGCGGCGTCGTGCGCGTTCGGTGTTCGCTCCGAGTTCACCGCGGGCGCGGTCACGCCTTTTGGCGCGAATGGCCCGTGGCGCGTTTGGAGGGTAAATCGAACAGTCCATGGAGATGATGTTTGTTCAGAATCTGCAGGGACGTCTTTGTGTGTTTCCGCTGTACGTAGCGAGGCGGAAGCGCCCGTTTCCACAGCGACGCTCCCAATTGAGGTTGACACGCGCAACGCAGGCGCGCCGAATCTCGCGGGTTTGACGGGCCGGACGCAGTTGCACGAGACTCGAGATGGGCCGTCGGCGCAGTGTTCGCACAGCGTCTCTCGCTCTGATTGCTGTTGCTGGGATGACGGATCTTTGTCAGGTACTGGTCCAGTTTTGTGCGGTAACAAGCACGAAGACGTGCCAGAACTTGATGAGGTGAATTTGGATGATTGTGTTGCGAACCCTGCAGTGGAACTCGAGTTGTTGAGGTTGGGGTTCACGATACGAGCGCCGCACGATTCGCGACGCAGCGCCCATTGACGTGCACAGGAGAGCGACGTGCGTCGCTTCCAGCTTGAATCAGACCCATCAAAGTGACAGCGCTGGCGGAATTGGTCAAATCTGCGGATTGCTCGGCGGCGCTGTCGGTGAAGTTGATGGAGCGGGAGCAGAGGTGGCGACCGGCCGACTTTAATTGTGGCTCGAGCGGCGGTCGGGGCGAAACGCCCTATCCGTCATGGCTGCTGGTCCGCCTGGGGAGCCGGGTTCACTGTGGGTGCGGTGCGCCTGCAGCTGCCAGTCTCGCCACACTCACGTCAACGCAGAGGCCTCTGACACAGGACCTCCGCATTTACGTTTGTGTTGACGCTGCTGATACGTCGTGACCCTCGAACTCCGTTGTGCGCGACGTGAACGTGGCGACGCGGGGACTGCTGACGTCAACATGGACCGAAAAGCACGACGCATTCAGTGTGTCGCGACGTATCAGTCATCGAGAAAATGCAGGAAATCTCCCGGCTTTGGTCCGCTTCGAAATGTCTTTCAACGTTGTTATGAGTTGGGTTCCGGTCCCAATGGGTGTCCGCAACAAACAGAGCGCCAGCAGGTTCAGCAGCACCCACTCACTTCAACAGGGGCGCAACGCGTGACGTTTCTTGTGAAATTTGCTTGAAGGAACTGGGAACTTCTCGTCCACATCTTATGCAAAATGAGAGCTCAGCTCACCGAACACAAGGAGACGCTCCTCCGTGTTCGCCACGATGAGAAAGGAGAAAGAGTGGCAAAGATAAATCCAAAGGGCTGTTAAGAAGACGAGCGGGTTCGCCTGCTCAGAAGCAGCCGCCCGGTCATCAGCAGCGCTATGCGCCGAGACATATTCCTCACAGCCCCGATTTTGTTTCGCACACAGTGGAAGCAAATATCACAGACACAGTAATTGCCTTCACTGCACACGCCACGTCCTCGTTTAGGCAGAAGGTTTGCGAGGAAATGTTTGCAGCCGTGTGTGTGCGTGTTTGTACGTGTGTGTGCTGTGCTGTTTTTATGCCAACAACTGGGCAAAGCACCCCTTGAAGGGAAGTGTGTGTGTGTGGGTGTGCTGGGTCTGGGAACTGCGCTGCGCATGCGCTTCGTCAGGTCGCGACGGGTTGTTGGGAAGCGAGAGCAGCACGTCGTGTGAGATGGCGGGGCTTCTGCAGGACGCGCTGTCAGCGTCAGCATCAGACGCTGCTGGCGGCGACATGTTCCGTCGCTCACAGCCTCCGCTTCCTTGTTCCATTGCATTTTCCACTTCCGTCGTCTCCCGACAGTCTTGTGTCGAGGGCTGTGCTCACCACACACAGGCCTGTTTCACACCAGCTGTGTTGAGCGTTCCGGTGATGGAGTCGCACAAAACTTTCTTCAACGAGCAGACGTCACGCGTGTGTTGACCAATGGCAGTCAGGCCAACTGACTCTGCAAGCTCCGATTGGTTTGAAGTGGAGCGTCGCGGATCAGTGGACGAGCCGGGCGTGACGCGCCCCGTGTGAAGCGGCGGCGGACCGCGGACCGCCCGGCGCTAATGGACGGCGGCGGCGCGGGCGCCGGGTGTCGCTGACACGGAGCGCGTCTCGACCCGACGCGGGGACCAGGCTACTGTAGCCCGTCAAGTGGACCACTTCCCACGGGTGCCCGATGATGCGCTGGGTTGGACACAAACTGCGAGCTCAAATGGAATTGGACGTTGCGTTCCAGTGTGAAGGAAAGCTTCTTCGCAGTTGCGTCTCTTCAGCCCCTCGCTTCCAATCTTGCCATATCCTCTCATTGTAACGGGAGAAGAACTGGAGGCTCCCTGCACCAGCGCTGTTTACCGAATCCATGTCTTCGTCTTCACAACACCGGGGAAAGCTGCACCACGTCAATTTGATGTTGAGGAACGTGTCTGGGAACCATTTCGTCTTGACATGCGCAGGCGCAGCAGAGACGCGCGACGCTGCGCGGCGACGCGGAAATTTGCCTCGTTTCCGCTTTGAGCGTCTCCCGCGGGACGTTGAGGGAGCGTCGCGTTCTGTCGCCGCAGCTCGGGCTGCTCCGCATCGGTTTCGGAACAGTTTCCAAACCAGCGCCCACTTCAAAGAGACTCCAGCTTTGTCCCTTCGACCGCCCGGGATCCTGCCAGTTCTTGGTGACGTGTAAATGTAGTCGACACACACGTGATGCGGCGTCCATCGAGGCCGGGGCGTCTGGGTAAAATGTCGCCCACAGCTGAGCTCGTGGATTCGCGACGTCATCGGGTTGTGGATCACGCCCGGGGAAGGAGGCCAATCCGGACCGAACCGCCATTTGAATGCAAGCTTCCCTGCGCAGAAGATATAACCTCGAATGAAATATTGAAGGTTGTATTTCATTTTAAATGTTGATGATGGCGACAGTCGGGGCCGCTGAGGAAGGCAGAGGGAAGCCTCGTCACAAATCATGCGGCGGAAGTACCCCGCGGGGACGGCGCGTCCGATCCGTTTCCGCTCACTGCGGGCGGGACGCACGGGCAGCAGCAGCGGCGGCGGCCGGGCGACGCTTTGAAGGCTTCAACCGCAGAGGAAGCACCACCTAGCGCTGCCGGATCAGAACAGCCTTTCCCCGCGTTGCATGAGTTGGAATGAGGGGGAAAGTTTACGAGTCGATGCTGAAGAGAATCTTCACAAATGACGCAAGACACCGAAGCAGACTTGGTTCGGAACAGCTGCGTCTGGGGCACCCTCCCCCCGCGGCCCCGCGGCTGCGTCTGGGGCACCCCTCCCCCTGCGGCCCCGCGGCAGTGTCTGGGGCACCCCTCCCCCCGCGGCCCCGCGGCGCACCAAAACGCGCCCGCGTCCGTTCGCCCACATATCGAACACAACCTCGTCTGGATGATCGGTGCTGAGGCCAAACAAAAAACAGCACAGCGCTGCCGGTCAGGACCCCTAAACTAAGCCGTCAGTGCTCTTCGTTGGACGGCGTTGATGCAGTCTGGAGGCGATGCTGTTGTGTTTGTCGTGACTGGAACACAAGGCATGGCGCGTCCAGGGTGATTTTGTGTGGGAGGCTCTGTTTCCAAGAGACGAGGCGTCGTCGCCTGGGACGCGACACGCGACGTGTCCGGTGTGAACCCAGTGCGTCACGTCTCCAATGTGAACCCAGTGCGTCACGTCTCCGGTGAACCCAGTGCGTCACGTCTCCGGTGTGAACCCAGTGTGTCACGTCTCCGGTGTGAACCCGGGGCATCACATCTCTGGTGTGAACCCAGTGTGTCACGTCTCTGGTGTGAACCCGGGGCATCACATCTCTGGTGTGAACCCAGTGTGTCATGTCTCTGGTGTGAACCCAGGGCATCACATCTCTGGTGTGAACCCAGTGTGTCATGTCTCTGGTGTGAACCCAGTGCGTCATGTCTCTGGTGTGAACCCAGTGTGTCACGTCTCTGGTGTGAACCTGGTGTGTCACATCTCTGGTGTGAACCCAGTGCATCACATCTCTGGTGTGAACCCGGTGTGTCACGTCTCCGGTGTGAACCCAGTGCATCATGTCTCTGGTGTGAACCCAGTGTGTCACGTCTCTGGTGTGAACCTGGTGCGTCATGTCTCCAGTGTGAACCCGGTGTGTCACATCTCTGGTGTGAACCGGGTGTCTCATGTCTCTCGTGTGAACCCAGTGCATCATGTCTCCAGTGTGAACCTGGTGCATCATGTCTCTGGTGTGAACCTGGTGCGTCATGTCTCTGGTGTG
>JAAUXT010133351.1_pt1 | contig 21799 bp, 21 predicted proteins | sample 7278171 | NCBI WGS metagenome assembly JAAUXT01 (sample SAMN14350112, study PRJNA611818) | marine sediment metagenome | isolation source: surface marine sediment (1.8m) | place: French Polynesia: Moorea | collected 2018-08 | reverse complement strand
TCAATCCTCATGTTGACCATAAAAGTGCTGCTGACATACTTTTGGAAGAGGCTGCCTATAGGTGCTTCGATTTGGCTCGCACCGATTTGGCTCATCAGCCCAAATCGTGCAGCCCACCTCAAATCACCTAAAAATAGCTTCACATTTTGCACAGCAGGAACAAATTTTGCTTTTTCACATTGAAATTTTGAAATCAAAGTCGGGTCCCCTTTGACCGCTAAAAATCCACAAATTTTGTACTCTCCAAGGTCGCACCCCGGCCGAGTCCAAGGTCACCCCCCCCCGCCCGGTCCTGGATCTGCTGGAGGGCAGGGCCGCGGAACGTGCTCTTCCCTAGACGCGCGGAGCCTGAATTCCGAACACATCTGCAGCACGCTGCCAGACAACGCTCCGAGGTAAACGGCTCGTGCTGACAGAACTCTCAATCTGCAACGCGCCATGTCAGTTGCATCTTGTGCGAGAAAGAAACATTGACGAGACGAGAATCACAGGCAGCTTCCCGACCACGAGAATCATTTCTTTTCCTCTTCCCCCACAATGTTTCTCCTTTGATGGAATCACTGTTGGGGGATGTCAAAGGCTTCTTTTCCATCTCCCATCTGAGACACGGAAGACTGCAGCGAAGAACGTATTTCCTGTGCAAAGGGTCACGGGACGGCGCGACGCCGCCCAGGACGCGACGCCGCCTAGGAGCACGACGCCGCCCAAGACACGACGCCGCCTAGGAGTACGACGCCGCCCAAGACACGACGCCGCCTAGGAGCACGACGCCGCGCAGGACACGACGCCACCCAGGACGCTGCCCAGGACACAACGCCACCCAGGACACGACGCCGCCCAGGACACAAAGAAGCCCAGGACACGACCCCGCCCAGGACACGATGCCGCCCAGGATGCGACGCCGCTTAGGAGCACGACGCCACCCAAGACACGACGCCGCCCAGGACACAACGCCACCCAGGACATGACGCCGCCCAGGACACGACGCCGCCCAGGACATGACGCCGCCCTGGATACGACGCCGCCCAGGACACGACGCCACGTCCGCTGGGCACGTCTCACACTGAACGCGTTGCGCGCTGGACCCTCAAACTCAAAAGCAAAGGGTCGACGCGAGTTGACGTGCAGAGAGCCGCAACGCGTGACGCATCTTGTTCACAAAGCGACATTGACTTTTACAGGATCCAGGGTATGACGCACACGATGTGACGCAGTGCACGTTGACTTGCACAACGCCACCAGGCGTGACGCACCCGATGTGCTCGCACCGCCTTCCTCCCACACAATCTCCTTCATCACAGCACCGTGGGGATGTGCCAACATGCAGGGCGCGTGCAAATTGCATTCCCTTCCCTCTCAGAGGGAGCCAGCCGAGAAGCGCCTCAACAAAAGGATCCAGTTTGGCAGGCGCTGCACTGCAGCAGCAGGGAACCCCTTCCACTGCAGGGGCTGGGCCCACAGATCCACCGCTCTACCCTCAGAGATAAAAGCGCTATCCACACAATGCTCTCTGCTATCCACCGCTCTGTCTATCACGCTCTTCAGTTTCCAGATGCCTCCAGTCTTGCGGCACCTGGCCGTGCCCCGTGAAGAGCGTTGCAGCAACTCAGACCCGGCTGTCTGCACTGAAGACGGAAGTGGAGCGGGAAGGCCCCACAGGTCTCCAGCCAACACAACGTGCAGTGCACAGCTGATTCAGCTCAAATCAAAGGAAATCCCCACTGGGGACTGCGATGTCTTTGTCGCGAGGCTTCAACAGTCAAAGCAAAGGGCCCAAAGCAAATCCCTGTGTTCCGGGAAAACCTCACTCAGAATTACCTTTCATGTTTTGCGAATGTCAGCCTGAAGACTGAAGACTGACGGGCACGAGTCGGGCAAATCCTGACGAGAGAAACACAAGGGGCTTCGGTGGACAATTCTGACCCACACAGCAGAGGATTCGAACCGGTGAAACATTCAACTCTCCTTCTTGGAAACCAGATTTGAGAAAACACTTGAACATCACTTGAGTGTTCAGTCCACCGGACGCCTCCGATTCGAGCTCGAAGCTCTGGGGTTTGGTCCCCCCACCCATACCCCCCACCCTGCGATCCCCTCCAACGCTCTTCTGTCTATCACACCCTCTTCCCCCTCCTCCCTTCTATCACTCCCGCTGCCCCCCCCCCCCATTTATGTCCCGTCTGCATGACATGTCACGCACAAACTCTGTGCATGTCTCGCAGTATCCTGACGAGGACACCAGGGGTTTTGCCTGGCAACTGGAGCTGAGGCGCTTGGTTTGTGCTGCACGTTTTGGAGCTGTTCAAGTCTGAAGGATCACAGCCGCAAAGCCTTGCGTGGGTCGGAGAGGGTCACGTACGCTGCGTGTCAACTTTGACAGGCAAAAGTAGCGCAAACACCAAGGAGCTGTGTGACACACACGGACCTGAGTGTTTGAGTGTTGCTGGTTAAGAACATTGCGTGATTTCAACTTCACTGAGACAAGAAAATTGCCGTTCTCACACCACTTTTGCACGCACAGCGTGAGGTTCTTGCATATGCGCCATAGATTCTGCTGCTGCTGCTGCCGCACACACACACACACACACACACACACACACACACACACACCACGTGGTATCCACGTCCGCGAACGTACTGTTGAACTCCTCTTCTGCACTGCGTCCCGTTTGAACTGAGCATGTTCTCACCAGAACCAGGCCACCACGCAATGACAACGGTATCTACCCGGAGACGCGTCCCTGGGGACAGCGATGGACCCAGCCCTCCCCAGACTCCACTTGCGGCCGTTATCTGATGTTTCTGTCCAGCCACGCGCCGGGACTGATACTGCAGGGTGGGGGAGGGCGGGAGACACAGCGTCTCCGTCCAACACTGCGGAGGCCCTGCCCACTTCAGCGTCACCCTGATGGACGCAAAACCAACTTGACTGAGTGCTGTCCGCAGCTACAGAAACAGAGGCTCAACCGTCTCACTGCACTGCAATTGGCAACAGATCTGCAGGATGCTGGACGTAGGTTTTCCAGGACAGGTACTGCCCCAAAACCATTGAGAATCTGCTCTGAACCCAATACATCTTGACTGTGAGTGAGGACGTTTCTTGAAGTAAACATGAGGCCCGACCGGAAGTGAGGTGGAGCCTCCACCGGAAGTGAAGGGGGACGGTTGGTGTAAACATCCGGTTCCGGGTCCTGGTCACAGGAGCGCTTCCTCCAGACACAGTTTTCTCCAACGTAACCAAACACGCTCACCTCGTCCACCCACGCGGGTCAAGCTGAATCTGGGCACACTTCACAACGTGTGTGTGGCTGAACCCAGGGAGGCGAGCCACTGCCTCACTCACTCACACAAGGAACAGACTGGGCCATGAGCCCGACGAGAACTGAATCGCTCCCCGGAGGAGGGGCGAAGGTGGTGAGTCGTGAATACACGCAAATGGAGTTTTGACACCAATGTAGGTCAATGAGACATGCATTCCAAAGCAGAACCGTGTATTCCAGTTGAGCCTGTTTCACACCGCACATACCGCGCAGTCCCTCCCTGTGCACTTGAATGGGAGGTGCGTCGTCACAACGCATGACGCACCCTGCGTGAAACAAGCCGGAAATGTGACACGAAGCCAACGACACAACGACACAAGGCGCGGGCGCCTGAAGAGGAGTCGATGAAATTGAGAAGACAGCTTCGCGTTCCGTCGCGGCGCTATCTGATGCAGGGGCCCTGGGGCGGATCAGGGGGCCCATGGGGTCCGGCCCCATGACCCAGAACAACTCGCGTAATTCTTCCTTTACCCATGTCAAAAATATTTGGTCGAGCCTGCTTGCAGTTTGGACCCCCAACTTTTTTTGGACGCAATGTTCAAAGCCAGAATCACCCGCCCCGCCCTGCACGCACACAGAGTGGCTGGTTCCCTCTGCACCAAATCCTCACCCATTTCTCGAAGTCAGGACCGCCCACCCCCGACCCAGACCCTGACACTCCTTCTTATCAGTCCTGCAGCTCTGCTCCACCAGGGGGAGCCACTTCTGCCTGCAGGAGAATGGCGCGGGATCACGACGGGCGACAGACACATCGACCGAGATGGACAGAAATCTCTCATCTGAGCGCAGCGTCAGCCCCGTGTCTTCTGGCGGCGTTGTTCTGAGATCGTTACTGGCAGATCTATCGGGGGTGGATCGAAGTGATAAAGAAGCCACAGGCCCTGGTCCTGACCGACTTTTGACAAACTCAATACAGTGCGTCTATCAACAACTGCTGCTTCGTCACCATTTTTCCTTGAGTTTCAAATTGTCACCCATGTTGAAAGTGGTGGTTTTGCACAAACCAAACTGGGTTCGATGAATTCCTTCACTTATTCGCCCTTTCCCTGCACCGCTTGTTGCCTGAACACGTGGGAGATTGAGAACAAAAGTTCAGCGAACAGTGCGCACAAAGCCACACAACGTTTTGGAACAGAGAGACATCACGAGACTGTTACGAGAAGTGACAGTTGCGTCGCTTTTTATTGGCGGCTCAGATCTGTGTTTCTGGTCGGGCTACAAACTACCCCACATCAGCAGCTTTTTTGTGACGATCTGACAGATCAACAACAAACTTGATAGCCGCACAGAAATCGCGCCACTTCAGTATGGTATTCCGAGTATTTCAGTGGAAAATCGTCTCGAGGCCAGTAGCGTTGTACGTTGTACTCGCACTTGGTTCACAAACTGTTGGATCTCCAGCCAGGAGAGCGGGATTGAGAACCACAAGGGTCGCAGCTTCTGGGTCACAACTGGTGACTGTCAATCCCAGATCTTCAGCTGATCCAGGCTCAGGGTGGGTGGGGACCCGACATCGGTCTCCACCAGGTCCACCTCCCAGGATCACAATTAAAGCGGCGGCCACACAGACGCGTTTATTTTTGATGCGCGTCAATTTTTGACGTGCATCAAAAATTATCTGTTGAGATGTTCTGAAAAATAAACACTTCATAAACACTTCCTGATTGAAAATAGTGGGAGATATTTTTGACGCGCGTAAATTTTGACGCGCGTCAAAAATAAACGCGCCTGTGTGGCCGCCCCTTAAGTGTCCAAACTGTGAAGGTTGAGGCAGGACAACTTCAACTCCTTTGCTCAACAAGAAAATATCAGGGAAAAGCAAAGATGGCAGGTCTTGTTTAGCGCGGGCAGGGCAACGGCCAGGCCCCCAACCACCTGGATCCACTGGAGCAGATCAAGCTTTAAAAGCGAGCATTTCAGCCCGTGCACTGCGCGCGCACACGGAAGCACCCACATGCACTTGACCCTGTTCTCTATCACCTCAAACAACAGCAGTGGCACACAAAGCCAGTTGTTCTCCCGGCCCGGGGTACAACAATTCCCCATCTCAGCCATTCATTTGTGAATTGCTCGCAGGGCTCGGTCCCCCCCCCCCGCCCGCCCGGCCCCGCTTTGCTGGATGCCTATCGGCTGTTGCTCCGACATCACTCCGCTGTTGTGGGCGATGCGCGCTTGATCCTCGAAGCCGCTCCGGGCCCCGATACCTTATCGCTTCGTCAGAAGCTCAGGGTGGATCCAGGGGGGGGGGGGTGACGTGCTGCTTGAAATGCCTCACCACTCCCCCTGTTTTGCGCCAGTTGGGGCACGTTCCTTGATTTCTAAACTTGGAACAGCGATCTGTGGTTGGGATTTGGGGGCAGGGAGCACCTGGATTATTTCCTGTGATTTATCAGACCCACGTCACAGATACTCACTGAACTGTCAGACCCACATGACAGACATACTCACTGAACTGTCTCACCCACATGACAGACATACTCACTGAACTGTCTGACCCACATGACAGACACACTCACTGAACTGTCAGACCCACATGACAGAGATACTCACTGAATTGTCAGACCCACATGACAGAGATACACACTGAATTGTCAGACCTACGTCATACTCACTGACAACTGTCAGACCCACGTGGCATCACTCCACTGTCCGACCCACGTGGCCGGAAGTGGCACAAACTCCGCTCCACCTTCTGTTTGCAATTTGGGTTCGACATGATCCACCCTGAGAGGAAAGATCGCGGCCCGATTGTTTTGCGGTGTGGAGCTGCAGGTCTGTTTCCCTCATGTTGGAGGAACCTCGCCGCACAGAGCTGCACACGAAATTTACCAATTCAAAGCGCGTTCTGTGACGCTGGAAATGTCAAAGGAAAAGCGGAACCGCTGCACGCGCACGCGCATTAATGTTTTATTGCAGAAACGGAAACGTGCGTGCACTTGGCGTCAATCAAGCGTGACAGCAGTAGCCACAGAACTCTACGCAAGCAGCGTGAAGCGGCTTTCACATTGGGTGACGCACCATCGTATTTTGTGCTGACGTCAAAAATTCCACCATTGGGTGCAATATTAAATTTTGACGCCGACGTCAAAAACTCGACCGCGGGTCACCCATGTGAAAGTCGCTTGAGGTTTTCCCCCATGCACAACGCGTTGTTTCTCCGGAGATGGATCAGTTTGCACCGCGTGACCGAGTCCGCGAGGTCAAGGTCACAACGCACGCTTCCGTCTCCCATTGATTAACACGACTCGGCGACTCGGATCCGTCAACCTAATCACCGCCCCGAACAGTAGCGCATCGATCTACCGGCCGCGGCCACAGTGACCGTTTCCGTCATTGTGAGGAACGCGCTGCAAGTCAATGAGAAGCTGAGGAGGAAGTGAGTTTTCCGACCTCTGAGAATGGGTTCGATACACGTGGCCCCTGCTGAATTGAATTTGCTTTTCTGGGACTCCCGTCTGATTCGAACAGATCCGATTGATCGCTCACACTTTGTCAAATTTCACAGCCAATTTGCACCTTGGCGAATCTGAGTAACCGAGAAACACTCCAGAAGGTTCCGACCGACCACATCATGGGTGGTACTGGAACTTAACTGAGAAAGAATCCTCACAGTCATTGTTTGCTTTTGTAGTCAACCACTGGATTAGCTGCCACACGAAATCGCTCCATGTGTGCGTGCTTTCCACACACGCACAAATGTGGAAAACAGTGTGCAAAAGAACCAGTGCAAAAGCTGGTCTGTTGAGTTATCTGCTCATCCTCACAACACTGTCAATGCAAAGCAAAGCTCTTCACGAGGAGGAAAGAAGCTCCTGCGCTGATCAGGTCCTGATGAATGGAGAGTTGTGGACGGGGTGCAGACACCACCTGCCTTCAGCCGGTAAAGTACAACTGCACACAGATGGGGGAACTGCACCGCCGCCGCCACCGTGTGTTCTCCGTGCCACGGTAATCCCCCCCCCCCCCGCTTCCCTGACAGGTATGTCGACTGACAGCGGAGAGTCAAGAGCTTTTCTTCACGGACAATAACTCCACTCGAGTGTTTAACCAGCGCTTCTCACAGAGACATCAGGCCGCGCCTTGTGGCGGTGTCGCACTGGGTGCGTCACGCCTTGCGTCTTTGCTGCGTCGATCACATCGTGCGTTGCGTCGTTCACATCGTGCGTTGCGTCGTTCACATCGTGCGTTGCGTCGTTCACATCGTGCGTTCTGTCGTTCACATCGTGCGTTCCGTCGTTCACATCGTGCGTTCCGTCGTTCACATCGTGCGTTCTGTCGTTCACATCGTGCGTTCTGTCGTTCACATCATGCGTTCCGTCATTCACATCGTGCGTTCCGTCGTTCACATCGTGCGTTGCGTCCCTGTGCAAACGTATCACCAGATGCTTGGTTGACGCTGGCCACGCAACGTCCAAGCTGCAGACGGACGCAACGCGTGACGCATCCAGTGTGAAGCAAGCCTCAGCGACGCAGCACCCTTTGCTGCTTGTTGAGTCGCAACGCATTCAACCCCTACGTCTGGTGTGAATCAGGCCTGACACAGTTTCACGAGACTGTTGTACCTCCAACGGTACTTGTCCCCGTGTGAGGGTCGTTCCGACTGACCCTGATACGTACCAAACTCCCTATTCAGCGCCGTCACACGACCCCGATACACGTTTTACATGGAAAACCGTCTTCTTCTCGGGTGAATCGTTAATGCACCTTTCTCAGGGATAAAGCCATGACTTTTTAAAACCCCATTGCATGTACGAGGGGGGATCCTTTTCTGGCGAGAAATGTTGACAGCATTTGACATGTTTGTTGACTGTTTTCCTCATGTCACCTTTTCTTCTGCCTTTTGTTCCAAATGCTCGCACAAAAGAAATTGTGTCAAATACCTTCATCATGTTCAGTAACATTTCTCGCCAGAAAAGGATCCCCCCTCGTAGACATTTTTGTGGGTACACCAGGCCATTCACGAACATTGCGGTTTGGACAAACCTCAAGATGCCCATTTGTGTCAGTCGGCCTCGTTCCTCAGTGTTGCCCAGATTTGTAGCGTCAGTGGAACCTCCCCCTTTGTAACGGGACCAGTCCCCTGGGAATCAGCAGGTTTTATCTGCAGGAGGAGGAGGAGGAGGTTCTTCTGCTGCAGTGCGGCTCCGTGTTGGGGGCTTTTGTATGTGAAGGAGCCTTCGCCAATTCAATCTGCTGCTTTCTCGAGGAAGCTGATTCATCCCCGTCTATTGCGCAACAAATTATCAAATTCCTGCACATTGAGTGACGCATGCGGTGACTCAGCCTCCATGACTCAGGACCCAGGTCCTGCAGACGTCCATGTTGCGTGCAGGTTGTTGCAGAAGGCACAAGCAAAGACGATCGCACAGCCATAAGGAAGCGTTTAGACCAACATTGATGAGGGGTCTATTCGTTTAACATCCACAGTTACCTCGAGCAACGCTAACCAACCCACAATTACCTGGACCTGTCAGCCGGGCTGAGGAGGGAAGCCCACTAGTTAACTCCATATGCTACACGGGGGAACCCGCGCTGTGTGCCGAGCGTCAGGGCCGCCCAGAACCAGGCGATGATGAATGCGTCTTCAGGTTGGAAACAAAGTGCCACTTATCTCGAGCTAATCCGAGACGGGACTCGGGGCTTCTTTGCGTGTAAAGCAACGGGAGCTTCAGGTCCACTGCTGCAGGGAGACTGGATATTCTGAAGGGTTGAAAGGACTCCGTGGTCACGAACCAACAAACACCACACACACACGCACACACAGACGCACACACACACACACACACAAAGGCCACGCGCACTCACACACGTGACTACAATGGACAAGGGTTCACACACGCACACAGACATCCCAGAGAAATCCACAACACACGCACGCACGCACGCACGCACGCACGCACTCTCTCTCTCTCTCTCTCTCTCTCTCTCTCTCTCTCTCTCACACACACACACACACACACACACACACACACAGGTTCAACAATCCCAGTCTTCATCGCCACCACCAACACACCCGCCACGACACAACCAGCGAAACGCACAACAGAAACCAATCCAGCGCCCACACCACGTTTTCACCACGAACGCTCACACCGTGACCTCTCACCAGTCAGATTCCCCAACCCCATCATCAGACTGATTTACCTGGACATTGAGACTTCCCACTCAGTACCCAGCGAGTATCCAGATACTCACGGATACTCACGGATACTTGACAACTGCTGAGCGCATGCCAGGCCTGCTGGCTGGAATCCAGACCACCACGCAGAGACACTGCAAAACCTCCGTTCTCTCCTCCTCCCCTTTTCCTTCCATCTCCTGACACAGTAAACGTGAGAAGCGCGTTTTTACTGCGGACGGATCCAGAACGCTGGAGCAGTCAATCCGTGGATAGCGCGCGTCTGTGTTGATTATGTCATCAACAAAGTGGAGTAATCACTGCAGGTTCGGGGAAGAGAAAACCTCCCTCGAGACGTCAGAACAAGGACCTCAACGCGTACGTGTGTCTAGGGGGTTTCACGTTGGTGACGCGCGGTTGGGTGGCGTCAAAATTTTTGACATGCACGTCAAAAGTCAACATGATGCCCAATGGAGAGCATCAAATTATCGGTCCAGACCGATCACAGACTTTTTGATGCGTGCGTCAAAATTTTGTCGCCACGTCACCAATGTGAAAACCCCTTCTGTCTGTCTGTCTTAGTCACGCTGCTGAAAGCTGGAACTGCTCAGAAGGGGTTCTGATCTTCCAGCGAAACACCGTACAAGACCCAAGAAATCAGACCCAAGAACCTCCCCCTTTGACGTCACAACACGGGTCCCTGCATAAGAACCTGCACCCTCTGGTAGGTCTTGGTCAGCACATTAGACAGGAGACTTCAATGCGACAAGACGAGGAAATCTAGGGAAAATGTAGCAGTCAGCTCATCTCACACAAATCTTCACTGTTGAGCAGATTTCACCAGAGATCCACCACGTGTCAGAGTTCTGCCATCCGCATCTGGAGCTCAACTTTTTCCATCGCCAGTACCTCCGAGACAGGAGGCCTCTCCCCCCAAAAGAAAGCAAAACACTGCATCTTCAGTCAAAACAACATATTGGGCAAAGGAAAACAGGAAAACACGCTGGAAGTCAAAGGCAACAGAGCGCATGTGCGCGCAAGGTGTCATCATACCGGTGCCACGCAACGCAACAGACACAACACGTGAGAATTCGAGTCGGAACTTGAGTCTCGGATCGGGGTTCCGTCCCTGCGCGCGCTGCACCGCCTGGGGTTATTTTCGCGGTCAGTCTGACCAGTTCGCAGGATCCACGTACGTACATGACGCACTGATTTCTCTGCGATATCAAACGAATGGCAAAAACGACGAGAATTTGGGAGAATCGCCCCTGGGGACTTTGTGGTGTTGATATAATTTGAGATTCTAATCTACAGCTGTTTGATGCTGTTCTTCCTCGCGGCAGCGCAAAATGGCGAACCAGGTTCCAGCTGATCCAGGGGTGGGGTTTTGGGCGCTGTAAAATCTTACCATGACGAGCGGGTGGGAGACCAAAGTTTGCGCAAATGCACTTGACATGCAAATTTGAAATTCCCCCCCCCACCCCCGACAGCAATTTTTTTCGGGGACCAGGTGAAAGATCTGAGGGGTTGCACCCAGGGGGTCTTGGGTCCGCCAGGTGGCCTGAGGCCTTGGCGCCACGGTGAAGGTCACGGTGAAGGTCAGCTGTCTGCCCTGCAGTTCTGGACAGGTGTTTCTGGTTGCGCACCTGGGGCCTCCCGCTGACCGGGTGGTTCCGATCCATCGTTTTCCTCGTCCACACTGACCTGAGGTCAAGCGCAGAAGAGGTGGGCCAACAGGCTCGGTTTGTTGCTGAAGTCTGCGCTCGTTGCAACAGGACGAGCACACCAGATGCAAATCCGTCTGCAAAAGGCCTTGGACACCAGCGTGTCAGTTTCAAAATTGAGTCCGGCAGATTGACCTGCCGCGCGCAGTGTTGATGGATCTCCATTGCGCGCAGTGTTGAGAGTCCCAACCACGCGCGCGCGCGTGTTGGTCTCCACCTCGCGCGTCTCCTTTCCGCGCATCGACGTCGCGCGCAGAGCTGACCTGCGCGCAGTGTTGTTGATCTCCATTGCGCGCAGTGTTGTTGATCTCCACTGCGCGCAGTGTTGTTGATCGTCTCCATTGCGCGCAGTGTTGTTGATCTCCATTGCGCGCAGTGATAAATCCCCCCTCGGTCACGGAACTCACATTTTCATGCGCATTTGTCAGTTTCGTGTCTCCACGAAGACGCGACGTGATCCACACACACATGCTGCATTTGATACTTGTCCAAATATGTCGGTTCTCTCATCTTTTCCGACGCATGGCATGCCCTGTGAAAAACACTGCAATCACACGGCCTTTCCCTGTCACCACAACAAGATGAACACCACACCAAAAGCAGCAAAAAACACGGTTTTTCAGAGGAATTTTTCAAGCAACAGCGCGTTTGTCAAAACCCACACAACAAGGGTAATCGTCCAAACCACTCATTTGTCATCCCGAATGTGACTTCCATTGCAAACCACGCCGCCGCCGCTGCGGTTCCCTCCCTCCCTCGCAGCGCAATCCTTACATATCTCTGCGTGACTCAACCCTTTCATCTTGTGGTCAGTTCTGAGGTGGGCAATGGCCGAAGATCACACACAGGGGACAATAGAATCGCACCGCAAGGTGTCATCAATGGAACGAGGGTGTTCATCCCCTTCCTCTGCGACCGCCACCTGCCGCGTGTTTTTGAAAACGTTTGCGTGAGTTGTGTTGCTCTGCGTGGACCACAAAAACAAACTCCTTTGCACCTTTCTTGGGAAAAATGACAAGCGGTGTGCGCACACCATGACAAGACATGCTTTGATTTGTGCAGCAACTTTTGCGGCGCCATGAAGAAACTACAAATGGTGTTCAAACATCGTTTCCTGTCTCTGTGACGGTCCGGCTCTGCTGTGTGGGACTCGTCCCACAATTTTCCCATATGCAGCAATCAGTGCGTTGGAATTGAGTTCCCAATTAGATCTGCAATCAGAATATTTGCCTTCAACTCGCAAATACTGTGATTCACCATATGCGAAGCACCACAAGGGAAACCACAGCCGCACGACTGGCTTCAGCCATCAACCTCAAGTTTCTGTGGTGGAGAACTAGTGTCGCGAAACGAGAGCCCAAACTTTGCTCTGTTTTCTGGCTTCAGGCTGTTTTCCGTGGCAGAACAAATTGATTGATTTTCCACGTGACAAAAGTTGCGGCTGCACCCCACGGACCCGGGATGTGGGGGGGGGGAGTGGTCAGGGCCGGGACACCAGGGCAGCAGACGCCGCACACAAAGAGGTCAAACCAATTTTCGCTGCACCTCACCCCGGCACGCTTTTATCAGTGCGGTCAACACCCACAAGTGGACTGGAACTCACGGACGTATCAGAGAAACGACGAACCCCAGACTCCCCCCCCCCACGACCTCCATGTCAAGAAAAATCACGCTCTGTCCTCTACATAACTTCATTGAATTCAAACCTCGCACATCGCGCCCACCTCGCCCACCATGATTTCAAAACCAAAAGGAACGCATACCCGTTGACAATACCCGTTGATACCCTCTGGCATGCCCGAGCGTGGCACACCAACAACAGCCTCGGCTCTCCTCGCTGCATGTGTCAATGCTGGTCCGTGCCATGCCCTACTCACAACAGTGCGGTATCACCGGGTGCCACCATACAATAGCACTTGGAACCGATACCTATTGTTGTTGTCTCTACCTATTTTTCGCTCAATGCGAGATCCCATTGCAACCTGTATGTTTTCCAGAGCAGGGTGTCAAGCAGTGGTTACAAAGCACACAAATATTGCCAACAGAAGCGTGTATTGTTGTGCAGGGGAAATGTTCAGGAAATGTTCCCCAACAACTGCGTGCAACATGCTGCAAGGCCCCAGAAAAGCTGCTACACCTGCAGACGGCACAGCCTCCTTTGTTTTCAAACAGTTCAGGGGCGAGTCCACGGGGGGTTCCCAGGTCCCAACCCAAAGAAAATTTACCTGCCCCCCACCCAACACAAACACCTGATTGAAGCTGCAGCGCACATTTCCGTCTTTTCCCAACCCCCCCCCCAGATGTCCCCTGCCCAAACCCTGGATCTGTCCCTGCAGTTGCACCTTTGGCGCAAACGAGACACTGAAGCTTTCAGAGCATCAGCAGCGTCGTTCTGACGACGTCAGGTCGGGTGGCGCCACCGCCTGCAGCGACGGTCAGTGACGCTTTCAAATTAATGATCCAGATCCAGCCATGACTAACAGACACACAGACGCCAGTGACACTCGCACCTCCCATTACCTCAGCGACGGGAATCAATAATTTACACAATTGTCCAAATCAGGATGAAAGAAAAGGACGTCCCTGAGACAATGAGATTTCGCTCCCACACGTCACACTGTTTACTCAGTATCAATTGCGTCCAGTGAGGCACAAAATGAAACTGTGGAGTGGCTCGTGTGTTTGGCATTGTTCTGGAGTGTCTTTCCAATTGACGTTGACTCATTCAGTGGAGGTGTCTTCTTACAGCGACAACTGCACTGGGAATTGAGTGGAGCAAATAAAGCCTGAACCAACCCTCGGTGGATTCGGGGTGGGAGGTGGTCCCCTCCTTCCAAGAATAATTCGAAAAATATCAACCTCCCCCCCCCCAGCCGATCTTGCCCCACAGGTGCAAATGCTTTTGCTTCTTTTTTTCCTCGCCGATTCTTGAGGGTCACCGCAAGGGTCAGGCAGACATGACCTGATCAGGATCAGGACACCCCCCACCCAACTCAAACCCTGGTTCCACCACGGCCATGTCCACAGCAGTGTCACCAGCAGATCCACAGAAGCTGTCCAGTTGGAAAACTGTTCGAACCAGTCAACGGTCACCCCCCCCCCCCAAGAAAGTTGAGGGAAAGAAACTTGGACCAGAGTCCTGACTGAGCTGCCGTATTGATGTCTTCACTGCACGATGAGGGAAATAGCCTCTGTAAATATTTACCTTCCGTGAATATGACAATCGTGGGTAAACACACACGCATGACAATGGGACGTTCAACTGTTGCGTCCGCGTCGCTATGAGCATCAGGATGAGCCATGCTAAAGCAAACAAACTGCTGGGCAACGTTCTCACATGTGTGAGCATGTCAGGAGGAGTAAAAAATGCTCACGTCAGGATGTCAATGCAAAACTTGTTTCCCCATTCAGCATTAGCATATGGGTTTTTCAGCACTCAATTTCAATCAAATGATCATTAGTAGGAACAGCCACGCGTTTGTCCTGCCCCATCTCGAGTGCTGTTCCATTTATTATTCAGCGCTGAGGCACCGGCGTCACACGGCGCAGCGGGCGGGGTCGGACGCCCGCTCCAGTGACGCCGTCTCGTAATGAGATCGTTTCGCACCAACATTTACGATACGCATAATCCAGCGGACGTGTCCTCATCAGCGCTGGGGACGGGGTCTGCTCATCCCTGTGAAAACAGGGGCGGATCTGTGGGGGGGGGGAACCCCAAGGTTCGAGCCTCACCCATGACCACGGACAAAAATCACCCCCCCCCCCCCAACAGGCGTCACTACACTAAGCAGTTTTGAAGAAAACATTTCTCAAAGTTGCCCCCCCCCCGTCGGGATCTCCCCTCTCCCGACCTGATCCCTGGATCCGCCTCTGAGAGGAGACGTATCGAGCGGGGTTGTCACTTGGCTTCACGACGACGATTCTTCTCGACAGGAATCGGTCCCAGAGATGCGATTCGACAACACAGTGTTCCTGGTCCCCTGGGACGTCCGGCCTGCAGATGGTCTGCTGCAATTCACGGTCTGTGGAGACGCTAAGATCTACACAAGGAGTGAATCATGGGACTCGTGCCAAGTTGGGAAATTGTTGAGAGAGAATTGCAGTGAACTCAACGTCGTGCGCCTCGTTGAGGCGTCATTTCTGGTTGCATCACACAACATTGTCGCACGCACACACACGCGCGCACACCCCACCAACACACGTATTTACACACACAGACACACACACACGCACACACACACCCACACACACACACACGGCACAAGCATCACTCAGCACTGACCACTCTCACTCCACGAAGCAGCCAAGAATCCCAACGATCCACCGCACGCCGATCAATCCTGGCTACTTCAGTTCAGCACACACAACCAGTCCTACTTCTTGGAAAGAGAACAACGCACAGACTAATTACTGTGAGTTTTCTGGAAACGAAAACGTACTTCTTTAAACAGAATCGTGACGGTGGCATCCACTTTGAGACGACAATAAACTTGGTGGAAATGTTCCACTTTGTGCAGTGAACCCCATCAACCGACAAATCCAGATCCATTCAGGTTCGAGTCACCCGAATTTGCCAACAGACCTATCACGTTTTTGCATTCACGCACATGTACGCAAACACGGAATCAAACGTTCTGGGCCATGAAACCAAAAGCAAGAACTGATAAACCCGAGGCTTGCTCTGCATTGTCAGGTGATCACACAACACAGCAGAGCCAGCAAGCAATGGATGGAGTTGTACGTACTCGTCCACTTCGCCCGTGATTTTGTGACAAGTGCAGAACGACGGCTGTGTTTACCCGTCGAACACGGGTACAGCTGTGCCAGCAGCCAAACACACTTGACCGAAGGTCAGTCGGTCGCGCGCACTTCTGCACACGTCTCAAATCCGGATCACCCACCATTTCTGATGTCCTGAACTCGACTGTGTGTGAGGGGGTGAAGTGTGCGCAAATTTACACTGTTTACTGAGCCATGCTCCGCTCCTGAAGTCAATTCCTGGAAAACCAACTGGATACAGTGTTTGCTGTCAGTACCTCGGCAAAAGCTTCTGTTTCAAACGGATCCAGGGTTGGAGGGGGGGGCTTCGGGGTCCAACACTGAAAGTCCCAACTTCGAAACATATTTCACACACAAAAGGTTGTCTTTCCTTCGAGGGATACAGGACCAACTGCCCCCCCCCCCAATTCCTTCTGGATCTCCACCTGTTAACGTTCCTGTTCTGAAAAAGACTTGCAGGGAAACATTTCGAGGTGGGAGGTGTGTTCCTACAGGGAATCTGTGTTGTACGCTCGTCACTCCAGGAGCAGAGCTCAATGATTCTCCAAAAGCACGAGCGCGTTCTGCTCGTAACTGCGGATCCCACTCTTTACCACAATTCCCTTTACGGTCTCACGTTTTAGTACTTGCCCACCTCATGCTGTACGAGTCTAAAGAGCCCTTGCAGCAATACACGAGTATTTCAATACACGGGACGTGTGTACAAAAAGAACATGTCATCAACAATGCCTTTCACGTGTAGCGTTACAAGTTGAGTAAACCTGAGGCACCTTCACAGTACTTTGACGTACGTACAGTCTGAACCCCCCTCGGACCATAAATTTGTACTTGAATACAACGGACACACAAAAGGACATCTGTCCCGAAGACATCTCTGCACTTCAAACGGGAGGTCAAGCCAATGTTCCGATTGCTGAGCAGTGCTTGTCAAAACCGTTTCTTCTTGCATTGCAACATAAATAACTTACCTTGACATCAAATATTTATTCCCAGTAAACCAAGGTTATTACGAAGGCACGCAAGCATGGCCAGAGGCTGAAAGCTTTTTGAAAACGCCACAAAACAAGCATGCAAGGGGTCAACTCCCCAGAATGACAGTTCGCCACACATGAAAACAGACTCCAGTTCTTGCACGCAAAAATAGGTCACCTACCTCTCCAAGACACAGGGATGAGAGAATCCCGCCTCCAGACTGCGATCCCAGGTCCAGGACTGAAGAGATTAAACTCTGGAGTGACTTACCTTCGATGCAGACGACGTGTTCTCGGATTTGTTGTTGGATGAGCGGGTCTGGGATTGCCTCTATCAAATCATAAATGGCATAAATTGAAGGATGCACGCTCTCGAATCGCTGGATTTCCTGCCGAATGGCGAGCGAGTTGCTCAAATACGGCTGCATATGTCCTCTGGGATTCATGATGCACTGTATCCTCGCTCCGGAGTCCACACAGAGAGTTAAGTCCCGCTTAAATCACGCATTTTCCTGGTGTCAGTTCATATCCCCCTGATTTTCAAAATGGCCATCTGCTGGTGAGTTGTGCGCATGTCAGAGTTGAAGGCTGCGGCTTCCAACTTCCGGTCCACGTGGAGTTGTTTACAAATATTGAGCGGACAAAAAGTGCTTCTCGTCCAACATTTTGTTGATTTTGAACAATTCTAGGCTCAAAGTGTGAGTGACAGTGAGTGAGTTTTATCCCAATAGAAAGGTCCCTTGGCTTCAGCAAGGCGGGCACCTGCTGACTTGTGTCTAAACACCTTTATACGTTGGAAAAGCTGTTGATTTTGTTGATCGGGCAGAACACTTCTCACCTCAATCCTGGGTCCGTCACAGACAACAACGGTTGTGAACAACACTGCCCGGATCGTAACGTTTGGACCGACTGAGTGATTTGTGCTGGTCTGGCGGGGCATTGTAAGGGTGATTTCTCACTTTGGGGGACGGATCAGTGCGGTGGGACCCCAACAAGGAATCACTGAATCAGCTCCTGCGGTTCCAGGGGGCACAGGGACCCCAACCGTGAAATATGAACTCACCCGGGTCCGCACACACACGCACGCACACACACACACGTACACATGCACACACACACACGCACAAACACTGTTGAATTTCCGAATGGATCCAATCCCAACTTTCTTGATCAGATTCTTGACCCGCTTCTGCCGGACTCTGACATCGCCAGTCGTGACGGCCTCGGCTGGTCAGTCCAGGGCGGGGACTCCAGAGACTGATCTCCACCGGTTCCAGGGGTGGGGAGGTGTGATGACCTGCAGGAGAGGTGGGACTACCTCGCTCTCCGCAAACCTGCACAACGAGCTGTAAACTCAATGCAACGACGACTCAGTTGGTGTCACTGGGTGACCCAACCTTTCTCCTTTCTGGACCCAGGAGAACCGACTGTGGTCCCGGTTGGTGTGGTTCGCTTGTCAGCTGCTGTGTGGTGGGTCTGACCCACCAGTTATTAAGGTGTATCAAGCTCCACCAGAAGTGGTGGTGGATATGGCCCCACCATTTGACGTGGCAGATCTCGGGATGGAGTCCAAACAAATGACCACTCTGAGACTTGCGAAGGAACTCGCCCAAGAACAACCGTGGCAGCAAGAGGCGACGCGATAAAATTCATCATATCTTCGTCACAGTCTGTTCTCTTCCAGCAAACAGTTCTGTTGGCTGTGGGAAAACGGCGCCTTTCCCTGCCAGATCTATGGCGTTTCGGTCTGAGGTTTTTGCATTTGGTTTGTCAAGCGTGAAAGGCAGTCGTTTCGCTTGTGGTTAAAAAAAGAAGAAATTTTTTGCCTGCTGCAAAAAAGACGGTGGTTTCAAGCGGGGGTTTCATTTGCTCAAGCGGATCTCAAAAAAATTGGACTTTCACTTCAGAGTTGTTCTCGGTCTCTCTGTTTCTGGTTCCAGCAGCACAGGACTGTGGTGCAGAGTCCCACCGGTTGATCCGACTTTTAAACAGTGTTTTACACAGGTGTCAATCTTTGGAAATTGAGACGTTGTTCGTGAACGAAGATGTTGACGCACTGCACGTCTGATAATGAAAGTTTCCTGTTCTGTCTAATCCTTTCGGGTCTTTGTGGATCCCTTCTCACTCGCTTCCTCAAAACTTCCCCCGGCGGGGCGGGTTTTCCTGATGGAAACACGTCTCCCGAAGAGGATCAGGGGTGGATCCAGGGGATGGGTCCCCCCTCCAAAAATGTTTTGACCTTTTCAAACTGGGGGTCGTAGATCTGGTCTCCCTCACCCACCACGGGGTGCCCTTCGAACAAATTCCAAACATGTAACTTGAGCAATTTATCCAAATTTGTGATTGGTTGGAGCTTGGTGAACTTTGGCGAGGGAATGGAAACCCAGCTGTTTCTTTTTGGCAATGTGCACATGGAGTACTCTGTGTACTTGTGTGCGTGCGTTTGTCTGTACGTTCTGTGTGTGTGTGTGTGTGTGAGAGAGAGATAGAGACAGAGACAGAGAGAGACAGAGAGAGAGAGCGAGCGTCTGGGCATGCCTCTGTGTGTGTGTGTGTGTGTGTGTGTGTGTGTGTGTGTGTGTGTGTGTGAACGTGTGCGTGGTGTGCGGAGCGGATTCGAGTTTCGGAAGATCTGTTCGCCCTTCCAATCAACATCCTGTTTGTTGCAAGGGACAATGTGGAAACAACCAGAAGTCCCTGTTCCTTCACCCTTTGCTGCTATCTCCAGAACGAGGCCCAGGTCCTCGCCCCTGGATCCGCTCGCGCTGTGTTCTCGTGACGTTTCCTTATCTGTTTCACCCGATGAGTATCATCGTCTCACCCAGTAACCTGCCAAATGACGTGTCGTCGCGCGTGCGCACTCTGCGAACTGAGGCTGTCATGATCAAGGTGCAGTTGGATGTTTGAACGCCAGGATGACCGCACGGTTGCAGCACGTTGAAATAGAAACTGAAACACCACTGCAAAAAGCCGTGGACCAGGGTCTTCCTTCTCACCTGAAAACTCTGCAAATGTTCGGGAAAGCTCATTGTCAGGTTGCACTGTCAGAAGGACCTATCCCACGTACAAAGGGTAAGACCTGCACTTTAGATTCGTGAACCCCCACACACCCACCGCCTCATGCAGTACCACACCCTGACTCGGTGGAGCCTTGAACCTGCTCGAGACTGGCGGGTTTGTTCAGAACCAAATTGACGTGATAATTGACGTCGTTTGTGCGCGTGTTTTCAGAGTGTAGCGGCGAGACACGAGGAAGCCGTGCAACTCGCGACGCGTCTGCGCAGTGGCTGTTCACATCGCGACGCGGACGTACTGTAACGTGATCAGGTCAACACGCAGCAGCTCAAACATGGAGAAACACCTCTGCGTATTAAGTTACATCGCAATTTCCATGGCAACCCTTGGAAACGCAGGTATGTGGATGAAACGAAGGGAGGGAAGGGGGATTTTGTTCTGTCGTGATAGTTGTTGAACTGCCCTTCGAATCATTCGTCAGTGGAACCTTCATTCATCCTTTGCGGCTCGGGTATTTTTCTCTCGCTCCAAAGGGCAACATTCCTCCCTCACGAATGACACGACTTCGTGCAGTGCAATGGCTTTGGATCTTTGACACGTGATTCTCAAAATATATTTTGGACGTGTTCACATTCCGTGTGTTGTGAGATCTTTGTCGGTGAACAGGTGGTTCAACCCAATTTACGCGCCTGAAACAAATTCTGTTGATTCATTTTGGTCTAACCTTTCTGCTCAGTGTATTTGTGTTTGTGTGTGTGTGTGTGTGTGTGTGTGTGTGTGTGTGTGTGCCGTGTGCGTGCGATCGCGCGAGTGTGCACGCCTCTGTGTGTGCGTGTGTGTGTGTGCCGTGTGCGTGCGATCGCGCGAGTGTGCACGCCTCTGTGTGTGCGTGTGTGTGTGTGCGCCGTGTGCGTGCGATCGCGCAAGTGTGCACGCCTCTGTGTGTGCGTGTGTGTGTGTGTGTGTGCTGTGTGCGTGCGATCGCGCGAGTGTGCACGCCTCTGTGTGTGCATGTGTGTGTGTGTGTGTGCCGTGTGCGTGCGATCGCGCGAGTGTGCACGCCTCTGTGTGTGCGTGTGTGTGTGTGTGTGTGTGTCCGCCATAACCCTCACTGCTTGACCTGGCTTTTTGTGGGAGTGTGGACAAGTCAGTGAACAAGTCAAGATGTCTTCGACACAAAGTCTCGAACCACAGAATCTTCACAGATCTGTCAATGGCTCGGTAATTCGACAAATTCAATTCCACTTTCCGTTCAATTTACAACCAGAATTGTAACTCGTGACTTCGCTTCATCGCACAGTGATTTGTTATGTTCATTTTGCTGAGCAACTCGAGTGTCAACACTGATCCCGTGTGTGGATGTGACAGGTTTCGGCTGATAGTGAAAACCCAACACGTGCAGCCGTCAATGGCCACCACCACAATCTCAAGAGACCCCCGTGGAAAAGTTTTCAGTCTTGTTGAGATTTCATTGTTTGCATGAAGAACTCTTGGAGATTGATCCGATTGCTGAGCCGAAATGATCCTTCGGCGGATCCAGGGGCCTTTTCTCTCCCCCCCCCCCGAAGTTTTGCATTACAGGAACGAGTTTTTGTCACACATGTGTGTTTCTTTGAGCGTGGCAGGCTGCCCTCTGGGTCGCCTCTGGAGCCGTCGGAGATCGCGGAAGATTTTTGTGTTGAAATTTCAAACTTCCTGGGCGGAAAAATCGTGACTCATTGAAAAGCATGCACTTGATTTTCCTTACTGTTGTTTTCTTCTTCGTTTTTAGGTGATTTGAGGTGGGTTGCACGATTTGAGCCAAATCGGTGCGAGCCAAATCGAAGCACCTATAGGCAGCCTCTTCCAAAAGTATGTCAGCAGCAGTTTCAT
>JAAUXT010123558.1_pt1 | contig 21803 bp, 24 predicted proteins | sample 7278171 | NCBI WGS metagenome assembly JAAUXT01 (sample SAMN14350112, study PRJNA611818) | marine sediment metagenome | isolation source: surface marine sediment (1.8m) | place: French Polynesia: Moorea | collected 2018-08 | reverse complement strand
CCCTCCCGCCCTCCCTCCCTCCCTCCCTCCCTCCCTCCCTGCGGCCTCTGCGTGTCCCTGGTTCAAACCGTGTCGTGAGCCCGTGACGCAAGCGTTCTGTGGTGCGACCACACCCGAGTGCGTCTTCCGAGTGAACTCAATTCAAATTACCCAAGATTGAGAAGGGATCAGTGGGTCAACAGATCAACAGGACCTGCTTGGCTTCGTCCACGTTGCAAATCAAGCGGCATCCCCGAAAGCGGTAGACCAGGTACGTATCAAGGAAACCCGTAGATCTAGTACGCGCAGCCGTACAGACGCAACTACACGCCACAAAACGAAGCGACCAAAGTGAGACATCCGAACGCACAGCTCGAGCATTGTTCCCACAGCTGCAAGATGCAGGCCCACATGCAGGGAAGTGTCACATCGCATCACATCGCAGCTGGTCGCAATTCGGGAGATGTTCCTGTCATGTCACTCTCGTCAGAAATCTCACGTCCGGAGATCATCGCCGTCTTGTGTCAACGTCGCTTGATCCAATGCCAAACAAGAACACCGGTCACTGTCGACACGCGCCTGGTCTCCAGCGGCGATCATCTTGACATTCCTGACAGGCAACATTGCAGGTGGACGTCAAGAAGAATGAAATTTGAACATTTTGACCAGAGTGTCAGTATTTCCCTCCACTAGGTGTCTGCGTTCAGATTCCAGGAGTACTTTGGTGATTGCAATACATGCGTACAGCTAAAGAGCAGTAGGGCGTGTGAGGAAGAACATCTCGTGCGCAATCTTGAGCAGCGCCATCAGCAGTGCAGGGACGGCAGCTTCAGATTCCTCGCGACGCCCCCCTCCCGGGAGGGTCTCCGGGGAGACGCATCGTGATGCAGAGTTAATGAGTTTCGGGATCGTGAAAAATAATCAGCACACCCATAAACAACGACAACATAAGCAGCTTGATGAGACTTCCCCAAATAGACCTGTTTCACGGGGGTCGCCGTGCATCCGGTGCGTCTGCAGATATCGCCAGATCTCCGTGAAACGATCTGTTTTCACGATGTCTCCACCACGTGCGAAAGTCTAAAGGATCTATATCAGAGAGAGAGAGAGAGAGAGAGAGAGAGAGAGAGAGAGACAGACAGACAGACATACAGACAGACAGACAGACAGACAGACAGACAGACAGACAGACAGACAAATAGACAAATAGACATCATGTCATGCAGACAGCACCTGCATGAACTCTCAGACAGACAGACAGACAGACAGACAGACAGACAGACAGACAGACAGACAGACAGACAGACAGATACTGTATGTTCACTCACAAACAGAACAATGTGATCAGGTCACAGGCAGCAGGGCCTCCTCGTACACAAGACCAGGATCAGCCCAGACACCAGTGTCTGCAGACACAGCTCATAGACAGCAGCTCATGCAGACAAGACTTGTCGTCATGATGTGCACGAAATCTGTACGAGTTCACAGGGAACATGTCATGCAGACAAGACCTGCATCAGCCCACAGGGAACATGTCATGCAGACAGGACCTGCATCAGCTCGCAGGAAACATGTCATGCAGACAGGACCTGCATCAGCTCACAGGGATATGTCATGTAGACAGGACCTGTATCAGCTCACACAAGGACGCGCGGGGACTCGACCTGTCTGCCGCGATCTGGGCTAACGACGCCAATCCGGCGGCGTCGCGTCCCCCGGAGCGGAAGCCCGCGCGCCGGGTCACATACCGTCACACACAACCAGGTCTGTGTTAAATACAGCCGGGGGCTGGGCCAACGTGACCGAGGCTGGGTCGTTTCGAGCTCGTTTTACACACTGAGTGCGTCTACGTCACAAGCAAATTCAAACTGAGATCACGACGTCGCAGATTCAACGTGGGACTGATTGATTGACTTGGTCAGTGACGAAACAAGTGACGCATCCATGACGCCTGTCTGAACCGAAGGGAACAAAGTTCCTCCGTACTCCAGATATCGAACGCGGCTCGCAGAGCTGTGACGCACACACACACACACACACACACACACACACACACACACACACACACACACATTTCGCCATGGCGCCCCACGAATCGAACCCTGCCCCACAACGCTGTCCACACGCGCCTCCCCACAGCGCCACCGCGGCGCCCCAGCTGTGTTGCGCAGCTCGACGTCTGAATTATTCAGCGTCGCGCAGCCAAGAAGCGCAGGGCCGCGGCCTTGGAATCTCTGCACCACAACTCACGTTTCTCCGTGTGAAACACGCGGGGACTGTGGCCTGGTTCACATTTCATGCGTCTGGTGTCAGGACCCTGCTCAAGTCAATGGACCAAAGTTTGACCACACGACGCCAACTGACGTGTGGTGACGGGCCACGCACTGCGTGCCCAAAGTGAAACAAGTTTCAGCCCAACCAAGTCAACAAACCCACGTCAAGGAGCCTTTGCGCTCAATTTGCTAGTCTTGTTTTCAAAATTGGAATCTGGTGTTCCTGGGCCCAGGGTCTGGCTCCCCACCCCACGCCGTACTGCGCCACCTCGAATGGCAGATTCTTCCGATCACGGCAAGAAAGCGACCCGAGTCTCAGCCGTCTGCTGCAGAGCCTCCCGCGAGGCGCAGAAACGAACTCCCTGCGTCTCCGGAAACGGGAATCGACGTCTGCGCATCAATCTCGTCTGTCTCTCCTTGATCAAACGGAGTCTATTTTAGTGCGCCGCCCCCTCCCGGCGGGGAGGGGGGACCAGATACGGGCACCGTACCTGCGTGACACGCAAAGATACAGGTGAGTGGGAGTCGATTTCAATGCCCCGACGCCCTGTGTCCCCGGAAAAGACTCCAGGAAAAGCCACTTCGTGATGAGCGATGATACGGGTGCGCAATTGTTGACTGGGACAGGAGGGAACATGCACGCAGGATTCTCGTTTCTTCAACCCAGTAATCAATGTGAGCTGAGGCTAGATTCACACTGGACGTGGCAAGCGTCGCTTCCAAGTCACAATTGCCTTGTAGACGCCGGCCAATTCTTGTATGCACCAGTCAAATGTGCATTGCAACGTGAGGTTCACACCGTCCACGTCAAGAACCAAATCGAGCCCCCTGTAGCAAAGCACGCTCCATTCACTTCTACAGAGACGCAATGCGTGGCGCACCCAGCGAGGACCAGGCGTGAGAGGACACGGGGGCAACCGGGGGGACCTCCGGCGGGGCCCCTGCCCTCTCCGCCGCTCGATCGACGGGTTGAGCCGGGAGAGGCGAGGACTCGGCGCACCAGGCTCCGATCGATACCACGGAAGAAGAGAGCAGACGGGATGCGTCGCCTCTCGTTGAGTTCGACCAGTCGCCTCATCCCTGGGGAAGTGGCCTGGAGATGGGTGAGTAGGTCGGTGGGATGGGAAGGTGGGTGAAGGTGGGTGGGGAAAGAGTTGGGAGAGGGGATACGAGAAGGAAATGGCAAGCGCTGTCCTCTGTGTGTGTGTGTGTGTGTGTGTGTGTGTGTGTGTGTGTGTGTGTGCAGCCTGTTTGTTCATCTCTGCCTGGAACAAGGTGGAGTGGTGGAGGGGTTTCGAAGAGAACGAAGGTGGAGAGGGGGACGGGATGCGTTCGTTGTTGTCACAATTTGCTGTCTGTTGTTCATCGTGTCGAGCAGAGCAGTGCGGGACTACTTGACACACGGCGCTGGATGCAGCAGAAATAAATGAAGGAGCAGGAGAAGGGGGAGGACGAGGGGAAAAGGGAGGCGAGGTTCTGTACAGAGGGACGGGAGCAGAGGCACCAATGATAAATTACGGGGAAACACGCGATGAGCCCGAGCTGGAGAGGTGTGGGAGTGGGGAGCGAGGTCAGGTCCTGTGAAGCTGGGATCGATGGAACAGATACGAGGAGCAGCATGGAGCGGACACGAGACGAGAGACATGAGTCGAAGACGGGGGGGGGGGGGGGTAACGTGGCTGGGAGAGAAACACCTCGGAACAAGCAGACTGCAAACGATTTTAGGTGGCTTGCTGCAGGCAGGTTTTACAGTGCTGGAAACTGGGGCAGGTGTCTCTGTGGAGAAACCTCACTGCCAAATTATATTTTACGTCCATTTTACATCCATTTTACGTCCCATGAAGACTCCCCCAGGACCCTTTCAGAAAACGTCAGCGTCCTCGCACGGTGATGTCAAACTGTGAAGAATTTGTCTTCACTGATCCTACTCGCAGGGAGCAGCGCAGTTCGTTGCCCGGAGCGGGATCCTGGCTCCACGCACTCACAATCAGAAATGACAACAATCCACGAGTCTCACCTGCACGAAAACTCTATAGAATCACTCCATCTCACAGTCGCGCATTTTGCACGTATTCCCCCATCTCAAACATTTTCCCACAGTGTACGGTGGCGCGCATGTGGCTTCAGTTCACCTGGTCTTCCCATACCAATCCCGTCCTCACGGACACAATCAAAGGAAAGACCGGGCCGCGCGCCATTCGGAAGCGACGCCAAGAGGAGAGTGGCCAAGGACGCTGTCACCAGGGGAACCGAGCTGAAAGCGTTGTCAGGGAAACAAACCTCTGCCCAGGCGCGCTGGCCAAAGATTTCAACAGCTGCGCACAGTTTCATGAGCATTTTCAACATCTGCCACAGACGCTTGACTGTGTTTCAGCCTGCCAAGTACGTTTTCTGGTGCGTGCCAGCTTTGGCTATGATGGGCTTGAAATGTACAACAGCGAATTTTAGCTGAAACTTGTGCACACAGGATGCGTCCCGTGTTCTTCCGAACTCGACAGACGTTTGGGTTCGTTCCGTGGAAAACGAACTCCCTCCGCACTATGGAAATGTAGAGCGACCGATAGCCCAGCTCTCCGTTTGGATACTTTGCGCACGTGTATAGGTCGGGCAAGCGAACACACCCAGAGAGACAGGTTCTGTTGCGCTGTGCGTTGTTCAAGGCACACGTTTCCCGGACGGACGCAAGCTGCAAGTCGCTGTTGAGAAAAAGTGAGAAACGCACCCGAGATGCCAAGTTACAGAAGCAAGTGTACATGTACACAAACCAATTGTGGGGAAGGGAGTCGGCAGCCAACAAGTAAACAGCGTCCCCCACGTACTGACTCAGTTCCATAAGTACACAACAGGTATGGGGTTCACCTGATGTTTCTCTGAATGCACAACAAATCAAGTGGTGTGTGAACCATACCCCTCTAAACTACAGGCCTATGTCATGCGCTGCATTGGAATGCGAAGCCGAAAAGCAAGAACCACCTGTCCCCCAGCCTGGTCTTTATTTACGATGGACGGCTGGAAACACAGCCGTTTGGCTATTCCACGCACCCGGCCCACGGTCCCTCATGTCACGAGCACATGTTGAACACGACGGCAACACTGTCGGCGGAAACACATCCGTGTTTCACCTCTGCTCCAACAGCCCCGAGGAAGTCACCCGGTCTCCGAGCGACAGGCGCCTCTCTGATTGGCTACATTTCCGCACATCACTTGTGCGCATGACAGCGCAAGCGAATGGCCAATAATCAGCCTCCCCGCACTCTGACGCAGCTGCGTCGTCTCTGGGCCCCGAGGCCCCCGGGTTTTCTCCGTTTTCATCAGCTTTTATGGCCCTAAAGTGAGAAAGGAGACGAATCCTCGGATTTTTATGACCCAGTATGAGACTCGGAGGCGAAATACTTGGCCGGTAATTTGGAGAAAGCTCCCCACCACTCACAGGCGGTGATGATCATCGTAGTTTCATCTGATTCCGACTCCATCACCCTGTAACCAGAGCGAGAATCACATCATTTGACTCAAAACTGGAACACAGAGTCCAGTCCTCCTTTGCTTTTCCCGGGAAACACATGAGAAGAAAACAAATCCAAAACCTTGCTCTCGTCTGGTGTTTCCGGAAGTTTGATCGTCCGCCATTGTTTTCGGTCGGCGACGTCGGCGACACATCTGAACTGGAAAATTCTGCAAGTTTAAGTTCCCAGTCCTCCGATGATCGGCGCCAACTTCTCAACGCCATTTTCACCCCTTTCCCCTTTGGCTCGTCAACCCCTGGAACCGCCCCTCCTCCTCGTCAGACGCGGTGTCCCTGGGCCTGTCATGGCTGCGCCGCCATGCTGGATGAGTGGGAGGGAGAGAGTCCGGGAGTCTCACCCGGTGTCACGGCTATTGATCCGACTTATCTCGGCCAGACACGCTTCCTCACGGCGCCCGCCGAGGAAACGTGCGGGGACCGCGTCGACTCGGGGCCGGGGCGCATCAACCGACGCCGGACGCGTCGCGTCGTGCGCGGCGTCCCTGCACCAGCCAGCGGGGGCGGCGTCGCAGTGGCGATGCAGGACGCAAAGTGTGAGTCATTCATGGAGCTTGACAGATTCTCAGTTGTCCCACTGATGGACACACCCACACAACAAACACAACTCTTACAGGAGTGAAACAGGAAATCACCCTGGCAAAACATCGCTCAAGGCCCTGGGAAAAAAATAGCACGTCTTCCGACGTCAGATACACAGGAACAACGTCAACACAGTAAATTCAAATTCTGAACCTGAGATGTCCTCATCTCAAATCCTCTTTCCCAACAAAACAATCCGGATTTTGAAGACTAAAGCCCCAGTTCTACCGGTCGCTTTCTGCCATGCGTGCGGTGACAGTGATTGCGCGCGTCTGTGGAGAGAAGCCCGGGAGCCTGAGCGATATTCGGAGCCTGAGCGATAATCGGACTGATCCGCCGATCCAGGTTAATCCTGGATAATCCGCTAAGCTGTGACGGGAGACAGACAGATGTCCCGGGGGACGACTGGAGAGACAGCTGCCCTTGGGGAGGACACACGCGGTCTGCAATCCGTGCTGCTGCCCCGACACAGTTCTAGTACTGCAGGCCCGAAGCACAATTCACCTTGCAAAGACTGAGCCAATGCTTTTGCCAACAAATAGGATTGAAGCCCTCCCAATTCAGGCTTTGTTGCAACAAGCAACAACGAAGCAAGAAACCTCATGCATTTGCGCAGTTAGAACCAGCATCTATCTGACTTCATTGCGCATAACTCGCTGTTCTCTTGTTTGTGGCCGTTGTTGTTCCAACCTCTGACCGTGACACCGCATCTCGGTCAACATTGCATTTGGCAACCGACACGAACAAATGATCCGATTCACAGTGGATGCAGCGACTGGGCACTGGGGGCTTCTCCTGCGACGCAGTACGAAAGGCAGAAACGACGACCAAGAACGCAATACCCACGCGCATTAACTGTGGACATGCGTCGCCAGACTGACCCACGACGGAGGCCTCGTACAGATTCACACTGAAGGCGTGTCGTCAAGTGTTCAAGTGTTACGTAGGACGTGTTTCCCACAAGTGAGTGAATGAAACCAAATACAGAAGTCATCAGGACTCCGCATTGTAGATTGCCCATGGGACGTTGCGGTCACGTGTTTTTTTTCCGGGATCACGTGTTCAGCGGGAAGTTGTCTGCGCATGCGCCGGGGGCGGGGGCGCAGGGGCAGGGGCGCCGGGGCGCCGGGGAGACGCTGCCGTTGCCCACGGCACCGTCGCCGCGCTCCTTCGGGAGGGGGGTCGGCGTGAAGACGGAGGGGCGCTGACCTTCGCTCAGATTCACAGGAGGCTTTTCACATTGATGACGCGCGGTCATTTTTTTGACGTCGGCGTCAAAATTTAACATTGAACCCAATGGCAGAATTTTGACGTCAGCCCAAAAAACGAAAGCGCGTCACCCAATGTGAAAACCCTTTCACCGTGGCCCAGCACACAACGCAATACAGCCAGCACCTGCAGGGATGCAAAGCATCGAATGTGAGACAAGCCTGAAGTAGAGCATCGTTTCCCGGCAACACTTTCTCCCACTTCCGCCGTCTTTTTGTGTCGTGAAGCAGCTTCAAAGAGACGCCCCCGCACAGACACAGAGCGTGCAGATATCAAACACTGAGCAGAAACAAGAACCCAGACCTGCTTCACAACGGATGAATCAGGCGTTGCGTCAGTGCATTATATTCAATGTCGTGTCGTAAGCTCGTGATAAAAGCTCTATTCACGTCACACACACGCAGCGTGATCTCAGCCTCCCACGTATTCTGAACCGTCCAAGGGAGGGTGGATGCATTTTGCTTTGTGAGGCCTATCCCTTCCTGGAGCCGCCTGCAGCCTTTTCAGAAAATTGGTTGTGCCCTGCCCGTTGATGTGCGGTGACGCTTGGGACACAGACACGTGCTGAGACACGGTGTGAACATTGCTTGACAATGAGCAAGGGAAGAGGAGCAGTCGGTCGCACCAAGGTACCACTCCAACTGCTCCAGTATCCAGGGAGGCGTGGAGGGGCAATGCCCTGCCAGCGGACCCAGGATCCCAGGAGGAATGTTCTGGACCCAAAGTCGGCGGACGAGAGCTGGGCGCTCTGTCGTTCGTGCGGTATGATCCAGGGGGCGTGGGCGGTTGGGAGGGGGTTGGGCGGAACAGGCCCCCAACCTCAATCTGGGTTCACAGTTCACACAGAAGGTGCAATGCGTGGCGTAGCGACTTCAGTAAATCTACAGGTGCTGCGTCAATGTGGCGATGCAACGCCCTTTGTTAACATTCATGTTTTGTGAGGAAAAAAAGATGAGAGAAAACACAAGGGACAAAATATTCACACCTGAAAAAATTGCACTCAAAACACTCGTATTTTTATACTTTGGCTTCCACCAGTGCAAAAAGCGTTGAGTTTCAGTTGTAACACTGTCCATAGAACACAACACAATGGGAACTGACGGGGACTGTGTTTTCACTTCAACAATGATGGACTTGTTTGTGCAGGTTTCATCGCGGCTGAACAACACAGTCGAACCTGCGCCACACACAGAACTCGAGCACCTGTCAGGTGGCTGCGTTCTGTGGAACACGGTGTGAATGTGAACGGACCAGTCGAACAACAGATCGGATGGCGAGACGCGTCGCTTTTCATTTCCCTTGCAATGGCATTCTTTTACGCGAGCGAAAATTGCGGTCATCAAGTTTTGCCTGTGGCAGACCATTTTGTGGTGGTCTTCAGAATCCACTTCCTTTTGAACTGAAACAGTAAAGGACACAGTGCCACACCCCCTGCACAACTTCAGGCTTGGTTCAACCCAACCCATCGTGCATTGCGTCTGGCTCATCCTGAGCGACGCAGCACGCATGTACCACGCACAGACGCCAAGTGACGCATCCGGCTAAGACCATAAACCCAGCTTTCCTTTCTGCACATTCACCCTGCGAACAAAACAACGTATTCTTGGGCGGATTTGAAGCCCACCTGCGCTTCCCATAAACAGCTTTGTTGTGTCAGACGCGCACCGTGCTACATCTTCCCTTCAACCACGCACATCAAGAGCAAGCTGCTCCAACCCCGTGCAACACACACACACACACACACACACACACACACACACACACAATCTGTCCTCTTTCACCCTCTCTTCAGCCTGCCCCGGGAGCCCTTGTTTCCTTCTCAGTGGGTGGGGATTGAGGCTTCACGTTAGTCTGAGGAAGCGGCTCTGGTTCCCCCTTCAGTCCGGCCGCGTCGACGGAAAACGTCGCTCGAGGAGAAGCGGCATCAGAACGGACACCTCCTCTCACAGCCTGACACTAATCACAGCTGCAGCTCCTATTCTCGGACCAGTCACGACAATGCGTCGTACGTCTTTGCCACAAGCAGCTCTGACGACGTCTTCGCCGCATTTAGATCCACTTCAGCCGTGGATTCAGAGGACATAGTTCTCACACCACTCTCGAGATGAGAGGAAGAGATATCAGGACTGTTGAAATCGAAAGCAATGGCCAGCATCGTGCAGGGTGCAGCCCTGAACCACTTCCCCCCTGTGGTGCACCCTTTGAAATCGTCACAGTCAGGACATACAGGCATTTGCTCTCAGAGAAGCACCTGCTTGATGTGTCGTGGTTCTGTCCGCAGGAACCAGTTGTGACTGTGACCGAACAAGTTGGAGAACGGCAAGTTGGAGGACAGCACCCCACCCCGAGGGTATGACCTGGGAAGCACTTCACCTCCTCGGTTGACCCTGGATCCGCGTGGCCTTCAATGCTGCAATATGACTCCCGCTTCTCCCACGCGGTGAGAAGCTTCAACCCGCTTCACACCGCAGGCGTCCACTGTGCGACACAACGCCCGTGGACGGATTCAGAGACGGAACGCAATGCGCATTGCCCTTGTTGCGTCAAACGCTGCGTGCCCAACGCTTGTGCCCAACGTTTGTTGACGCGGTATGCGTCATACGTCGCGTCTTCCCACCAGTCAACAAATCCTGCAGCCCGTTGCATTGTGAAGTCGACAGGGACAGAGTCGTGAATCAGACACTGTGAACCAGGCCGACCACAAGAATGGAAATTGAACTCCATCCTGTGACGTCTGTTTTCTTCGTTCACCTCACGATGCAGCCGGACAAGACAAAACAACATTCAGAACAGAGACAGGAAGCGGTGGTGTTGGTTTGTCTGGGAGCCCGATACTTCCGGTCCGGAGGTCCGTGCTGACCCTGGGCCACCCCACACGGGAAACGTGTCCCGAAGACCCAGTGGGGGACGCAGCACACACACACACACACACACACACACACACACACACACACACACACACACAAGTCAAACAGGCAAATCTGAGGCCTCATTCACACTGAATGCGCCAAGCGTTCTGTAAAAGGACGCAGGCAGCAAATCAAAGAGTTGACGCTTCCAGCTCTGTCTCATCTCAAACCGAAAGAAAATGCAACGACGCATCCGTGTGAATCCGGCCTGGAGTCAACAGAAGGAAATCTATTGACAGAGGTAGAATTACGAGAGAGAAGGGAAAAGGCAAATAGTGGCTGGGGAGGATCTAGGGCGCGGGCACCATGGGGGTCGCGCCCTCACCCCGGAAGATCCTTCCTCCTTTGGGGCCGCCTCTCTCTCTCGACTGAATTTGGACCTCCCAACCCACCCTCCCCCCTGCCCGCCCCTGCCCCCTTACTGACCAAATTTCGGATCCTCCTCTGAGGCAACATGATCCGGGGGGCTGAGGAGAGTCGGAACTGAGCCCAGCCCGACAATGGAAACCACTCAGCTCAGAGGTTATTGATCGGAAACGATCGAAGAGAGTTCAATACCCAGACGTGAGTGATACCCCGAAGCCGTTTTTGCCTGCAAGCTGCAACGCAGTCCTGGCAGTGGTGACCACAGTCTGAAGCAGCGCCGTCCTTGCAGTGCAAGACAAGCTGCAGTAGCCACCGCACGGCTGTTCAGGTAGAGCCACACATCCGTCCCTGCAGTGCAACACAAGTGACGCCGTCCTTGCTGCATATGACAACTCTACACTGCCATCTTTGGTGTGAGGGTGTGAAGCCACCGTTCTTGCAGCGTCAGACTCAATGTAGCTCTGCAACCTTCGCGAAGTACCTGCTGATCACCTCAGCAACACCGACCTTGGAGTCCGCAACGGATACCGCAACGACCGTCCTCACAGAAGAACGCAGCCCAACCATCTTCACCTCAAATGAACTTGTGCTCAGATTTCCGACCTTGAGCCGGGCTCAGTGGCCAGTGTCCGGTGATTGACCCGACCAGGACAACACGGTCGTTTACACAACCGGCTGAGAGCGTTTCGCTGTCCCACCCGCCCAGGTCAGCGAAGCACGCAGAGAGGATCCTGAGATGCCGATCCACAGAAAAAGAGGGGCGGACCAAGAGGGGGGGGCGTTTCCAGTTTCCTCAGACTTGGGGCACGAGAAGATGCTCCCATTGGCTAAAATGTCACAACATTGGTAGCGAGCTTGGGAATAAATTTTTGTTTGTTCAAAGATTTCAAGCCCCTATCCTGCGACAGACATCTTGGATCCTTCGAAAGTCTCACAATAACTCCCACCGCTGCTGGGAGAAAAATGCCAACAATGGAACAAAGGGATTGGTGAAATATTTCTCAAGTCAGATCCTTGCAGTTTCCACATCAGTGCTTTCATGGACAAGGACATCCTTTCAAACGCTGCTGTGAAGCAAACGCACATTCACGCGTCAAAAGGCCTGCTGAAGACGCAGCGCCCATTGACCTGTGCAGAGAAGCAACGCGTATCAGGGTGAAGTGAAAGAGGCTGAAAAGCCACTTTCTCAGGAGGAAGTGTTCTCAGAGCGAAGCCACCTCCGTGCCCGCGCATCTCATGCATTTTGAATAGAACTGAGATCACTTCGCATTTGCACATTTCCTCAATAAATTCTCACTTTCGCTCCCACCGCACTCTCCCCCATCGTGCACAAAAACTTGTTTTTCCAAGCATAAAATTGCGTCAGTCAGTCAGTGCAGTCAAGTTTTATGCGTGAGTGAAAAATATGAAGTTGAAACTGTAGGGGCTTCGTTCACATCGAATGCGTCACGCGCTGCGTCGCTTGTGAACGTCAAATGGCGTCGCGTCGCAAAGTCAGGCCGATGCGTTCACAGTGCGTCTTATCGCATGAGGGTTTCGGCAATCTCACAACATTAAACATTCACCATTTTCTTGGAAAATGTCATTCTTGCTCTTCAAGAAAAGCAATTTATCATCATGTACTCGTACACCAGTTGCAAGTGCAAATCTGTTTGCAAGTGCAAATCTGGGCTCCGACCCCCCCCCCCCACACACACACACACACACACAACCCTCCCAAAAAAGAATTTCAGTTTCGTAAACGACAGGTGCTTCCATTGTTGTAGTCATTCTCTGGATCCAACATTTTGTCACAACACAACATTCTTCTTCCAACAATTCCAAGCGCGAGTGTCAGATTTGCGGCAAACGCCACCTGAGACCCCCCCCCCCCAGCCCCACCACGTCAACAAAATCAACGCGTCCTCTCCAAAACAATACGCGCGTCCTTCTCCAGGAAAAACATGACCTTTGCAATCCTCTTTTGAGATCAACCATTTCCAGATAAAAACTCTGCTATTTTTGGCCTTCTGTGGCCTGAATTTCTGCCAGAGCAATTGTGGCGACGACACACGATGACATCCGACTCGTCCCAGAGGAGATCCCAAGGAAGAAAACAACATTTGGAAGACCTGGATAACTGACATGACGATGACTGCATTCAGACCGGCTTGGATTGAGGCCAAAAGTGCAGCGCTGCCAGCTCCGACCCCGCCCAGATCACAACATTGATCAGCTGATCCGGCTCCACACACCTCCACCACACGCTGTCATTCATCATGATCACCCAGCCTCCGCAGCCGCCCAGCATCCACACTGCACACCCTGACCCTACACCCCACAACTTCCCTCCTGAACCCCTGTCCCTCTCACGAAAACTTGAGGTGAGGCTGTCACTGACCGTTTGAGACCGTGCGCTCGTTGGGCATGGAGCTGAAGGAAACCGTCTTCTTGCGTTGCTGCTTCGAGGCATCTCGATCCTTATCCTTGACCAGGCTGCTCCGCCTTGGGATCACTTGATCAGGCAAATTATACTCAGGGCTGAGTAGACTGCTATCCTTGGGTGTATCTGCATCCCCATTCACCAACTCACTATCCTGGGAAGAGGTGTTATTCTCCGATTTTTCACTCATGTTTGCCGCAAGATTTTCATTTTCAGCCATCTTGAGTTCTGTGGGAGAGTTCAAGTTGATGGAATAATGAAGGGGCGGCGCCTTGGCTCCGCCCAAAAGATCAAAAATCCATTATTTTCACAGGAAGAGATCGCATCCTTTAGCAACTCATTCGTTTGGTAAATATTCGTCACTGTTGCAGAAATTGAACAAGACCCAAGCTGAAAAACTTGAAACGCGCATTCTGCGAGACAGAGGGGGTGACAACTTCCTTGCCCGAAATACCGCCGCAGTAACTAACGAAGTCAAATAATCCAGGAAAGCAGGTGCGCCATCCATTCTTTTCCACCGAAGACAGCAAGCAGATTCTGAACAAAAGAACTCAAGTTTGAGAAGATTAACGGCAATCAGGAGGGGAAATCTCAAGTGGTGCACGCGCTGGGTTTGAGTTTCGGGCGTGGGGAATTAACGACGTCATCAATCAATTCACAAACGCACACAGACAATACATGGAACTGTACGTCTGACAAGTGAAAAAATTTTGGTTCTTCCACTGTGGAGTGACTTGAATTCGACTCACCTTAAGAGAGATGGTGGGCAAGATGAATGCCCAGAGCCAGTCGGATAACCACGGTCCTAAAACTATGATTGTACACCGGGGATCCAGCCGAAAAATAGTTCACAACCGCATCAATTACTTGCAAGGACAAAGGTTGAAGTCTATATTGGTTGCTGTAAAACAGAATTTTGTGTTGAATTTGTTGTTTCAGAAAAATCCAGTATTTGTGCTCAATGTTATCCATCTTGGTCTTGGAAGAGAGTCGGAGAAAGAGAGGGAAAAACCCTGATCATGTGACCAGCCCATGGGGGGAGGGATGCTGGGTAATATCCAGCAAAACAGACAAATTTTGATATTATGCATCTATTCACTGTCTAATATATATTAATTAAATACAAAAATATTTAGAATATAAAAAAATTGGCTGAGGCCAGCACCCCCTGGTGGGGGAGGAGTGTGGTGTGACACACCAGCCGCAAATTAGAACCACCGCTGGACAGATGGCACCATTGTATACAAAATAAATCGAGCTCAGTCTCACCCGAGATACCAACCAGTGTGTTTGTGATATCACTACATCTCTCTCTCTCTATCTCTCTCTCTATCTCTCTCTCCCACACATACACACACACGCCAACGTTTTTAGAGTGGCTTGCTTTTGGAGTCCTTCGTTCTGTTGTTGGAGGAGTATCGTTGAACTTTTGTCAGCCGAAGCTTTGGTTTGGTTTGCACTTGGTACCCAGCATGGCTGACTTTGCTGCAACATGGACATTTCACTCCACCTTGTTACTTCCCTCCTTCCCAAAGTTTCTATTTGCAAGCACCAAGTATTCTCAGGGCAGTGCCAACTACAGCCTGTCTGACCTGCTTTGAGATGGGGGGGGGGGTTAACTGTATCATGGTTGCATGCAGTTGTCGATCACTGCTGCACATTGAGTACTGCGCGCAGGGCTGGTGGATCCAGTCAAACGGGCAAGATATAAAAATGCACATTTTGCGTTGCATGCTCAAAATTCGAGGGTCATTTGTTCAGGGGTCGTGGGGAATCAGGCCCGTCTGCCCTCTCCCTGGATCCGCCCCTGCCACAACACTAAGTGAAGTTAAGAACAACTTTTAAGTGATCAGGAAGGCAAGGATTGTTACGCTTTCTGACTTCGTGTTGCCACTTGGTGTCACTGTTGAACCCCACCTGCACATGAAAGGCTGTCTCGTAGGGATGCTAACCACCTCACCAACAACTCCTTTTCTCTGCTCAAGTTTATTCTCTTGTTGAAATTTTGAAAACCTCACGTAATAATCAAAGTCGGACGTGAGAGAAAACAACTCGTACCAGTGCAGATGCGGATCCAAGGGTTGGAAACTCCCTGACATAAATGGGCCCCATTGCACATTAAACTTTTCCAAGTGTCAGTTGCCCCCATTTTGGGGGATTTCTCGAGCAAATCTTTGATCTGCCCCTCAGGTCACACACGTTCCGACACTTTCTTTTCGTGCAGATTTCGAGCATCGACACTTCTGGCGATGGACTGACTTCGGGAGCTACATCCAGTTTCTGTTGTCCTTCACGCTGGTCGTGGGCTCCATCACCTATCTCCTGATGGACTCCGTCGTTTACGTCGAAACGCTTGGCTTTCTTGCCGTCCTTTTCGAAGCCATGTTGGGGGCTCCACAGTTCTATCGCAATTATCAGAATAATTCAACTCAGGGAATGAGGTGGGTTTTTCAGTTCACAAGAAATGAGGTTGGCTCTGTTTTATGGTCGTTACAGAACAGAAGAGGAAAACAGCTTCCTCCATGTTTCTCGAAGCAACAATGTTTCTCACCTGCTGTACGAAAGGGGCGCACTCTTGTGATTGTGATTCTTGTTGAAATCGCACGCAGTACCAATATTTGTCTGTGGGTTTCAGCCTCCAGATGGTGATCATGTGGACTGCAGGAGACGTCTTCAAGACGGTCTACTTCTTGGTCCGATCTGCGCCAGCTCAATTCTGGGTGTGCGGAATTTTGCAGGTGTGTGTAGGGGTCTCATTCCCTTCAGAATTTGTCTTCAATTGCATCGATTGTTTTGTTGGTGGAGAGCTGGTGGAAACAATGGCTTGAACTGCAACAAGGATGCACCGGTACGAAAACTTGCGCGAAACGGAGACAACCGACTGTATGTTTTTGCAGTGGTTTCGTTTTGTTTCAGGTGGGACTTGACATTGCCATCCTTACACAAGTGGCCGTGTACAAACGACCTCACATCAAGTAACCAGCTATTCCAAGGTTCCGTGAAACGGTCTAGTCGACAGCAACAGAAGGTGCCTTGATTAATTTCGTCGAGGGAAACATTTGAAAAAAGCCTGTGATATTCGCTGACATTGTGGGAACAGCGTATTGAGAGGCAAGTGGAAAAGAACGGTGAAATGAGGCGAATAATCTATTGAATGCAAACAAACTGACCACGAACATGTGGATTCCAGGTGATTTGGTATCTGTGGCACAGCTCTTTGTTCTGAGTTCTGTGGTCTGCCTCAAGAAGGGCTTGTGATGGCATTGCTTGACACGCTTCGATGAAACTTGTCACAAAATGTTGAAAAGGCCCAGGGGCGGATTGAGTGTCGGAATCAGCCTCAACTGGAGCTCCAAGAGGAATCTCGACCACTTTCGAAAAACTTCTGCCAAGTTCGAAACAGTTGCTTCATCTTGATCAACGACAAAAACAAATTTGACACCTCACGGAGGTCCAGATCCGAGTCCATCTCTGACAAAAGAAAGAAATGTACTTATTGGATTTCGCCGGGTGAAATTCCGCGTTCACGCATGCGTGTGATTTTGATGCTGAGAAACTGAATGCTGATTGCGTTCTTGAGGGCTTTCATTGCGTTCTTGAGGGCTTTCATGTGTAATTTTTGTGACTGAAGAGACATTTGTGTCGAAACACCTTGGCATTGTAACACATGTATATCGAAGTTTCCTCTCAGATGGTTCAGGATTAAAGTGTACGAGGCCTCAGGGGCAGATCCAAGTCAAACTGCACTCGGAAAAATGTTGTCCTACAGAAACTTGTTGCATTTCTCGGGCTATCGACCCAAGCTGTGTAGCTTTTCTTCCAACTTCGAATGTGTCTGGTGATGCCACTTGTGAGAGGGGTGGCTGGGGCTTCGATCTGATGGGGAAACTTGATTTCAAGAACTACGTATTGCAGGTGGTTGTTCTAACGTTTCTGCGCTCCGTGAAGTCGGACTGACGCACCGGCCACAATGAGCACTTTTGTGTGACAAGATTGTTTGGAGTGTTTTCACATTCTTCCACGACGTGCAATCTATTTTCAAAATGCGCAACTCGTATTGACTTTGATCACTTCTCCAGCGGAGGCAGGAAAACGGTTTGTGGGACCAATTGGGTTCACACACCAGCATGTACGTGCAACTTTTGAACTTCGCGTGCTGTTTGACGCGCACAAATGTCAAAATAATATTTTGAGGGTCAGTAGGATATAGACGGGGACACGGATGCCTGGTTTAGCTCAGGAAAATCTTTTTTGATCTTTGCGAAAATGGTTTTCATCATATCGCGAAGAGAATACAGGGTATTGGAATGTGAGAGGAGGTCGTTAGAGACGTGGAGTTGGGAAGGTCACTTCCAAGGGGTGTTTTTTCTTCAAACTGTATGATGAACAAGACAACACACTGCGACCGTCCCTCCACGTTTCAGCAAAAATGTCAAGGTCCTGCCCCTCTGGAACCAACCAACCCCAGTTACCAGTTTGGTAGACTCGTATACACCAGCAGCACGAATTTGGCGCTTGTCATGTGACTGGTGGTTGTTTCCCCGCTCTTCACAGCAGAGAAGTTGTCCAGGCGAATTTTCGTCAAGTTGCATCAACAAATTTCCTGAAAAGGAAAATGCAAAAAATGAACAAGCTGACTTTTGCTTTTAATGGAGATCGAACAACTCCAAATGCGCAGATTTGCGTGATACTAAACTGCTCAACGCTCAACTCGGAAATTGCACAAAACACTTCCTGTTCGACGACCAATCAGTGGTCGCCAAATGCTTCAATGCGTATCACGTGACGGGCCGTTCTGTATTGTGGCACTCCACCTTGTTGTTTTGGTTGGAAAATACCTTGGTTCGCCATTTGTTCATCACATCTGACATTCATTTTGACCAACAAACATACTGTCTGCTGAACCATCATCAGCCGTTTTGTTTGATGTGACAAGACATCGTCAAACGTCAATTCGAAGACCGACAAGTTGACTGGTGTCCGCCAAGGGTGAACCAAAACAAACTCGACAAACTGTCGACTTGATCTGATTTGAAGGAACACCAACATGCTCAGCATGGATGTGAATATGCCAGTGACTTTGGTGGTGAAGGCGCCGAATCAAAAGTTTGGTGATTTGACAGTGGAGTGTGGCTTGGGATGGACCATCCGGAAGCTGAAGGAACACTTGGCGAAGGTTTACCCAAACAAACCCGTGAGTAGACTGGACAAGGAACAAGAAGCAGTGCTCGACGCAACTGCGGGTGCGATGTTCCAAACAGCGGCAGGTCGTCGGGTGTCATCTTGTGTGCACGACCTGTCAGCAGGTCTCTGCTTGTCATGAAAAGTCTCCAGTTTCTAAGTTGCACAAATTGAAATTTTCTGACTTCAACATTTTGATCTCTTGCAATCACAATTGAGACCCACGTCATCATTGACGATGATGGCTTGGGTGGGTGGGGGGCATTTGACCTTTCCACTGTTTTGCACTGCCACTTGGTGCTCTGCCCTGAAGGGACATCGCAGAAGTACTCGTACACGGTAGAGATGGAAGTATTCGTAGACAGAGACTGCAAATGTGTGTGTGTGTGTGTGTGTGTGTGTGTGTGTGTCTCTCTCTCTCTCTCTCTCTCTCATTCTCATACACACAATCAATGGCAAGGGCTGCCACTGCCAACATTTATGGAGGTGACCCCTCCCCCTCCTGATCACAACCAACAAACTTCAGCTTTCTTGCTCATTGTCAAACTGGCATTTCCGATACGTCGTTGCCAACATGGCTGCGCTTCGACGGGATCCTTTGTCCACCTGTCGTACAGCAACTCGACTGTTAACTGGCAGTGGGTGGCGGCGAGTGGTTGAGGTCACCTGGTCAGTTGTCATCACACAGTCGGTCACCACACAACTGGTCAGAAAACTCTTTGCCAAATTCACATTTTTATCAACTGTCTTCAGCACGCGCAAGTTAGCTGACTGGACGATCAAACAGAACAGCTCCCTTGTTTGCTACTCAGATACATTTCGTCAACACCAGATACGAGGGGGTATTCCTTTCTGCTTTCCACGTTGTCCGGTCAGCATGTTGACATGAACAGAACGAGTTAACCTCAATGACGCAATGTTGTCGAGACTCTATTGTATTCTTAAGTACATTGACGACCAAAACAATAACAGACTGTCTGGGCATGGTGCAAGAACAGAGACAACAGAGACTTAATTGTTCAGCTTTGTCCTTCAAAGTATTCCCCTTCTGAGTCTATGCAGCGCTGCCAACGCCTCGGCCATGCCCTCAGGATACAGTCCTGGTATTTGAAGGCAGGAATTCTTCCAATGTGGTCATCCACGGCATCTTCAAGGTCATCCAGAGTTTGGAAACGGAGACCTCTCATGGGCAGCTTTGGTGTTGGGTAGAAAAAAAAATCATTCGGAGCCAAATCCGGGGAGTATGGTGGGTGTGGCATGACAGCAATGTTCATCCTCTGCAGAAATATTTTGGTCAGTCTTGCACAGTGGGCAGGGGCGTTATCCATGTGTAACACAAATGTCCTCAGAATCCTTGGTCTCTTCACTGCCACTGCCAACCGCATCCGGTGCAGGATCTGGATGAAGTTGTACCTGTTGACTGTTTGGCCTCTGAGAAATTCCCAGTGAACCAAACCACGATGATCGAAGAATGTGATGACCAACACTTTGCCAGTTGCTCTTGTCCTCTTGAACTTCACAGGGTGTGCACTGCCTTTGAGTACCCACTGGGTGGACTGCTGCTTTGTCTCTGGCTCGTACATGTATACCCAACTCTCGTCCATGGTGATCACCCTGCGCAGGAACCCAGGATCAAACTCCACCCTCCTCTTCCACAGTTCACACAAAACAAGTCTCAGATTTTGGTCTCTGTTGGTGAGCATCTTGGGTACCATTTTGGCAGCCTTTCTGACCAGTCCAAGATCATCTCTGAGAATCCTTCTCACGGTGGAGAATGTCAAAGATGTTTCGGCACAAATGTTCTTGATGGCAAGGCGGCGGTCACCCTCAATGAGATGTTTGACAGCTTGGATGTTACCTGCAGAATGCCCTCTCCAGATTTTGGCAGCTCTTGGCTTGTCAGTAATCCTTGTTCTTCCATTTCTGAATGCATGGTACCACCCTCTGATGCTTCTGGAACACAGTGTCCGTCCGGCAAACACTTGCCTCAAAAAAGTCTCTGTGAGAGGCAGGGTGATTCCGAGCTATTGACAAAAGTGGATTACCACACGTTGCTGCAATTTGCAGGGAATCTGCACCACTCGCTTCATCCTTGAAAATTGCTGTCTCGATCTGCAAGGTCGCACAAATGACCGACCGCATCGGCACACTGCCCCAACCTCGGCAAACAGTAGTCAGAACAACTGCCATGCTCAACATGCTGACCGGACAACGTGGAAAGCAGAAAGGAATACCCCCTCGTACATTGACTGTTGAATTCGCGCATTTTGCTTGGTACAGCTGTGCGAGTATTCTGATGACTGTTTGACTGATCACCATTTTTCACACAGCTGCCTTTGCTGTATTCATTGCATTTTGAGCCGAGACCTCACCTGTGGAGAACAAGGGGGAGGGGTTGCATGTTTCGCTTTGAAACCTGGCAATCAAAGAAGGCATATGGCAGAGGAGCTATGTTCAACACAAATCAACACTCAGAATTTTCTCCTTGCAGAAGCAAGACGACCAGAGACTTATCTACTCGGGCCGGCTCCTGCACGACCATTTGACATTGAAAGATATCTTGCGACAGGTGGGTATAGTTGTGGTAGCACGTATGGTGTTGTCAACTCTTTCCTCGTAAGTGCTCGACTGTTCACGAAAGGCAAGTGCCAAAGTATCGGCTCGAGACATCAAATCACCCTTGTCTAGTGGGCTGATAGTCTTCAACGCCAAACCAAAATTGCAAGACGAATTGTGCCAACGATGTTTTTCTCAAAACTTATCTTCATATTTGCCTGTGTCATGAATTTCGCCCCCGCCCTCTTCCAGACCTTCCTTGCTGCAGGATGTAAAATTCATGAAAGACTCGGGTACGCTTGTACATGTGTGAGGATCGTCAACACTTGACAATGCTTTTCCTGTGAAATTCTGTGAAGTTGCAATTCCTTGCACCACACATGAGTTGTGATTCAAGATTTGGGAAGGTGGCTTCTGATTTTTTTTGTTTCTGGCTGTCCATGTGACCCCCCACCCCGCTGGTGGCTGTTACCGCCCCCATCTCAAGTTGCAAAAATTGGAAGTGTGTCTTTCAACTTTTGACTTTCTGTGTTTGGGGGGGGGGGGGGGGGGCCGGGGGGGGGGGGGGGGGGGGGGGGGGGGGGGGGGGGGGGGGGGGGGGGTGGGGGGGGGGGGTGGGGGGTGGGGGGGGGGGGGGGGGGGGGGGGGGGGGGGGGGGGGGGGGGGGGGGGGGGGGGGGGGGGGGGGGGGGGGGGGGGGGGGGGGTGGGGGGGGGGGGTGGGGTGGGGGGGGCTGGGGTGGAGGGG
>JAAUXT010120285.1_pt1 | contig 21813 bp, 21 predicted proteins | sample 7278171 | NCBI WGS metagenome assembly JAAUXT01 (sample SAMN14350112, study PRJNA611818) | marine sediment metagenome | isolation source: surface marine sediment (1.8m) | place: French Polynesia: Moorea | collected 2018-08 | reverse complement strand
GGGTCTGACCCTGGTTTGGGTGCCCCCCCCCCCCCAATTCTCTGGTGAACGAAACTACACGCATGCGCACAAGAGAAAACGTCAGACTGAACCACATGTCCACAATGACAAATAAATCTCAAACAAACGTTGAAAGATGAAGACAGTAGTGAAACAAAATTTCAAAAATAAGAGTCAAAGATTTTCCTTGCAGTAGCAACACAAACCTGGAACTCTTCCCTGGAGATGAAGTCATCTTCTGCCTTGACCACCATCACCATGGCAATGGCCAGAAGAGTGATCTTTGTTGCATGCATCTTCTTCTGTAGCTGGAGCGCGAATGAATAGCGTGGTCAAGAGTTTGACTTTTTATATTTGACTTGTTCGGAACAATGTGTGGGAAAGTGCAGTGTGTTCAGTGGATGAGAACCCAAAGTCTGCGAAGCGTACGTGGAAAACACGGAAGAGTTTTGAATGAGAGAAAGAATCCCGTAGTTTTCACCGCAACTGGGGGGGGGGGGGGATCCGTGAGGAGTTTTTGCGCTTTTGGTTGTCCAAAGCCAACAGGAAATCACCACATTCCCGCCCCTCACACACAACACACGCACACACACACGCACACACACACACACATATGAATGCACTGCACGCGTATCTTATTCGTGTTTGTTTTTCGTGAATGAAGATATAGTTGGGCTTCCTTCCTTCCTCCCAAACTTAAAATACATGCACCCCATGTTGTGAGTCTCCTGGGGTTGATCGCGGTGTGCGGTCCAGGTTTCCTGCTTCCCTCCCCTGCCTGGCTCGCTCCTGAGGGTCCAGACCCCAGTTGGAGCTGAGCCTCAAGCTCCCCCCCCCACCCACCCGACGTCCAAAAAGGGGGCCTGTTGCGGAGGGAAAGGTTTCCAGAATGATTCTCGCACTTCATTCAAATTGGGACAGTTTTGAGATTTCTGCCAGAAACTGCATCCTGAGTCCGCAATACAATGATGATAAACTCTGTTGTTTGTGTGACGCACTTGTAAACAACACGGAAGGAGAAATCAGTGAAAAAACACAGTGTGGTCAATGGATGAGAACATAGGGTCTGCAGAGTGTGTGTGAAAATCAAGTCTGCCAAGCGGGAGGATTTTATTTTTGGATGTAAACAATTTCAGGATCTGGTCTTCCCGGATGCTGAAAAGGAATCGAGCAAGGCACACACTCACAGGAATACTCAAACACACCTCTCGCCCAAACAATCCTGATTTTGTAATTTCATCCCACCCTCCCCCTTTCGCCTTGTGGTTCTTCAAGTTGAAGTTGTTGGAGGGAGGGGAGACCTTGCCCAAAGAAAAGACATGGTCCCCATTGCAAAATCTAACCTGTCCACAGGTCTCCTTTCAAACCAGTGACAAACAAGTTCACCCCACTCTTACTGCAGCACACCCACAAAACTTACACGTGACCCCAAAGTCAATTTTCGGCCTGGTTTGGTTGTTTAGTTTTGCTTGTTCGCTTATTCCCTCGAAGTTCAAAACCCAAGCCATGATTTTTCATCAAGTAGAAAATCCACATTCCAATGCGAGGTGCACCCCCCCTCCAAATTTGACTCTTGTCAGCCAGGAAGCCACACAGGCCACGTTTGAATCAGATCTTTCGAGTCTGTTCCCAATGTTTGTAACTTCGAGGGTTGGCTGGTCCTCATTGATGGTCTTGTCTCTCAGAAGGTGATTCTTCCATCCGACACCAGGACGAGTGTGTATCATGTCAATACAACGCATTTTCCCCTCCTTGTCTACCATGCACTTCACATGGTGACCTGTTAAATAAAAAGGCACAATTGTAGGTTTGACTGACTGACAATGAAAGTCACATGAAGTGCTTTCTTTGAATGCATTTCATACCTTCAAAGTACTTTGAAGGTCTGAAACGCATTCGAAGTCACTTACACACACAAACCATTGCTTTCTTCAAATGCATTTGGGCCCTTTGAAGTACTTTGAAGGTCTGAAACACATTTCAAGTCACTCAAACACAAACTGTTGCTTTCTTCGAATGCATTTCTGACCTTCAAATTACTTTGAAGGGCCCAAATGCATTCAAAGTGACTTGCACACACAAAACTATTGCTGTCTTTGGATGCATTTCATACATTCAAAGTACTTAGAAGGTATGAAATGCATCCGAAGAACATATGAAGAATATCGGACAAAAATGCAAACTTACTGGCTGTAACTTTGGTGATGCTGTCTTTGTGTGACACCTTGGTGTACAAATTGCCATTCATGTCAAGGAAGAACTTCTTGGCTCTGCACTTGAAGTTGTACTTCTTGTGCTTGTCCATCTCCCACTTGTCTTTATGTGGCATTTTCCCATTGCTCAAATAATCGACAAGAAACTGGCACTGGTCTTCCCAAGAAAATTCCAACCAACTTTGGCTGCTTTTCTGTGTCTTTGGCACAACAAAATCATCCAGAGAATTGTCCATCTCCTCCTTCTGGACCACAGTACCCTGCTGTGCTTTTTCTTCTTCATTGTCTTTGTCATCACTCTCACCACTCAGCCAATATGAAACATCATTGTCTTCTACTGGAATATTTTCCTGTTCAAGTCACTCATAATATTCCTTTCTGGCTTTGGCTCTAATGTCTGCAAGTGCTTCATGCAATGGTTTTGATTGTATAGAAACAGTTTCTGTATCCATGTTGTCACACACACTCCTTCCTTTGAAGTGTCTAACTGAACATTTTGGCAAGGAAACTGATTTTCAAATTGTGCAAGGAACGAATGAATGCATTGAATGAAAAACAAACAAGATAACTTTTTCAACTTTTATTGAAGAAGATTTGCTCATAGAACATTTGAGAACAATATTGAGCCTCAGATGCAGGAACCCAGCCCAAATGTCCATTCAAGCCTGTCTGTGGAGGGGGGTAGGGGACAGACAGGACAGGACAGGATGGGATGTCTTGCCTGAGATGCCATATATATAATACATTGGCCATTGGAGATTGCAATTGAGATACTGTATTAAGCCTCAGATGCAGGAACCCATCCCAAATGTCCATTCAAACCTGTCTATGGGGGTGGGGTGGGGTAGGGGATGGACAGGACAGGATGGGACAGGACGTCTTGCCTGAGATGCCATATGTATAGCACATTGGCTGTTGGAGATAGCAATTGAGACACTGTATTGAGCCTCAGATGCAGTAACCCAGCCCAAATGTCCATTCAAACCTGTCTATGGGGGGATAGGGGACAGACAGGACAGGACAGGATAGGAAGGGACAGGACATCTTTGCTGAGGTGGCATATATGGAGAGAATTTTTTTGGTGAGCCACTAAGTGCTCTTCCCTAAAGGAACATCGCACAAAAATACACAGATATCCCTTGGGCTTCTGACTCAAGAAATTGTTGTTCAGTCAACTGTGGACCCTTCCCAAATAGGGGAGTTGCATCTGCAAGCTACGTGTTACGTGTACGTTTTGCAGCTTCGGAGCGTGTTGCTAAAACTCCCCACTGCATCCGGTTAACAGTCGTGTTGGTCCCAGGTTTTCCCGCTGAACTCAAGTTTGAGCGAATGTTGAAAAAAAAGTTTTCAAATCCCGTCCCCCCAGTGGAGGGCAAACTTGTTCGGCTCGGACGCAACTCATGAGCGACAGATTTCCGGTCTCGTTCTGCAAGTTTGCCAAGTTGACAGGTTTTCTGGTGCATCCTGAGACCACCAGCACACGGGGACCCTTCCAGGTAATAAAATGGTCGTGTTTTGGCCTGCATCATAGAGAGAATTGTGTCGACTCCTCAGGTTGGACATTCAGCTTCGCTGCACTTCGTTCCGTCTGTGCTTTATTGATCAAGAAACAACAACAAGGGCAATAGATCTATTGTGTCATTCTATTTGTAAGAAGAAGCTGTTACAGGAAATCTTAGTTTTGTCGTCGGAAATGCACTCAAAAACTTTTGTCGTTTATTCTTTGTGTTTTGACTGCTTTGAATCAGGTTCTGGACACAAGGTAGCCAGAGAAGAAAGACTCGAGATACGAGGAGCTGCCCTGGAGGCTGCCAGAAAAGACAGGCCTCACATCGACAGCATCTCTCTCTTCGAGCTCAAGCAGAAGGGTAACGCCTCGATAGTAGCTTACGCTATAGCCATCATATTGGGTCCGAACATTGTTCACATATATGTCTATGCGAACGCTTGAGCTGCATTGCAAGTAGGCACTGATCTGGTAGGTACCGCTGACAGGTGCTGTGAAGACGCCTGGAATGATGCACATGGTGCACTAAATGATTGCGCAACAGCACACAAAATTTCACACACAAAGACACAAGATACGTCTTTCACTGAGACTTTCGCAACTGTGATTGGATTTACCAGTATTTGCGTTGTAGTTGTCTCCACGGTTGACGATAACTCGGTCGAAAATGACAGTCTGTCCACTTGTGCCGCCATTTGCGCCCAACGCTGCCATGAAAGCTGCTGAGCCTGAAACCAGAAGTAGACACCTGAGTTCGTTTGAAATGGTGCGAGCAACAAACAGTCCCATTGACCCTCAACTCAATAAATTTCAAAAACAGCGCCTTTTTTACCGTATCCAGTTTCCAGGACAGTGACTCTGGTGTCCAACTGTAGAACGTCAATTTGTAGAACTGAAACAAATAATGACATTGTTTGCAGAAACTGACAAGAAAAGAATCAAAACAATGGAAACAGAACTTTATCAAAACACTGGTCAGACGCACTGTTCAAATCGAGTGCGATGAATCTCAAGTGTTGAGCCCCACCCCAGACGCCTCACCTTGCACGCTGTCCTCCAGGTCTCCCGTGTCCTGCTCCAGCGCGAGGATGCGCGTGTCCTGGAGGAACTGCTCTCCGATGAGGAAGTCCACCTCGGTGTTGAGGTCCTCGATGCCGCCGAGAGCCACGATCATCTCCGCCTCGAGGATCGTCAGCCGCTCCTCAACAGTCTGGTTCTGGAAACTGCTTCCGTCTGTGGAATGAAAGCAAAGCGTTGCACAATGACGCATGATTCAGGCTCACGTTGCAGACCCAGAGTTCAGACGGACAGACGGAGGGTTGGGTGGATGGACGGACGGAAGGAAGGAGAACAAATGGACAGGTGAAAGCACGGGTGCGTGGACGGATGAACGGATAGCGTGAGGGAGCAAGGGAGGAAGGGAGTGAAAAAATGTAGGAAGTGGGGAGGGAAGTATAGGAGACAGGCAGCCAGTGACGGAGTGAGTGAGGAAGTAAGCCAGTGAGGTAGGAAAGGCGTGAGGGAGGAAGTCAGTAAAAGAGTGAAGGAAGCAAACATGAAAGCAGGGAGGCAGTAGAACCTGCGACGGAAGGAAGCAGGGACGGATAACGGGAGGGTGAGAGAGCAAGGGAAGGAATGAGTGACGGAAAGAAGGAAGGAAGAAAGGATGGAAGCAAGGAAGCAAGGAAGGAAAGAAGGAAGGAAGGAAGGAAGGAAGGAAGGAAGGAAAAAGTGAAGGAAGGAAAGAAGGAAGGAAACAATGAGCGAGGGATGCAAAGAAGGAAGGAGGGAAAGAGTGAAGCAGAGAAGAAAGAAGCAGGGAGTGAGTCAGTTGGGGAGTGACTGAGTGAAGGGACAAGGGAGGGAAGGAAGGAAGGAAGGAGGGACGGACGTACGGACGTACGGACGGATTGACAGACGGATGGAGATTGAGGGGATGGACAGAACAATTAGGGCGGGACTGAAAGGTCGGGAAAGAATCAGAGGAGGAAGGATGAGGGCAGGTTGTTGGGTAGAAAATCAGGAATGAAGGAAGGGGCGAGGAGGGAGGCAGGAAGGAATGAACGAATAAATCAAAGTGCCAATGAATGAACGAACGAACAGAAGAATGAAGGAATGAACAAACGAAAGAAGCAGAGAAGCCGGAAAGGAATGAAGCGGCGAAGGAGGGAAATGAGAGGAGAAAGATTGGACAGGAGGAAGCTGGACTGACGGACGGATGGAAAGATGGACGGAGGGTAGGACGGCGGGAGAGGGAAGAGCCAAAATGATTGCGAGACGTTGAAGTTTGGCAAAGTTCCAATTATAACGAAATCTCTGCTTTCTTCACTCGAAAATTGTCACCAGTTACAAACACAGATAAATTATTACGAGGTTTTCGCGTTCACCTGTGCCCTTTTGGAGATTGATGTGGGACTGGAGTTCTTGGATGACCTTGCCCTGTTCCTGGATGACCTTTCCCTGCTCTTGGATGACGTCATCCTGCCTCTGAAACTGCTCGTGAAGTTTCTTCAGGAAACCCTGCGAAGATGTCAAGAACAGAAACGTCATCCGGTGATCGCTTTCCTTTCAGTCTCAGGTCAGGTTGGCTTCACGGACAAGACGCATCACGCAAAAGTTGTCGAGTAGTAGGTTACCTATCCACAGATGTATCGAACTCGTGTACCCTGGATGCGGTCTCGTGATCACGGGGGTTGAGGGCCAACATCCTTTGGAAGGACCGAATTAATTTTGAGAGAAAAGATTCACTAAACTTGAAAGATTTCCAATCTAATCTGATTTTCATGGAAAGGAATCTGTCCAACGCGAGCGAAAGCCGTGTTCAATTTCTGGACCCCCTTGTTGAAGTCTGCTTTCGCCAATATCGAGTGTATGAAATTACACGCACAAGACAATTCGTCAGACGGAAGCACGTGTCGACAACGCCAAATCAATCTCAAACAAACGCTGAAAGATTCAGAGACCTTTGAATAGAAATTCCAACAAAAGATCAATGAGTTGGTGGTTGCACCAGCACAAACCTGGAACTCTTCCCTGGAGATGAAGTCATCTTCAGCCTTGACCACCATCACCATGGCAATGGCCAGCAGAGCGATCTTTGTTGCGTGCATCTTCTTCTGTAGCTGGAGCAAAAGTGAACAGTGTGGTCTAGAGTTTGACTTTGAAGGAATCTGTGAGAAGATAGGGTGTGTTCAGTGGATGAGAAAATGGGGCCTGGGGAGCGTGTGTGAAATCTAAGTTTGTTGAACAAGAGAGAAACGCGAGCAGGGGTGGATCCCAAAGATGAACTTGAGCCTTCCTTTGCCCCCCCCCCCCAAAAAAAAATTCTGCACGTGCACTTATTGTTGTTTGCATGTCACAATTATATTAATATTGTCGTGGATCCTCCCTGGCTCCCTTTTTGAACGAGGCGTAGCTCCAAACAAGTGTGGTCGGTTGCCGTGAGACGCGTGTTGTCTGCTGCCCCCGCTTGGCTCGATCCTGAAGCCCACTTGCTGTAGCTGAGCCTCCCTCCCTCCTCATCCCACCCGCTCCTGACCTCACATCATGGGGTGTGAAGCGCAACAAAACTGTTTCCCAACTTGATCTAACGCTTCAAGTCGGGACAGTTTCTGAGATGTCGGCCCTGGGTCCGCAAGAGGAAAGGCAAAGCAAGGCAGTCAAGTGGATGATATGAATAGGCAATGGTAACAACACGGTTTGAGAATCAGTGGAAAGCTACAATGTGGTCAATGGATGAGAACATAGGGTCTGCAGCGTGTGTGTGAAATTCAAGTCTGCCAAGCGAGAGAATTTGTTTTTGTACGTAAACAATTTCGGGACCTGGGCTTCCCAAGTGCCGAGAATGAATCAACCGATGCACAGACACACACAAACACACACACACACACACACACACACACACACACCTCGCCCAAACAAACGTGATTCCACCCCGGCCCCCATACCCCCAGCTCCCTTTTACGGTGTCCTTCAAGTTCAAGTTAAGGGGGATGATCTTGCCCATCGAAAACACTTGTCCTTTGCCAAATCAAGGCGGTAATATGGACCCCTCTGTCAACACTCAGAGGTAAAAAAAACACCACAAATTTTGCATTACAGGCACAAAACGATTTGTCTTTTACACGCGACCTTGCTTGTTTCAGCTTTGCTTGAACATTCGTATATCTCCTCAAAGTCCAATGGAGGTGCAACTCCCCCCCCCCCCCCACCATGAAAATATTGAAATACTCAAGTTGGCCAGGAAGCCACACAAGTGAAGTATGTATTGTCGAGTCTGCCTCTTGAATTTTGAAGCAAAGAGGGTGGCTGGTCCGTTGTTCCGATTCATGGACCCACTGGAGTTGAGGCTGTTTTTGAATGACTTGGACGCAGATTATCAGACGTTCGCGACGTACATGTCAAAATGTTGTCGTCTGGGAACCCTGGAATTTGGCAAAAAATTGCAAAGATCAAGATGTTCTCTTGACCAAAGGAGCCCTTACTCAGAGGTGCACAGATCCGGGACTTTGACAAAACGACAAAGTCGCGTCAGTTTTCAGCTTGCGGTGAACTTGGAAACTCGGAAATGTTGAAAGTGACAAATCCTGAACGTTGGGAAATTGGCAAAATGAAAACTCCAAACATTCTTCTGCTTGAAGAGGGGGGGGGGCGGTTCATTCGGAAATGCCAGTTCGCCACCCAGATACAGGGCAGAAGCAAAAGCACCTCGCTTCGCGGCTGAAAAATAAAACACTGAGACTTGAGTGAGTACCCGCACCCTAGTCCCTGGGGCACCTTAACACAAGGAAATCCTTCAGACCATTCTCATCGGTCGGCACTGTTTGTGGACTTCGACAGACAGACATACAGTCCAGCTATTTGGTTGAAAAGTTTCTATTGAACGGCGAAAATGTGTCGTGTGTGTGAGGCAATGGTCAGAACACATTTTGAGAATGAACGAAATAATGTGGTGTGTTCACTGGGTGAGAACACAGAGTCTGTGGAGCGTGTGTGAAATTCAAGTCTGCAAAAGGAGAGAAAATATTGGTAGATAAGAATCGGATCGCAGGGGACCCTGGATACACACCACACATTCCGACTTGTGCTTTGATATCACACACACGCATAACTGCACACACATACACTTGCGCGCACACGCACACAAAACACATACACACACAGATACAGACAGGCACAGACACACACACACGCACACACACGCACACACGCACACACGCACACACGCACACACGCATACACACACGCACACACACACACACACACACACACACACACACACATGGACAATGTTTTCAATGCGCATTCATTCACGCGCATTCTTTTCCTTTGTTTGCCAACAATTTATGTTGGTTCAACGCCCCCAAAATCTTGCACGATGAGATGCTGGGTCTCCTACAAAATATTTGTTGCTCCGTGTGAGAAAATAAAGTCTGGCAAATGAAAGGGAAGAAAAGTCTGCTTTTTGAGAGACAAAGTTTACTGTGACTCAAACAGAGCAAATGATGTTGACTTTTGGAAAATCAATGGGAATCGAACATGTGTGAAGTCGAACAAGTGACATTTCGAACACAATGCATCAAACGGTCGCTTGACGACTCCAGAACAGCACAAGGGAAAGCAAAGAACAAGACCACACACCAAAAAAATAGATGAAAAACATCCCAAAGCCTTCTGTTGACCAACCCGTGTGAATGTTTGCAGTGATGTTTGTGCGGGTAGACCAGACCCTGTGCGATGGGAGCACTATCCCAGTGGTTCAGCTGAACTAGCCGCTAACACACAAAATTTAAGAACCATCTTTTTGGCGAATCGTTCCAGCACCCAAAAAATTCATTCGCTGTTGGGGGCATTTCAACTGCTCGAAACACACTTGTTCATTTCAGCATCGTTGTTTTTGTGCTCAATTGATTTGCCTGAGGTTCCATTCAATTTAAAGACTCAGTGCCCGGTCATTTTCATTTGTTCCTCAGACAGGAACTCATCTGAACACAGTTGGCCTGAAACTGATATCTTGTGGTCCAACTTTTTCGAAAGCCACCTTGATGCCCCTTTCACCACACTGTGGCTGCTCCTCTGTGGTAATTCAGCTGTCAACTCACCCGGAAAAGGAATACCCTGTCCTCAATGGTTCCAAAACAAATACGGGAAGACAAAACTGACAGAACTTTCAGGGAGAGGGTGGTCCCTGAAAGTTAGTTGTCGCTTGTGAAACAGACATCAAGGACTTGACGGAGTACAGGGTTGAAACAACCCAAAGTGGGGCCCTGCAAGTGCAGAAGAGTTGCAAGAGCCAAGACCGATTCATGGGGTGCCCCGCGAGAATCTCATGATGACTGGGGCTTATCAAGGGAATTGGGATTTTCACACAGATGACGCGGCGTCAAAATTTTGACGCCAGGCCAGGAACAGACTGGACTGTTTGGTGATTTGTGCCGGTACCAGTCGAGCGCGAAGCACGATAGGCAGCCTCTTTCAAAAGTATGTGTACAGCACTTTCTCCATGAATATGGTACTCAATTGTGTTCATATTTGGTCTGTAGATTTGTTGAGGATAAGGTGCCAGAAAGAGATTTTGTTGGAATGCAGCAATAAAAAGTTGGCACTGTGCCAACTGGTCTTGTCTGGAACTGTTGACTGGTGCAAATCACGCAAGGCCGGTGGGCCTATTTATTTTAGACGCTCTCCATTTGGGTGTCATGTTATATTTGATGCCCACGCATCAACATTTTGACGAACGCCTCAACAATTCTGATGTCGCCCTGCCTGTGTGAAAACCCTGATCCCCTCATGCCTTGCTGTGGAACCCACCATGGCCTTGTCAGGGGATTTTTGTCTTGAGTTGGAACGGACTCCCCAGCACTGGGTACAGACCTGACCAACTTGAGTCTTACCATGGGGGTGGGTAACCAAGATTCTCCCGTTTGTTAATCTCACTACAGAAACCAAAACAATCCTCAGAGTTTCACCTTTGTGCACAATATAAGGAACACTGTCCAACAGCACAGTTACATATGAAATCTACTCAGCAAAACTGTTCCTCAGTGACTCTGTCAATCAGTCATACTGTCACACCACAACGCAGTCTTGCTGTTGTTGAGTTACACACGAAATCAGAACACTGTTGCTCATCATATATTTCGCCACACTGTCACTCAGTAACATGGTACTCTGAAACACTGGTTACCCAACCACACTGTTCCTCAGTGACACTGTTTCTCACCATACCAAATATTTCTTGACATGCCCTTGCTCAGTAGTTCTGTTTCTTCTCAGTCAACAGTTCCTCAGGAACATTCTAACTTTGCATTTCTGTTGGTCAGCAACACTTGTAGTCAATGGCAAATTCTCTCAGTCACACTCTTTGTTATCACACACACTCTTGCTGTCCAGTTACTCCTCCACACTTTCCAGTAACACCCTTTCTTGTTCCACTTTTCCTCACATACCCTTTCATTCTCCACTCAGACACAGTTTTGTTTGCAATACAGACTCTAAGTGCACACAACACTGCAAGTCAGTGACACTGTCACTCATCACTTTCACCCACTCAGGCACACAGTTGCTCAACAACACTATCACTCAAGAATACAAACACTTGCTCAGTTACAAAGTTGGTTCGTTGTGCTGAGACCAAGGTATTGTCAATGTTGCACAACAACACCTTTAACTCAGTCATCACCTGTACTCAATTACAGTGTACCCAACATGACACAATTATGTTGTACTTGGTAATACTGGCACATTTATTGACTGATAACCGAGCTGTGAGACGCAACCTTGACTACAGGTCAAAGGTGCTGCCAAGAATGTGCCTTTCTTTGTCAGTGATACCAGAGTCAAATAAGTGCAAATAAGCCACAGAAAATTCAGATTGTGCCAATGCATTTCCATACCAATCTGTTTGGTGCTTCACTTTCCAAAAACATAATGTAATCCGTGGGTGTTGCGATTTTCTTCCCAGACAAACCATTTGAAAACAGATTTGAAGAATGTTTACAGAATCCTGCAGGCAAATTTACCTTTGTGCGCAGCAAAGCACAAAACGTTTCATTCTCATTTCGTCATCCAGTTCCCAATGACCTGGACGCATTGTGAGGTGGTGACAGGAAGCATGTTTTGTTACTCTTACGAAATCCCAGATGTCTTCTGAACTACTCACGCAATCCGTTTGTCATCGCAACCTCAACTCTTCTTCACCTCACAACAGACAACAAAAATGTTGCGCGAAACTTTGAAGTCCAAGAAGCATCGAGCGACATTCCAGTCCTTGACGTCCCTCAATCTCTCCCGCAACTAAGACTTTTGGAAAAGTACAGGGACAAACTGGCTCAACTTCAAGCTGCACACACACTGCTTTACACGTGCAGGCAGCTCAACGTTTTCAACAGATTGGAGCAATCAACCCTGGTGCCTGTTCTGTGAGACAACCTCCAAGGCACCCTCAATGCTGTGCACAACTCTTGGAACATACTGCCAGCAGAAACTAAGAATCAAGTGCAGTGCCATCAAGGTAATGTTGGTGATTAGGGGCTGTTCTTCCGAAGTGAAGTTTTATGATATTGTGCCTTGTGGACGCACTCTCGCGAAAAAAGCTTTTTTTTTGACGGAAGAAGCACCCCGTTTTTTTTATTGTTTTCCTGACATTTTTTAAAATATTTTTTAAAATGTTTTTTATCACACTTTAGTCAGACTTTTTCATTTTCCAAATTGCTAGTAACTTTTGATTGAATCATTTTGAAATTAAACCAAGTATATTCCTGAGTAGCAAATGGTCTGAAAAAAATTCCTCACCTACAAAAAAAAATTCAAAAATAAAAATTGAAAAATGTTTGAGTGGGACTTGAACCCACAACCCTTAGCTTTAAAGCACTGAGGTTTTCACATTACACAAGAAAATAAAACTACCTTTTCAAGAAATATTGTTTCAAGAAAAACCTATTTTTGATGCATTTTTTCTCAATTTCTTTGCTGTAATAGTATTCAAGCTGTACAAAACACACTTGCAGTTTTTCAGCAAAATACACACAAATACATTTCCAGACAAATAAAATAATTTCAAAGTTCAAGTGTCAAGCTATAACACTTTTTCAACAGGAAGTGTCAAATATTCACACTTCCTATTCAAGAAGAGTGTCAAGCAATGACACTTTATCAGAAAAAAGTCAAGTTGTAACACTTTTTTCAAACAGGAAGTGCAATGTGTTTACACCTCCTGTTTAAAAAGTGTCAAGCTGTGACACATTTTCAAAAGAAAGTGTCTCAGCTTGACACTTTTTTGGCAAAAGTGTTAAAAAGAACATTTTGTGTGACACATGAAAGTTTTTGTGTCAAACATTCATGCTTTTTTGGAAAAGGCATCACCAAAAATGTTTTTAAAAACGTTTTTCAACGCTTTATTTGCGAGAGTGCAAGGAATTGCTGTGGGATCTCACCTCGAGTCAGGGGTAGACTGACACAATCCTGAAGCCCCCCCATCCCCACAGGAGGAAATATGGGTGTTTGCGCAAAACAATTGCGAAGAAATGTGTATTTTAGAACAGCAAGAGAACACACCCGATACAATGCAGAGGGCATTGTGATTGATCCTGCTGTACGTTTGTTTGTTGAACAAATGTGCAACAACTGTCCATTGTCTGAATAGTTGTCTCAGCCAAAGCATTTGGGCACTGGTGATTGAACCAGACTTGTCTCTCGTCGTTTCGTGTTGCTTTGGCATCACTTTCAAACTGGTGAATTTTTGCAAAGGTCCTACATTCACCTGACTTGAAAGCCAGGTCTCAGAAGAATGAGCGAAGGAATGTGCAGCTGCAACGAAGAATGGTTTGTGTTGGTGTCTACAGAGACTTGTCCCACTTCCCAATGAGAGTAGTTACTTCTTTCCACATTTGTTTTTAATTTTCAAGAACCAATTCAACACAGTACAGTGCAATGCTGTCAAGAAGTTTATTTTTCTATTTTCTGGGAGTCAAGAAGAAATCAGAAATTTGATGACAAACATCAGTTCAGTTTCCTGTCAAGTTTTTTTTTCTTTGACAACTATTTCAAAGAGATACCAAGAAGCCAGAGAAATATGAATTCAGAAGTGTGTCATCTCCATCGAGAGAATAGCTCAGTCCGGTGTCAGCCCTCACATACACCTCATCCCCAGCACTGAGCCCCAGCAGAATGGTCGTGCCTCTGTACGAGTTGTACGCGTTGTACAGGTCATAGTGGGTGCGATCATTGTTCACATACAGAGTGAACTCAACACTACCAGTGGCCATCAAGTGAACACTGAACTGATAGATTCCATCAGAAGGCACTTTGTAAACTCCTACAAAAATATCAAGAAACAATTTTTTTCGGGATGAAGGAAAGAGTTTTGTGAAAGAACAAACGAACGAGTGTAACAAAGAGGTTTACCAGTCATTGGGTCATAGTGACCTCCATGGTTGATCACATCTCGTTCAAAAGCAATGATCTGGTTATTCGAAGCCAAATCCGATTCAAGAGCTGCCAGAAAAGCACTTGAGTCTGAATTGAAAAGCAAAGAATTTTCCCTTGAAAATTGACAAAACAACAGACAGCAAAAAAAGCTGTTGTTTTCTGATGCAGTGATGCATGTGATTCATATGTGCTGTGGACAAAAGAAACGACCTGAACATGTTGTGACAACATCTAGAGACAATGTTGCCTCAGGACGTTTCGGAAGGATTGATTGCCAAAGTGCTGCAAAATTGCTACTGGATGAATCCATCATGAAATGAAGAGGAAATGAATTGTTTGTTTATGGTATTTTTGGTTTGCAATTGCCACTGAAACAGTGAATTTCACTTTCACCAGTTTGATATTTATTTGTATTGTACCTTCCTGATACTGATCAATGCCTGGCTTCAGCCGACCAATGGTTGTCTCAATTTCTTGTATCATCTCATCCCATTCTATAATGGCTCTCATGTGTCCTTGAATGACCTCTGCCTGCTCTTGGTTGACCTTCACCTGTTCCTGGTTGACCTTGGCTTGTTTTTGGATGACTTCTGCCTGTTCTTGAAATTTAATTGTCAAATCCTGAGAACAGAAGGAGCATTTCATCCAGAACAGTTCATGTGTGTGGAAACAATATCAAAGTTAACCACCCACGCGACAATGACACCAGACACAAGGAAACTCAGGAGAAAAACACAAACACAAAACAACCAACAGTGAATAATTATTCAGCTGCCAACGAGTTGTCAGGCACCTGAAATTCTTCCCTAGTGACAAACTCATCTTCACCCTTGACAACCATCACCAGGACACAGACCAACAGAGTTGTTTTCATCAGTTTCATCTTTGACTGCAGGTGGAGAACAAATTAGTGATTTGGACAACAGTTTGTCTTCAGGTGAGTGTGTGGGAAAGTGTGGTGTGTTCAACACATAAGAACCTGGAGTCTGCACAGCGTGTGTGAAGGTTTACTCCACCGAACAGGTGTGAGATGTGGTGCGTTGGTTTGATATCAGTGGTGGATTCAGTTTGACATACGCAGCCCAGATCAACTTGTGTTCACCGCATGTCCCCACCACTCCCCTTCTGATGTGCCTGACGTGCTATGTCAGGTCTGTCTGCTCCAAATGTCTGAATGAGAGGCGGGGGGGGGGGGTTTCAAACCAGACAGCACCGGATGAACGAGTACTGTGTGATTGTCCCCAGGTTCACACAAGCTGTTTTTTCACTTCTTGGGAAGCATCATCCTCATTAAAATGTCCTCTCTCAAGGCTGTTACAGGGTTTCCCTTGGAACATCAATTTGTTTATGAAACCACAGTGAATACACCTGAATAAAGCACATTGTTTCGGGACTTCCAAATCTCAACTCAAGTCATTACTTGTTGCTGGTTTGACAGTCCACACACTGTGTGGTTAAAAGCAAATAAAAGCAAACAATCCACAGCAACCTGAGTATTCCGGTGTCACAGGACCAGACCCAGACCAGGACCACGTGGTCCTAAAATTCAAAGACCACATCGCACCTGCTGGGACTGAGCTCCACCATGTGGGAGTATGGTCCCAGACAATTTCCAGGACCAGGCCCCAAGACTGTTGTCCTGAAGTTGTTTCAGGACCAGACAAAGACCAGATTAGGAAGTTGGCATCTGGCCCTGGGACCATATTCCAACCAAATGAGCACCTCATCAATGAAAAGGTTGGGGTGTGGTCATGAAGGCAAAATCAGGACAACACTCCCACCATGACTGAGGTCATTTTTTGTCCCTAAAATTTCAGGACCACGTCCCGCTGGCAGAACAAAATGAAAGTCTGGGTCTGGTCCTGAGACACCGGATACCGGAATGACACAAGGCCAATTCAAAGGATAACACATCCCATCAGAGTTGCACAGTTTGACTTCACACTTATCCGTTTGCCTTTCGTTGCTCAAAATCATAATTTTGAGAAACCATACTACCGCACGTTAAACTAAATGTGAAAAGGGTACCTGCGTATGTCACACCCCCAAGTTCGCCCCCCCCCAAATCTGGTGTGAAATATTTTCCCACATATTCAGTTTGTTTGGCAAGAAAAGTGACATGTTTGTCATTTGGAGCTTAAAATTCCCTTTCACCCTCATCAAGGACAGTAATCTCAAATGAGATGGCACTGTTTGGTGAATAAAACACAGCATTTGAAGAAACAACCAAGTTATGGGGTGAATTATGTTTGATTTTCCAGTGGTGACGAGTATCTCAAAGGTAATTCCCCTCATACAAGTCACGCCAAGCTTTTGACGTCAAAAAATCGGTGCACAAATGTGTGACTTGTTCTTCAAACTCTGGAATACTCCACACTCTTTCAAAGTTCCTAATTTGTGATCTTTCATGTTCGCAAAATCATTTTATTCTCAAAATCATCAGCAACAATGCAGTCTGAACCTCCTGCTTGTGCAAATGAGTATGACTGAAGGACAATTTGAAGTATTTTGTCAATTTTTAGTTCTCAAGAGCGCTTGCAGGAGGGAATCTGAACATTGCACTGCACTCTTTGTGTTCGCTGATTCTCATAAAAATTGCATAATTCCTGCTTCCTGAATTTCTTGTGAAAGAACTAATGTTTTGTCAACCTGGTGGACAATGGCTGCAATAGATATGTTCCTTGGTCACATCTGTACTTCTGACTCACATCCCCACTTGGTTGAACTTTGTTGAATAACATTGTCCACAAAACCCTGTGTTTCACCCAAGTCAGTTTGTGACTGGTTACTTTCTGTTTACCCTCTGGTTGAGGACACTTGGTGAACATTCCAGTGAGCAACACCTCTTCTGTGTTTACAGTGTCTTCCTGCTTACTTTGAAGGTAAAAAGATATGTGAAAATGAGAGGAATCGCAACTTTCCTGCATGTCATGCTGAAATAGAAGTCATTTGTTGGCAGAATTCTGAGTGTTCTTCTTTTGAAAAAAATTCATTGCACAGTTGGCTGAATTATGTGGTAAAACAACCGAACATAATCCAAGACATACCCACACCGCCCGTGCACAGTTTGGGACCCCTGGTTCACAAACTGCATTTTGCTTGGGGGTCCTATTTTTTGCCATTTCTTTTCAAGCCTTCCCTGGTGAAGTTTTATGTGCAGGTATGCTACAGCAACTGAGAGCTGGTGAGGTGTGTATACAAATGACAGAGTGTTTTCCCTCAGAGCGACTGACACTTTGGCACACAAGTTTGAAAAGATCCTGCGGGGAGGGGGTCATGTCACTTGCGTGTGATGCATAACATCAAAGAAACAACTCAAAACAGGATTGTGCACTGTTTCCAAAGAGCTTTGTATTTCCATTTTCAATCATACCAGTCAAAATTTTACAACAGGCATCAGGTTCAGCCGTTGTCCAATCCGAATCAATTGAGCTTGGTTTGACAATCGTTTCACATCAGGGTGAAAGCATTCTACCCGAGATATAGGTGTAAAAGTAGGTATCGTGTCCAATTAGAGACGAGCCTGACGACCAATACGCCCTCACGTACACCTCATCTCCAGCACTGAGGCCCAGCAGAATGGTGGTGCCTCTGTACAGATCAGCCAGGTACAGGTCATAGTGGGTCGGTTCATTGTTCACATACAGGGTGAACTCGATGTAGGCAGTACCCGTGAGGTGCACACTGAACTGGTAAGTCCCGTCAGCAAAGGCGGTGTAAACCCCTGCAATGAATATCACCAAAATTTTCAAGTTCAAGGATGGAGTTTTCGTGAGAAATTGTATTTCCTGCAATCATTTGATTTTATTTTGTACCAGTGAGAGGATCGTAGTTTCCACCAAGGTTGATCACACTTCGGTCGAATATGACGACATCGCCACTTGAATCGCCACCCGCTTGGCTCAGAGCTGCGAGAAACGCGCTGGGGTCTGACGCCAAAAGAAAATAATTCAGAGTTCAAACATGACATTTGAAATTGAAAAGGTCAAACTCAAAGTCAATTTTTTTGCATACCTTGATAATTTGCACATTTTGGAAGTGCTTTTGCCTTCACAAAAATGTGGTAAACAAAATTGACCAAGAACCAGGGTTTCTCAATCAGAATTTTTCTGTGTCGCGGGGTCTACAGTTGATGCTACCTTGAAATGTCCTCTCCAAACATCGCTGTGTAAGCTCGCTATTTAGCAAGTTCAATTATATATTGACCCTGAGTACACACAACAAACAAAGCCAAAGCACAACATATCCCTGCTCATGGAAGTTCAGAATTTGCTGACAAGTTTTGCTGAACGTGATTCTCCACACCAATACCACACGATCCAAGGAAAATAAATTATTGTGGTTGGAGACAATGATATAGAAGTTTGCTTTGTTCTGTTGTGTTGTTCCAAAAGCGCAAAGATAAATGATGCTGTAGGATTCCAATGTCCGTGGAAGATAAACAGGCTGGTTGGGCTGCACACCAGTGCTATTTGTGGTGTAACTGAAACAATATGTTCATTTTCATTGCCTTTGGCCATTTTCCCTTGTACCTTGCTGGTTCTGGTTGGAGTTTGACCGAAGTTCATCGATGGTTCTCTGAAGATCCTGGATGACCTTCCCTTGGTTGTGGATGACCCTGTCCTGCTCTTGAATGACCCCTGCCTGCTCATCAATGACCTTGAACTGCTGTTCTTTGACCTTGACCTGTTCTTGGATGACCTCTGTCTGCTGCTGAAATTTCCTCATGAAACCCTGGGAAAGGAGACAATATCACAACGTCACCGCTGCATGTTTCGTGGCGCTTTGTATTCCTTGGCCCTGTCATGAGGAGTTGCCAAAACTGTTCGTATCTTTGAACAATGGAAATACTTTCTGTAGTTGGATGGACACAGAAGCAACATTGCGCACAGGATCATTGTTTGTGTGGTGACAAACTGAGTGCAACAGGATTTGAAACCAAATAGCCACCAAAAGTCAACGTTCAATTGTCAACCAGCTCTCACACACCTGGAACTCTACCCTGGTGACAAACTCATCTTCACCCTTGGCAACCATCACCATGGCAACAGCCATCAGTGCAACCTTTATTGCTTCCATCTTCAACTCTTACTGAAGTGGCTTTGGATTGTGTGGTCCGTAGTTCGACATGAGGAAATATGTGGGGATATGTGGTGTGTTGACGTGGTGTGTTGAGTGAATGAGAACCTGAAGCCTGCAAAGCGTGTGTGAAGTTGACATCTGTTCAATGAGAGAAGAAAAGAGAGAGTTTGAATATGAGCAGTTGGGAACAAGTGGAACGACTTCAGTTTGCTTTTGTTTTTTGTTGTTGTTTTTCTGTTGCAGCCCCCATCCCCCAACCTGATACTGCACAAGATGGGTGCTGAGTTCATTGCGTAAATTTGTTTTGCAGTGTCACGCGTGGAAAAAATAAAGGATTCATATTCACCCCCGGTTTGCCTCAAGAAAACATTGCTAGCAGAGATGCTGCATCAATTTGAGAACATTTTGTTGCAGTGTATGGGAAGGCAGAGGCTGTCAAACGGGTGTGAACAATATTGTGTGTTTGACACGCACAGAGCAAGTCAGGTTGACCGATTGAGAGAATCCGTGGGAATCGAACACGTGTCAAATCGAACAAGCGACATGTCGAACAGCATACACAATCGCTCCGTGAGGTACACAGCTTTTGCTGCCAAGAAAAAGACCACACGTTGAACATAAAGAAACCTGGGAAAACTTTCTGTCACAACAAAACTAACTGACTGACCCTTGGTAAACGTTGCGAAAACCCTCCTTGTGCGAGACCCCACAGCATGGAGGTTAGAATATAGAAGATACAATGCAGCACGCGTGGTAAAAAATTACCATCTATTCTGACATTGTCATGGGGACTTGTGATGTGACAAAATGATGGTAAATTTCACGTGGAAACACCACGAAAAGTTTGTTAAATTTCTGCAAAGAAGTGGGATGAGCATCACTGCCAAACATCTTGCAGGGATGGACAAGGTTTCCACACCTTCAGTTGTGTCCGAATTATCTTGATTTCAATCTTCTGAGTTGTATGAGAAAGCCACGGAAATTGTTCCGTGCCAAGTTGAGTTCCCAAGCAAAATATGGCGATTTCGGACAAGACGTCGGACCGCGCAGACATCCCAAACATGCTGCACAGAAATCTCGACATTGTGAACAGAGCCACGCGCATTTGTCTTTCCCTTCGTCCACATTGATTTTTCAGCCACAAATATTTTTGCCGAATCCAGGGTTGGGCTTCAGGCCCTGACTGAACATATGTTGTGTTGTTACGCTTTGAAATGGGGCTGGACATTCCTTTTGCTGGTCACGGCTCTACATGTATATCAGGGACGCAAATGACTTTGAGTGTGTTCAATTTATGGGTGCGGCCTGCAGGCAGCAAACTTCATCCCTGGATTGGAGACATTTCGGCTCAGTTGGTCAATGGCGCACGCAAATCGAACACAGCTGAACGCTGCAAATCGAACACAGCTGAACGCTGCAAATCGAACACAGCTGAACACTGCAAATCGAACACAGCTGAACACTGCAAATTGAACACAGCTGAACACTGCAAATCGAACACAGCTGAACACTGCAAATCGAACACAGGTGAACACTGCAAATTGAACACAGCTGAAACACTGCAAATCGAACACAGCTGAACACTGCAAATCGAACACAGCTGAACGCTGCAAATCGAACACAGCTGAACGCTGCAAATCGAACACAGCTGAACGCTGCACATCGAACACAGCTGAACACTGCAAATCGAACACAGCTGAACACTGCAAATCGAACACAGCTGAACACTGCAAATCGAACACGGGTGAACCCTGCAAATCGAACACAGCTGAAACACTGCAAATCGAACACAGCTGAACACTGCAAATCGAACACAACTGAACGCTGCAAATCGAACACAGCTGAACGCTGCAAATCGAACACAGCTGAACACTGCAAATCGAACACAGCTGAACGCTGCACATCGAACACAGCTGAACACTGCAAATCGAACACAGCTGAACACCGCAAATCGAACACGGCTGAACACTGCTTCCTGATGAACAGAGACAGGCTCGTAAGATCTCTGGCTCGGCGTCTGAATCTTTCTTGCAAAGAAAGGGACAGATATGTGTGTATAGAGCACAAAATAGCTCCAGGTGATTTGAGAAGCGACCAAAATACGCTGTGCAAATCCACAAACGTGACAAAGAAAGAATAAACAAGAGGCATAACTCAAACAACAATAAATTCAAATGCTGACTGTGGGTTCTTGTCTGGTATGTGCAGAAAAATGTGTCGGGAACGCGATGAAGTATTTTTTCTGTCGACACCAGAAGGGCGCCATTGCAAGTTTTCCTGTGATTCAAGAGACAAATCAGCGCGAACCCTGAAAAGCTTCACTGTTACCACAAAAAAGTTTCCTATACAAAATTTCCGTGCGACCTCCAATGCTTCACTCTCGATCGAGGGGGCGCTTTTCTTTTCCGCGAAGAACTGACAACAGGAAGTTTTGCCCGCAGTCTGTAATATTTTTCCTTGTTGTCTGTTTCAACATTTTGGTGACACACAGATTCACTCCACCACCAAGTTACACACACAAAATGTGCCTGTATAAAAATATGGAAAGGTTTACGTTATTTGCACACACAAGCTCATTGACTG